>Ga0209288_10000414_pt1 | contig 13152 bp, 9 predicted proteins | sample PPLLaktember2015_4_FD_187261 | JGI IMG/M metagenome (GOLD analysis project Ga0209288, IMG submission 187261) | Freshwater sediment microbial communities from Prairie Pothole Lake near Jamestown, North Dakota, USA - PPLs Lake P8 Core (1) Depth... | ecosystem: Environmental > Aquatic > Freshwater...
ATTTTAATACGACTACTTGGACGGCACCCCCAGCGGCGCAATAGTCCGACCGTAGACTTCATTTAAAACCTGGGCAAGTCCGGTATAAATGGCCGAAGCGCCGCAGATGACACCTTCGAAACCGGCCACCTTTTTAATTAAGGCGTTGCCGGTGATATCGCCTATGGCCAGTAGAAAAAAGAGAATGGTCAGTGAAAAGAAGACGAATTGCAGGGCTTTATTAAGTTTAAGAGTCCCGATAAACATGACGGCCGTGAAAAGACCCCACATTATAAGATAGGCGGCCATGGCAATATCGTTGGGGGCTTCCCCCCAGCCCAGGCGCGGGAATACGATAACCACCACCAGAGTCAGCCAGAATAGCCCATACGAAGTAAAAGCGGTGGTCCCGAACGTGTTCCCCTTTTTCCATTCCATGATTCCGGCGATAATCTGGGCCAGACCGCCGTAGAATATCCCCATGCCCAATATCATGGCATCCAGGGAAAACATCCCGGCGTTATGGAGATTTAAGAGCACGGTGGTCAACCCGAATCCCAGAAGCCCCAATGGGGCGGGATTGGCGGTGGTGTCTTTGGTGACGCTGGTCACGGTCGAATTTTCTGTCATGCCCTACGCTCCCTCTGAAATATTTTTAAAAGCGCCAAACTTCTCATTAACGACGGCGACATAATGGGGCTAATATAAAATCCAAAAGGGTAAATTATCAAGCGATTTGATTTTCGCGGCCGTCCAAGCCGGGCGGGGTTTAAACTCCTGTTGTCGGGGTGTTTCCCTCTTTCGGCCGGCCCCTGAATACGGTCAGGTGCGGGAATGGTATCTCAATCCCGGCTTCATCGAAATTCTTCTTCAACAGCCGATTATATTCCCGTCCGGCGCGCCATTGCTTGTTGGGTTTGGTTTTCAGGCGAGCCCTGATAATCACAGCCGAATCGGCGAATTTATCCAGCCCCATAATTTCCAAAGGTTCAAGAATATCTTCTTTCAAGGAGGTATCGAGCCGTAACTGCGCTTCGGTTTTTCTCATGACTTTCATTACCTCATCGATATTCTCGCGATAGGCCACCCCGATATCGAAGAGATAGAAGGCGTAGTCCTTGGTCATATTGGTAACGACGTCAATCTTGCCATTGCGGACAAAATGCACCGAGCCGTTAATATCGCGCAAGATAGTCATCCGAATGGTCACCTTTTCCACCAGGCCGCTTTTGCCGGCAATATCGACCACATCCCCCACCCGAATCTGGTCTTCGAGGAGAATAAAAAAGCCGCTGATAATATCCTGTACCAGGTTTTGGGCTCCGAATCCGACCGCCAGACCGACAATCCCGGCCGCGGCCAGAATGGGCCCGATATCAATGCCGAATTCTTCGAGGATTATGATAAAGGCAATTCCCAAAATAACCGTGGAGACGATATTCCGCGCCAGCGAACTTAACGTATCGGCCCTTTTTTTCATTTCCGCATCCAGCCCGGCCTGGAGAAAAACCCGAAAGATGCGGTTTAAAAGCATCCGGGCGATCTTGGTGACAACCAGAGTCCCGATAATAATAAGAATTATCTTGATGCCGCTGACCTTAAGCCAAACGTCGGCTTTATCCAGAAAATCCTGCCAATCCATCATATTTTATAATCCTCCTTGCCGTCAGGAATAGCGCGTTGCTGCGACCGATTGAGGATTCATCTATAACCAGTGTTTTTTCCGGAAATACCAAATCATCCCCAGAGCCGTCGAAATCGATATCATCCAGAATATTATATACCCGAATTTCATTTCCAGTTCCGGCATATTCAAGGGACTGATGGAGGTGTCGAAATTCATACCGTATACGCCGGCCAGAAAGCCGAGCGGAATAAAGATAGTCGCGATCATGGTCAAAACCTTCATGATCTCATTCATGCGATGGCTGATGCCGGACAGGTAGATATCCAGAAGCCCCGAAGCCATCTCGCGGAAAGTTTCAACCGTATCGGCGACCTGAACCGCATGGTCCTGAAGATCGCGTAAATAGAAATAAGTGAACTCGTTCACCAGCGGGGATTCATGCAATTGCAGATTTCCGACGGCCTCACGCAAAGGATAAGCCGCCCGCCGAATATATAACAAACCGCGCTTTAAATCGTGGATAGTCTGCAGGCTTTCGGGACCCGGTTTCTCAACCAGGCTGTCTTCGAGATCCTCGATTTTCTCGCCGATTCGTTCCAGAACGAGGAAATACTGGTCCACCACCGCATCCATCAGAGAATAAACCAGATAATCGGGACCCAGCAGGCGCGTCCGCGGGACATTCTTTTTTATCCGCTCCCGAACCGGGTTGAAAACATCGCCTTCCCGTTCCTGAAAGGTTATAACAAAGTCCTTGCCGAAAACCATGCTGACCTGCTCGCTTATAATTTCGTCCTCGGCATTATTGTAATAAAGCATCTTCATCGAGATCAGGATGTAATGCTCGAAAAATTCTACTTTCGGTCGCAGGCCGGTATTGAGAATATCCTCGAGCATAAGCGGATGGATTTTGAATTGGGTGCCGACTTTTTCGATAACGCTGGTGTCGTGCAGGCCCGTGATATCTATCCAGGTGACCGTCTCGGGAGCGCGAAAATGAAAGCACTCTTCCACAAAGGCGACTTCCCGTTCGTGATACTCGGTGGCGCCGTAGTTTATCAGATTTATTCGCGTCCGCTCGACTTTCTGTTCGCCGATATGAATCAACGAGCCCGGCTGAAGCCCGACCTTGCGGGAGACTTTTTTGGGCAACCAGGTCATTTTACCTCCCCATATAATTTGTCCAAAAGAATAGCCTGTAACCGGTTTTAAAAACACTTAAAAATCGGGAAATTCCGGCGCTTTCGACGGGAAAGTGAGAGGCAATCCTCGATATAATTTGACAAGAACTCGCTTCCACCTTATTTTATATATAAGTGTCCTAATGGGCCCGGCAAATGAAATCCAGGCGGGCGAGGATCAGCATCTTATCGATTTCCGTTTTAATCGTGTTTTGTAGCTAATTTCGAATGTTTGATACTAATTTTAAAAAAGGAGTTTCCCTATGGCCCTCACGTCCAAATTAACCGCCGTCTGTCTCGGTCTCGTATTGGCGACGGTGTCAATCGCCACAGGCAGCGGTCCGGCGCCAAACCCCGATGAAATTTCCCGGCAGATGAATTCGGTCGTGTATCAAATTCAGCCCGAAGGAATGGTTCTTAAAGCCGAACAGGTTCGTTCCATTAAGGACGGTTTCCCCGGCCCTTTTGAGACGCCCCGTGAAGGCTCCCGGGCTGTAACTCATCTACATCCGGCTCTGGGCGATGCCGCCAATGACACTCTTATTCGGGGATATCAAAATCATGAGGGCCTGCCCGACGGTTATATCTGGTGGAATGGCTCCGAAGACAACGGCGATACGTGGCAATTATGTTGCGCCTGGGATTTGTACGGCGCCACTTACCCTTCGGTTGATTATTCCGGCAATGGTTCGGAATTTTATGGCACGTTTGTCGTTCCCGCCACTTTTCAGAGCGGCGGCGCCTTTATTTTCATGTCTTTCCCCAATCCTCTTAATGTCAACACCTGGGACGGCTGGTGGGCCCCCTGGAATGTCTATGGCTGGCATCATATCAAAATGAATGAGATCGCCGTTATCGATTACATTCCCGAACCCTGGAACTGGGGCTTTCAATCGGCCGTGGCCAGTCGGACTTCAACGACCGTCAATCTCTTCGACGCCCCGCATATCTTCTATCAGATAAACAGCCTGGGCGATACCTGGTTAAGTTATCTGGCCAATCACGACAGTTGCCGAACGACCTCGGCCGATATCGATCCGATTACTCACAAAACGTATGCCGTTTATGACTGGTTTAAGCCGGCCGTCGCCCAGCATCAATTGCTCGTGCGCCAGGACCTGTTCGACAATTGGGATCAACCCACCTATATAATGGAAAAGGGATTTGCCGATGTCCACCAGCATATCCGTTATCCCGTGGTGGCCGCCCATGATGACAATGTGATCGTGGTTGCCTCCACATTCAATGACACCGCCTCGGTTTCCGACGTTGATATAGTCTGCTGGTTCACCGACGACGGCGACCTGGAGAATCTCGACAATATGAGTGTGATTGCCGGGACGTCCGGACTGGAGAATTATCCCGAAATCGCGCATGTCGAAAACGAAACCTTTGTCTGCACCTTCGTTAAAAATCAGGTCTTATATGCCACCCGTACAACCGACGGCGGCGCCACCTGGAGCGCCCCGGAACAGGTCAGCGAAATCGGCGAAAATATCGTGGAAGAATATCGTTGCTCCGATATCGGCGATGGCGGACAAAAAGTGATGTATCAATATTCCACCACCCGGGCCGATATCGCCTTGAATTTACAGGACCTGAATACGATAGACACCGACGGCGACGGAATTTATTTCTTTGCGGATAACTGCCCCCAAAGCCCCAATCCGGATCAAACCGATGTCGATGGCGACGGCCTGGGTAATGCCTGCGATAATTGCCCGTCCATTGCCAATGCCAATCAACTGGATAGCGACAGCGACGGTTTGGGCGATGCCTGCGATGTTTGTCCGAATGACCCTCTCAATGACGGCGATACCGACGGTATCTGCGACAGCGGCGACAACTGCCTGGGGACGGCCAATCCCGGCCAGGAAGATTTCGACACCGATGGGGTGGGCGACGCCTGCGATAACTGCCCCGACGATATCAATCCCGACCAGGCCGATAATGAATCCGATGGCCAGGGCGATATATGCGATGAAGACGACGATAATGACGCGGTTCCGGATTTAACCGACAATTGCCACTGGATTTATAATCCGGGGCAGGAGGATACTGATTTTGACGGTATCGGCGATGCCTGCGAATTTGTCTGCGGAGATACCAATAATGACGGTTCGGTAAATATCCTGGATATTGTTTTGCTGATAAATTACAAGTTCAAAGGCGGCCCGGCGCCGTTTATTATTGAGTCTGCGGATGTCAACGACGACAGTAATGTTAATATCCTGGATATTTTGGTCTTAATCAGTTTTAAATTTCAGTTTGGCCCCGCCCCTGACTGCGGATAGCCCTGACCACGAGCGGATAAAAAGGCGGCCCCCAGATGGAGCCGCCTTTTTCATGTTTTACATAAAATCGACAACAATTGGTGAGAAAATGCCGCCGATATGCTTCAAGATATTTTTTTCACGAAGCCAGACAAATTAACTTCCCGTTCGACTCCCTTTCGCATCTCCCATGTTCTAATGAAATAATGTCATACAAGAATTCAAATCAAATAGGCTTGGATCCTGTTTCCTGCTAAATCGGGTATAAATTTCCGGTATTTAATCGAATTAGTTACGCCGTTCCCTGCTATTTTATATATACCTGGACTAATCAGCTCTTTATTGTTCAATTTCTACGCAAACCCTCCGTATTAGCCATAATTACGATTAAAATCGGGCAGCTCACCACTGCCATGCATCCATCAACGTTAGCCAAGGAGAATGTAGGATGAAAAGAGGATTTTCATTCGTGACACTGATGGGGATTGCCATTCTGGCAATAGCCTCAAACCTTTCGGCGGGAGTCCCGGACTCTATCGCCTTTCAGGGCCAACTGACCGGCTCCACCGGAACGGTTGTTCCCGACGGAAATTATGTTCTGATTCTTAGCCTTTGGACCGATTCGCTGGGCGGGACCATGGTCTGGTCCGAGGATCGTCCGGTAACCACCAAATCAGGTCTTTTTGCCACCTGCCTGGGTTGCGTCAGTCCCATTTCCGGAGTTCTGGGCGATCAGCCGCTTTGGCTTCAGACCCAAATTGCCGGAAGTGCACCTCTGGAACCTCGGATTCGTTTGAGCTCTGTCCCTTATGCCATGGTATCGGGTGGTATTCGCGGGGATGTTCATACCGAAAGCGGCTTGCTGCGAGTGCGCGAAAACCTGGGCTCAAGCGGTCAAGATGGCATTGAGGTACTGGCTGACCCCACATCCAGCAGGGTTCGGGTCGCCTGTTGCCTGGGCTCGAGCGGGGAGGACGGCGTTGAAGTCCTTGCCAATGACGCCCAAAACCGCGTTCGGGTAGGCAATATCGGCTCCAGCGGAGAAGACGGCGTATCGATTACCGACGACGAAGAATCCAGTACGGTTCAACTGGCTCGCAAGAGACCGGGCAAGGTTAAATACACCAATATTACGTTAAGAGCCTTTCCGGATTCTGTATCCGATTTCCGCGACTGTGATGACGATGATGACGGCGTGCCGGAGAGCGAATATTCGCAGCGGCTCACTCCCACTACTTCCTCCGTAGCCATCAAGACCAAAGGAACCGGAGCCGATGCCAATCGCACGGCGTCGACTTTGTTTGACACAGACGTATCCGTCGCCGTCTACCGCAGCGAAATCGACGACGATGGAGATGGGGTAGCGGAAAGTCAGTTGGAGCATCGGTGCACCGTTGATTCCGTGGTGCAGGTTGCCGGAATATTTGACGGCAATTCCAGCTCCAGCATCCATACTCGAACGAAGCTAAACGAATTAGAGAATATCCTTAAAAATATCGGGCTGCTGCGTACTACATCATCGGCGCAGGCGTGCGACGACACCGCCGCCAGCGTGTCGTGTGATATTGACGACGACGGCGATGGGGTGCCTGAGAACGAGGCGTCACTGCGCGTAACGCCCACCACTTCGCATCTGGCAATCAATTCCAAGGGAACCAGCGCCAAAAGGCTTTCGGCCGGCGGCGACTGCGATGACGGTGACGCCGTAATGTTTACGGATTGTGATGACGATGGCGATGGTGTTCCCGAAAGCAGCGTCTCCCAAAGCAGCAGTTCGGCCGGCGCCGACCTTTCGATGTCCACCAAAATCGAAGGCACTCCGGCCCGCATCAGCACGAATTTAACGGTCGGCAAGCAAACCCAAAAAGCCGACTTCGGGCAGAGAGTCGATCTCGATGGTGACGGCGATGCCGAAACCAGTATGACCTCCACGGTTCAGCGTAAATCCGGCTCGATAGTCTATCTTGATAGAGAGGGAAACGATGTACTCCGGACCATGGTTGGAGTCGACAGTACCAGAAGTGTAATCTCCACTGATCATGACTCCGACGATGATGGGATTCCGGAGGATGAGGCGGTGATGAGAGTCATTCCGGGTACCAGCAGCATGGCGATTAAGACTAAAGGCACCGGGGCTTCAAATGCCCGCACCACCTCCATCGCCTCAAGCACAACTATCGGAGATGTCTCGACGGTAAGTACTATCGACGACGACGGCGATGGCGTTCCGGAAAGTGAGATTTCACAGAGTTTGACTCCCACGACGTCGGCCATGGCCATAAAGACCAAGGGAACGGGAGCCGCCCATAACCGGTCAATCAGTAGTACGTGCGATGATGAATCTGCGGTTCATTTACTGGATGCCGATGACGATGGCGACGGGCTGGCAGACAGGCAGGTGACCTCCTCCGTCGATTCTGATTCGGCACAGATGCTGGCGGCAGGCAGCGACGTACAGGTTTTGATGAAAGTGAAGAATAAAGGTGTGATCAAAGGCAATATAATCATCGTCAGTGCCAATCGATCGGTCGTTGACTTTGATTCGGATGGCGACGGATATCTGGATAATTCGCTCGGTGTCGGCGTCGATGCCACGCATCGTATCGATGTTGCCGGCGGCGCCTATTGCGACGGCTCTGTCTGGGCCAATGCCTCGGACGCCCGCCTGAAAGAGAACTTCCGCCCCATCGACGGCGAACAACTTCTGAATAAACTGGAAGCCCTGGCTATCACCCAATGGAATTATAAGAACAGCGGCGATAAGGCAACCCATATCGGCCCCACCGCCCAGGAGTTTTACTCGGCGTTCGGGGTCGGCAATGACTCCCTCTCCATTTCCACGATTGATCCTTCCGGTATCGCCCTGGCGGCCATCAAGGAATTATCCCGCCGTTCCCGCGAACTGGATCAGAAGGTGGAACGTATAGCGGAACTGGAAACCCAGATTAACGAACTGAAGGCGATCGTAACCAAGTTGGCGGCCCAAGGTGAAATCTAAAAGGAGGTCGGGAAATGTCTCGAATTAATAATACAATCCTCCTGGGATTTCTACTGGCCCTCGGGCTATTGTCCGGCGATAGCCGGGCGGCCGGCGAAAGACTGGACTGGAGAGTTATTTCCGGCGGCGCCGTCCAAAGTACGGCTCCTTCATTCAGCCTTTCTGCCACGGTCGGTCAGACGGCCGCGGGACCGGCCGGTTCTGCCGCCATTAATGTAAACTACGGATTCTGGCAGGTTTTCCAGATGCCCTCGAGTTTCGTCTGTGGCGATATAAATGACGACGGTCTGGTGAATATCCTGGATATTATATTCCTGATTGATTTCAAATTTAAGGGCGGTCCCGCTCCGGACAATTTGGAGGCGGCCGATGTTAACAATGACGGCCTGGTTAATATTCTGGATATTATTTACCTGATTAATCACAAATTCAAAGGCGGCCCTGTCCCCGATTGCGGATAATTTAAATTGTCATTACTGAAAAGCGGCCCCCTCTGGGGCCGCTTTTTTGGTAATTCGAATTCGACCCGGGATTAACTGGAATCGGGCATAAATATCAGGTCCCGGTACTAATCTTGATTGACGCCACCGCTAATTTGGTTATATTAAATGTAGTACATATTATCTACTTTCACTTTCGGGAGGATCTATGCCAAGCCATAAATGGCTTTCAATTTTTTCCCTCACCTTTCTTCTCCTGACGGCTAACGCCTTATCTCAAAATCAGTTACAAAAATATAACACGAATCTGACGCCCGAGCAGATTGCGGCCAGAAAAGAGGCTATTAGGGATTTCCCGGTAACCCGCTGGATTGACTCGGAAGGCCGGAAACCGCTGACCTATAGCGAGTGGCAAAGCCGCAAGGGACAGTCATCAGGACCTTTGGTCATGGAATTGGTAGCCCAGAGCGGAACCGAGAAGCGGGCCGCCGATTATCTGGTGGTAGTGGCTTCTGATATATATGGCGCCATTGCCGCCGACATCGATGTTTATCTGGCCGACCTGGCCCTGGAGGGATTTTCCACCGAAGTCTATTCGTCCACCCAGGGCACTCCCCAGGAACTTCGAACCTTTCTGGCCGCACAATACCAGGATGGAATTGTAGGCTGTCTGATGATCGGTGACCTGCCGGTAATCTGGTATGAAACGGAATGCTGGGACGAAAAGGAATACGAGTTATTTCCCTGCGATTACTACTATATGGATTTAAACGGCACCTTCGTTGATTCCGATGCCAATGGCTTTTATGATACCCATACCGGCGATATCGCGCCGGAAATCTGGTTCGGACGGCTTTACGCGAGCACCCTTTTAATGGGGGGCTCAAATGAAATCTCTCTGTTACATACTTATTTCGCCAAAAACCATGATTATCGCGAGAAAAAATTTATCCCGAATTATCGGGGACTGATGTTTGTCGACGATGACTGGTCGGTCGGTTCTGAATACTGGGACGCCAACATGGCGATGGCTTATTGTTTCCGCCATTTTGAATATGATATATACCGGACGGTTGACACGGCCTATGAAAGATATCTGGGAAAGGGGCATGAATTTGTTCAGGTATGCGTTCATTCCAGTCCCTGGGCCCACTATTTTTCATCACCGGCCGGCGGCGGTGTAACGACCAATACGGAAATAAAGAGCATGGATCCGCCCGCGACCTTTTATAACCTGTTTGCCTGCTCCAATTGCTCTTATGTGGAAAACGATAATATGGGCGGGTGGTATATTTTCGGCCCCGACCACGGCCTGGCCGCGGTGGGAAGTACCAAAACCGGTTCTATGCTGGATTTTGAATTTTTCTATGAACCCTTTGGAAACGGCGCAACAATTGGCGAGTCTTTACGCGACTGGTTCGCCGTACATGCCTCATGGGGGATGGAACCCTGGATGGTCTGCTGGTTTTACGGTATGACCCTTCAGGGCGACCCCACTTTGAAACGGAACGAACGCCGCAATGTGGAAATTGTCAACGATAAAGTGAAAAGGGGTACGCAGGGAGCGGTCTATTATGATCAGATCCTGGCCGACGGCGGCGGCGGCACCCCTCCGTACGACTGGACTATATTATCCGGAACTCTTCCTCCCGGGGTGAGTTTCAATGATTCCACGGCAACTTTCATCGGTTTTGCCCAACTTAAAGGAGAATATCCTTTAACCATTTCCGCCCGAGACTTTTGCGAGCCGAATTTGGCCGACACTTCGGTGGTTATTGTCAGTGTCCTGAAAGTTTGCGGTGATGTCGATAACGATGACGATGTCGATATTCTGGATATTGTATATCTAATTGATAATAAGTTTAAAAGCGGACCCCGTCCGGCTATTTGGGCGGCCTGCGATGTCAACAGCGATGGCCCGGTGAATGTCCTGGATATAATCTTCCTGATAGACTACAAATATAAGGGCGGCCCCAACCCCTATTGCTGGGGAGTGGAATGAACTAATTAAAGCAAATTGGCAAAAAATATGTTGACTGGTCTGTAAATTCGCATATATTATATACTGTTCGCAGAAAAAATAGGAATAATACTTATCTTATTGTAACACCGCTAACGGATTGAATTAAAATAGCATCTTTTTGCCTTGAGAGGTAAGATGTCGATTTTCAATGAGTCCGGGCGGTTTCTTTTTTGCCGGTCGTTTCTATCACTTTTTATGGTGATGGCCCTTTGGGGGGGCGCTTCGGTTAAGGGCGATCCCATCCCTTTCGAGATTAAAATTACACCCATCCCGGAGCTGGCCCCGGGGGCGATGGTCACCGTTCCGGTGATCAAGACGCTCGGAAGCGAGGAGATCCGGGGATTCGATTTCATGATTGGCTTTCCCGCGGGTCTGCTGACGATCACCGCCATTGAGTCCGGGATTTTGTTCGATATTCCCGGTGATTATGAATGGGAATATTTTTCGACCGAAATGGGACCCTTCCCCGGTTGCTATGGCGGGTGCCCGACCGGAATGGTCAATATCCTTGCTATTGCCGATGCCAACGACGGCTCCCATCACCCCAAAAACGACCCGGCCACCGGCCGTATTAAAATAATCCCGGATGAATTAATTCTTTTGACAATTACCTTTACGGTGGCCCAAAACCTCCCCCCCCAGATCGACTTTCTGCCGGTCGAGTTCTTCTGGAATAATTGTGCCGTCAACGGCCTGGCTTTTACCTATAGAACTGATAATCCCTTTAATGTTCTTCAGGGTAATTCCCGCGGTGTACATTCCTTCGACGGCACCGCCTATAACGAAATAACCGACACCGTGTCGGAATTGCCGACCGGGACAGGCATGCCTTATGATTGTCTGGCGGTATGCGGCGACTGTGACGGCGACAGAGTCACCAACATTCTCGATATAATGTACCTGGTTAATTACAAGTTTAAGGGTGGGCCGGACCCATTTCCATTGGTGGCCGCCGATGTCAACGCCGATGGCAGTGTGGATGTTCTCGATATAATTTACTATATCGATTATAAATTCAAAGGAGGCCAGCCTTTGGTCTGCAAGACCACCAATGTTCGTCTCGTGGATTTTTATAATGGGGCCGTTTACACCGAATAAAGTCACCCGAAAGGAGGACTCATGCGCATTTTTATCGAGGAGGGGGCGTTTAGGGAAAAGGGCCGTCGCCGTCGAAGATAATATCTGCGGACACCGGCGGCGACGGTACCCGATTGAAAAGCGCAGCCGCCCTTTTTTGAAGCGATTGGTGTCGACAGGTCGCTTTGATATAATACCAGTGTGGATTTCCGTTTAGGAATCCTCGGAGGAAGCGGAAACATGTCCCTCACATTTCGACTTCCGGGCGTCAATAAAACAGGGCTATTGGCTCTGGTTTGCGGAATTCTGCTTTTCGGGATGCCGGCCGATGGTTATGAGATAATGGTATGGTTCGATTCGACTGTCTGTTTCTCCGGCCAGCAAAATGTCTCTGTCCCCGTTTATATGGCCAATTACAAAGACGTGGTCGTGGGCTATCGATTCTGGTTTTTTCTGGGGCAATCGGACATCGGCCTTTTGGCCGATAATGTCGACGATTTGGTCGATACGACGGAAACCCTGACCTCCGGCTGGCAATTTCTGGATGTCATTTCCTATGGCGGGGTCGGAATGGAATCACGTCTCTCGGCCATCAGTGATTTATCCTCTCCATATATACACGGTATTGATTTCCCTCAATCCGGAGATAAAATCCTGGTAAAAATAAAGGTCGACATTCAAGATCTCTCTGACCTGCTGACTTATGAAACGATGAATATTATGATTAATACCAATAATCTCACCCATTTCGGTTTTGCCGATCCCCAGGGACATTCGCTGGGACTGATCCCGGTCAGCATGCCCGATACCAGTTGGTTCCAATGCCTTCAGTGGCAGGAACCGGAGCATATCTGCCTGGATTGGATGGAGATTCCCGGCCCGCCCGCCGATTCGGTCTCAATTGAATATGAGGACATTTATATTCTCGATACAACCTATGTCAATGTGAAAAGCGGTAAAATGACCGTGCTCTTATGCGGTGATTGCACCCTTGATAAGACGGTGAATCTGCTGGATATAATTTATTTGATTGATTACAAGTTTAAGGAAGGGACGGAGCCTGTCCACCGCGAAGCAGCCGATGTCAATCATGATAAAGCGTTAAATGTTCTGGATATCGTTTATCTGGTGGAATTTAAATTTAAGAACGGCCCGGCTCCAAGCTGCTATTAGCGGAGCCGTCCCATATCAGGCAGACTATAAATTAAAGAAATAGAAAATAATCCGGTACCGCAGATAAAACCAGTCACCACTCATGCGCGGGAGGCTGAAATGTTTTCCCTCAAACGGCCGTTTTTTCAGGCCCAATGGTTAATTTGTCTGTTGTTTCTTAGTCCGGCCTTGGCCATTTATGCCCAGGCTGATCCGATCCCCTTTGAATTCCGGATCGATACAATCAACGGCGCGGCACTAAGCGATGAGTCGGTTTATGTTAAAATCACCAAAGTGGCCGGTTCGGAACCTGTCTACGGCTATGATTTTCTGATCGGCTACGATAGCGGCCTGGTCAGTCTCGGCGCTGTTTTTCCCGGTGAATTAATCGAAAATGGTATC
>Ga0209288_10000420_pt1 | contig 13031 bp, 11 predicted proteins | sample PPLLaktember2015_4_FD_187261 | JGI IMG/M metagenome (GOLD analysis project Ga0209288, IMG submission 187261) | Freshwater sediment microbial communities from Prairie Pothole Lake near Jamestown, North Dakota, USA - PPLs Lake P8 Core (1) Depth... | ecosystem: Environmental > Aquatic > Freshwater...
GGCGCATGGAAGGATAAAAAGGGGCTGGTGGAGGAAGCCCATGAGGGCACCCTTTTCCTGGACGAGATCGGCGATCTGTCTCCGCACCTGCAGACCAAGCTCCTGCGGTTGCTGCAGGAAGGCGAGTACAAACCTTTAGGCAGCGTGGTGACCAAGAACGCCGACCTGCGGATCGTTGCCGCCACCAACCACGACCTCAAGACCGGCATCCGTGAGAAGTGCTTCCGCGAAGACCTCTACTACCGCTTGAACGTCATTCAGTTCGAGCTGCCGCCCCTGCGGGAGCGCAAGGATGACATCGCCCTGCTCGGCCGATACTTCCTCGCCAAGTACGCCGCCGTTAACCGCAAGGCCGTGACGGACATTTCGGAGGAGGCCATGCAGCTGCTGATGGCCTACGAGTTTCCCGGCAACGTCCGGGAGCTGGAGAACATCATCGAGCGCGGGGTGATCTTCTGCCGCGGCCACAGCCTTTCGGTGGCGGACCTCCAGGTGGAATCGGTGCCGGACGCCGCCCAGCCGTTGAGCGCGGACCAGATGACGGAGATGCCTTTCCGCGAGGCCAAGGAACGCGCCATCCAGTACTTCCACACCCAGTATATCCGCCGCCTGCTCGAACAGTACGGCGGCAACATCAGCCGCGCCGCGGAGGCCGCCGGAATCCAGCGCCAGTACCTGCACCGTCTGATCAAGGAGGCGGGGATCGAGACCACGGACTACAAATCAAAATAAAACCCCGCATGCCGGATGGGCATGGCGGTCTTATTTTGCCGGCATGTTCAGCCCGATTTCGTGGAAGGCGTCCTCCAGTCGAATCATCCCGACCGCACGCCGGTTTCGGACCACGGCGATGCGGTTTAAATTGTGGCTGACCATCAGCTCGATGGCGCGGGTGATCTTCTCGCCGATGCCCACGTTGGGATCGAGCGGCAGGTCTGCGCTGCACGGCCGGATGATGGGATCGATGTTGCGCGAGGTCATTGCTGCGGGTCTCCTCTCGAATCCTGCTCCGGCATTATGCTCAACGTCTCAATTCCGTGCAGCCCTGCGTTCAGCTCTGAATTCAGAATCGAGCAAGGGGTATGCCAGAATACGCCCGGCGGATGCGGACGCCGGCCGGACCATCGGCGCAAACCCCCGGCCGGCTTGATTCAACAGCCGCTCCACCGCTCATTGGCCCAGTCTCGTCAGCCTCGCCTAAAAGGATGGCATCCGCACGCCCATGTCTCCTACCGATTTCAGGGAGAAATAAACATGTCGCCCACAGGGTTACATCCCAAGCCCTGTTCCGAACCTTCCGCTCCTGGCCGCAGTCTGCCATCCAACATTTATTCCGTAAGAATTTAATGCGTTAGATCAATTTTCGGGAACCGTCCCGGCGGCTCCCGAAAATTGGCATGCATCTTGATTTTGATCATTCGCGACAGTGATCGAAAAGGAGTGCGGGCAGGCGGCCCGCCCGCTGGTTTAAACCCGAGTGGAAACGAATTGGAAGGAGGGTCCGGCATGTCACAAGAACAGGTTAAAAAAGCAGGATGGGAAATCGCGCAACAACTCGACCAGGAAAAAACCCCCTGGGAACGGCTCATGCCCGAAAAGGGCCAGATCATGGCGGCATTGTACGGCATCGGTGTCCTGTTCGTCGTGTTCCTGATCGGCTGCTGGCTGGCCGGCAACCCCTTCGAGTTCACCCAGCGCATCCCCTCCGATGTGGTCAAGGCGAGGGGGTGGGTGGGCACCAACGAGTGGGCCATCATCTGGGGCGTGGTCGGGATCGCCATGATCTTCGAGTTTATGGACGCCACCGCCGGCATGGGCTTCGGTACCGCCATCACCCCCCTGCTGCTGGTGATGGGATTCAACCCCAAGCAGATCGTCCCGGTCGTCATGATTCAGCAGGGGATCGCCGGACTGATCGGCACCTTCCTGCACGCCGAGTACCAGAACGTGGAGTGGAAGTTCAAGCCGATGTCGGAGACCATCAAGCTCTGGCTCTACATCGCCATCCCTGGCATGCTGGCCGTGGCCTTCTCGGTGACCTCGGTCTACGCCATCTTCAAGTTCGCCAAGGTGTGGATCACCCTCTACGTCTGCTTGCTGCTGCTCATGATGGGAATCATCTCCCTCTACCAGGGGGTGTCCAAGCGCGAGCGCCAATACCGCCCGAAGATGATGATCGCTTTCGCAACCCTGGCCGGCTTCAACAAGGGAATCGGCGGCGGCGGCTACGGCCCGGTGGTGACCATCGGCGGGCTGCTCGCCGGGGTGCCGGCGAAAAGCATGATGGCGGTCACCGCCATCTCCGAGGGCACCGTTTCCACCTTCTCGATCATCGTCTGGGCGTTGATGATCACCGGAGGGGTGGTCGTCGACTACCTGCTGCTGCCCTCGATGATGATCGCCACCATCCTCTCGGCGGTAGTTGCCCCCTGGGCGACGCGGGTGTTCCCCGAGAAGATCTGGCAGGTCGTGGTGCCGCTCTACAGCGTGATCCTGGCCTTTTACGCCACCTACAAAGCCTGGCCGGAACTCAAGAAGCTCCTGGGTTAGGCGGTGGTTGACCCGAGCTCACAAGGAGGAGCCCCCGTTCTCTGCCTGCTGACCTCCTTGCGAAAGGGACCCCGGAAACGGGGTCCCCACCCCTCAACCTTATGGCCAAGAAGAAGAAAAGGGATCGGCCGATGAACCAGACCCAAAGACTCAGATATGCCCAGCGATTTAAAGTCGGTTTCGGATTGAACATGATCGTGATGGCCATGAGTTTAAGCCTTTACTACCTCGGCTTTTTCGGCGGCGTGGAAGGCCCCCTGGCCATGCCGAACATTGGCCGGGCATTGGTGGGAATCGGGTTCACATCGGTTAGCTTCCAAGCGATGCTCGTGATCATCTTCATCATCGCGCTCACCTGGAACTGGGTTCTCAACTTCGCTACCCACCTGACCGGGCAGCGCCTGACCTGCACCAAGGGCAGCCCGCAGGAGGGCTTCTGCGGCGAACTGGTGCAGCGCGACCGGGTTCCTTCCGGCCAAGGTTGGGCTTACACCTGCCCTCATGGCCATTGCCGGAACGACGCCCATTTCCACCCGATCCGCAAGGGCAAACTGGCCAACTCGCTCCTGATGGCGAGCCTGGTCGCCGCACTGATGTTCTACTTCGCCTGATGGCGGACGGCATCGACTGAACCCTATCCCCCGAGGGCAGCCCCCCTCGGGTTTGCGTCCACCCCGGCCGCATGGTAAAGGCCCCATGGGCCGGGGTTTTTAGGTTGCACCTACCAAGGAGGCCCCATGGCCGATCCCATCCGGGTTCTGCTGGTCGACGACGAGGAACGCTTCGTTCTGAACCTCGCCAAACTGTTGCGCGGACGTGGCTTCGAGGTGGCTACCGCCTTGGATGGAGCCGCCGGAGTGGCCGCGGTCGAAAAAAACAACGGGTTCGACGTGGTGCTGCTTGACGTCAAGATGCCGGGTATGGACGGGATCGAGGCCCTGCGCCGTATCAAGGAGGCCTCCCCCGAAACCGAGGTCCTGATGCTCACGGGGCACGCCAACGTCGAGACCGGCATTGCGGCCATGCGCGAGGGCGCGCTCGACTACCTCATGAAGCCTTGCGACATCGAGGATCTGGTGGCCAAGATCATCGAGGCCCACGAAATCGAGGACATGCGGCGCCACCCCGTGCTTTGGCCCCGCCATATCGTCAAGGAGGTCGCCTGGCCGTCCTTTATCCGCCTGGACGTCGATGACCTGCTGGAGAAGGCCCTCGGCGTATTCGAGCGAGAGTCGGGCATGAGCGCTCGGGACGAACTCTACATCCTGGACGCGGAAGACCGCTTCCAGGGAGTGATCGCCCGACGCGATCTACTGACGGCCGCCCAACGACACCAGCCCGAGCGCTCCATCGCCTGGGCCGATTTGATACGCCACCCGGAATGGCTGCCGGCGGTCCCCCTGCGCAGCATCATGCATCCGGGCCATCCGGTGGCCACGGACCCCGAGGCCAACCTGGCGGCCGTCGCCCGACGCATGCTGGACCTCAGCGTGCGCTGCATGCCGGTCATCGCAGACGGCAAGCTCACCGGCATCGTCCGGCTGATCGACGTCCTGCAGCATCTGGCGCGCTGACCAGGCATAGGGCTTGGAGCAAAGAGCATAGGGCAATACACACACCTCTTTTTTTTAGCCCTCTGCTTTAGGCGCTTTGCCCTGTGCTCCAAGCCAAGAAAAGGAGCCTTCGTCCATGTCCACCCGCCACAGCACACGACCTGCCTCGCGGAGCGGAGACTACCCCTATTTCCGCAGCCTGTGGAACCTCGTGGTGGTCGCGCTCCTCGCCGCCGCCTTCCTGCCTCTGCTGCTCCTCGGGAGCGTCATCTATGTCTACACGACCGGTGCGCTGAAGCAAAACGCCATTGAAACCTTGCGCCTCCAAGTCCAGGACCACCGCACCGTCATCGACCAGTTTCTGGCCGAACGGGCCTCGGACCTCAGACTGATAGCCGCCAACGTCGGTTTTGCGGAACTCACCAACGCCGGCGGGCTCGGGCGCGCCTTCCGCAGCCTGCAGCAGGAGCTCGCCTGTTTCTCCGACCTGGGGGTCATCGATTCCGAAGGCAACCACCGCGCCTACGTCGGGCCTTACGACCTGATCGCGCGCAACTACGCGGACCAATTCTGGTTCCGGCCCACGGTCGAGCACGGCATTTTCATCAGCGACGTTTATCTAGGCTATCGCCGGATCCCCCATTTCATCATTGCCGTCAGGCAGCAGGATGCGGATAGGTTCTGGATCCTGCGCGCCACCGTGGACGCCGATTTCTTCGAACGCTTCGTGGCGGCCAGCGCGGGCGACTTCAAGGCCGAGGCCTATCTGGTCAACCGCGAGAGCGTGTACCAAAATCGCGCGCAGTCCGCCGGGGCGCCCATGGAAAAGTTGCCATTCCAGCACATCCCACCTTTCGACGGCATCCGCATCGAGGAGCGCGGGGAGCGCATCTTCGCCATGGCCTGGCAGAAAAACGTGCCCTGGGTGAGCATCGTGGAAATGAACCGGGCGGACATTTTCGCCGATCTCGACCGCGTCCGTTGGATCTGCCTTTTCACCTTCATCCTCGGGGCCATGCTGATCATCCCCACCGTACTGCTCACCACCAACAACCTCGTCCAACGCCTGGAGTCCAAGCGCAGGGACCTGCGCTTCCTGGACCAGCAGCTGCAGCACGCCAGCAAGCTGGCGTCCTCCAGCCGGCTGGCCCAGGGGGCCTTCGAGGACATAACCGACGGTCTGGCCAACATCCACAGCGCTTCGCAGTGGTTGCGGGAGCTCTGGAAACTGCGTCCGCAGGCGGAGCCCGAGCCCGAGGAGGTCACCGGCACCCTCGATCAGATCGACGCCGAGATCCACCGCAGCGAGAAGGCCGTCCAGCGCGGCCTGGACCTGGCCCGACCGTCGGCCGGGCCGGTGTGCATCGATCTGAACGTCCACGAGTTGATCAGCGAGCTGTTGGGCCTCATGCGGCGCGAGCTCCATTTCAAGCGCATCCGCGTGAAACGGGATTCGCCCGACCCGACCGTCAGACTCTGCAGCGACCCGGACGGCCTGCGGCAGGCGCTGCAGAACCTCATCAGCAACGCGGCCGCCGCCACGCCGGACGGCGGGGAGATCGAGATCGTCTCGCGGGTTGAGGGCGGCTGCATGCAGCTGACGGTCGTGGACAGCGGACCCGGCATCCCCGCAACGGATTTTGCGAAAATCTTCGAGCCGCTCTACACCACCCGGCCCGACGGACTGGGTTTGGGGCTGACCATCAGCCGCACGATCGTCGAACGACTGGGCGGAACGCTATCCGCCCGCAACGAGCCCGGCCGCGGCGCGGCTTTCACGGTGGAGCTGCCTTTGAAGTGATCAAGCGCGAGCACATCAAACAGGCCATCGACGCCATTGCCGAACGGTCCTCGGAGATCGGCCGAGCGCTGGATGAACTGCTCGGGGTGGGCCGCATCGGGACTCCGCTTCGACCGCAGGACACCGACACGGATACCGATTTCCATTTCCTGTTCGACCAGGAAAAAGTCCGGGTCAAGAAGTTCATCTTCATCAACGAGGGCACGGCCCCCATCGAGCGCGGGCTGCTCATAAAATACGGGGAGCTTCTGCACAAGCGTAAACTGATCGAGGAGCGGCGGGAGCGGGATTTTCTGCGGGCCGCCCGGGAAGTCCGGGTCGCCGGACTTCGGTTGATGGTGGGGTACGAAATCGACCGGGCCATCGAACGGATGCGCAAAGGCCGTGACGCCGCCGCACCCGGCGGCGCCGCAGAGTGTATCGCCGCACTCACCGGCCTGAAATCGGAAAGCCCGGCCCAGGGCATCCCGACCTCCGCCCTGGATGATCGGGTGATCTTCAGCGCTGCGGTGGAGGACGGCCGGCAGGCGCTCTTCATCTTTTTTCCCTTCTGCCTGGAAGCCCTGATGCAGGTGGCGGACATCAACCTGGAATTCTTCCACGTCCGGTTTCTGCTCGCCTGCCTGCTGCGCGGCCTGGAGCAACGCCTCTTTGCCTGCGCGGTGGGCGGCCGGATCGTGGGGATGCTCTTCCTGGGCCTGAAAATCGCCCTTTTCTACTCCGGACTGGAGATCAAATACATCGCCACCCTGCGGGGCCGGCACAGCGACGACGAGGAGCCGCCTCCCCGGGGAGTCGGCCGCTTTCTGGTGGGGGGCACCTGGCTGCTGTGGAAAACTGCCTACCGCCGGGCCCGCGAGATCGTTCTGGATTCGGAAATCGGTGCCCGTCGTTTCTACGAACACCACGGATTTGTTTCCAAGGGGCCTCACCGGTATGTGCTCTCAAACCCCAGCCCCGACCTGCTGCGCACGATCCTGATGATGGCCGAGAACCGCCCCGGCCTCCCGCCCCGGGTGACGGTCGAAATCGGCCGTCTGGTCATGAAGCGCATCAAGCTGCTGCGCCGGCGCAGACGGGACGACCGCGAACGCGCGCTGCATCTGCAGGTGGAAGCCATGGCGCAGACGGCGCTCTCCTCGCGCACCTATCCGGCCATCGCCACCGCCGCCACCCGGGGGCTGCTGCGCTGCCGTCGAAGTCTCTCCGATCTCGAGCACCTGCTCGCCGTCGCCTCGCAGAATCCGGCGGTGAACCAGGCGTTCCTATCGGCGTCGGCCCCCGCGGTCGGCGTGGCCTGCGATGACCGATTCACGGATCACCTCGCGAATGTCTTCCACCTGGAAAACGCCAAGCGCTACGAAGCGATCCGCTCCGTAATGGCGGACCCGTCGCTTTCCGCGAAACTGACGCGGATCGCCCCGCGCCCGGCGACCGAGGAGGAACTGGCCTGGGTCCACACCCCCGCGTACATCGCCCGCGTGGCGGCGACCGCGGGCCGCCCGCTCACCGCCTTCGACCTGGACACCCAGACCACGGCCAAATCCTACGAAACCGCCCGCTTGGCGGCAGGCGCGGTGTTCCGCCTGGTGGAGGCGATATGCTCCGGCCGCATCCAGCGCGGGTTCGCCGCCATCCGGCCGCCCGGCCACCATGCCGAGCCGGACCGCGGCATGGGGTTCTGCCTCTTCAACAACACGGCTCTGGGAGCGCGCTACCTCCAGCGGCGCCACGGCCTGAAGCGTATCATGGTAGTGGACATCGACGCCCACCACGGCAACGGAACCCAAGCGGTCTTTTACGACACCGACGAGGTGCTCTGCGTGTCCATCCACCAGTTCCCGGGCTTTCCGGGCACCGGCAAGCTCGGTGAAGTGGGACGCGGCAGGGGTGAGGGCTACACGGTGAATGTGCCGCTGCGCAAGGGGCACGGCGACACGGATTTCCTTTGCATCCTGCACTGGCTGGTCCGGCCGCTGGCCAGCGCCTATCGACCCGAGATCATCCTCGTGCCCTGCGGGTTCGACCTCTGGCTGCACGACCGGCTGGCCGAAATGCGCGTTTCGGCCGAGGGCTACGGCTTGATCACCGCTTTGCTGGCAGACATTGCCGCCGAAGCCTGCAACGGACGGATCGCATTTATCATGGAGGGCGGCTACAGCGCCGAGGGGATCCGTGAATGCGGCCTCCGGGTGCTCCAATCCCTCTGCCGGCCCTCACCCTCAAACCTCGAAGCCCTGCACAAGATCGCGGGTGAGGACCCTTCGAAACTGGGCGCCTTGAAAAAAGCGATCGAGGTCCAGCGCAAATACTGGACGGTGCTGAAATAGGCAATACCCATGCATGTCACCTGGCAGGTGACATGCATGCAGTCCGATTTATGGACAACGCCCGGCGGCGTTCCACCCAACGGCCTGCCGCACGGGCGTGATCGGACTTGGATGGATGCCGCCGCCGGAACCGGGTGGATGGCACGCTTCTTGTAATGTATTTCAAGCAGGTTGGGGAAAAAAATCTCCCTCCCTCTTTTGTAAAGAGCGAATTCATCATACATGACAAAGGAATCCCCCATCTCCCACAACGGAACCGAGCCTGCCGAGGCCCCGGATGTCGCCGTTCAGCGCCAGGCGACCTACGCCCGGCTTTTCTGGCGCTTTGTATGGCTCACCATTCTCTGTAGCCTGGTCCCGCTGCTGCTGGTCGGATGGGGCATCAACCTGCACTACACCCGGTTCGCGCGCGAGCGTATGCTCAATTTTTTCCAGAACCAGGTGGAGGACCACCGCAGAATCATCGCGCAATTCTTGAACGAACACACCTCCAAACTTCAATTGATCGCACGCACGCACGATCGGGACCAGCTTATCGAGCCTGGCGCCCTCCAGACCGTCTTCGAGCTCTTCAATCAGGACGTGCGGTCGCTCACCGACCTCAGCGTCATCGGCGATCACGGGTATCACCTCGCCTATGTCGGCTCCTACGATCTATGGTCCCGCAACTACTCCAAGGAATTCTGGTTTACCCAGGTGATGGAAAAAGGGCTCTACATCAGCGATATGTTCATGGGCTTCCGCAAGGAGCCGCATTTCATCATTGCTGTCACGCATTCCAACGGCGACAAAAAATGGATCCTGCGGGCCACCATCCACACGGAATCGTTTCGTTCGCTGGTGGAAAACGTGCGTATCGGCGGCACCGGCGAGGTTTACCTGCTGAACACGGAAAGCGTCTATCAAACCAACCCGCGCTCGAACGCGGCCATCATGGACACGTCTTCCTACCCCATGGAGCCTTATCACGAAGGAATCCGCATCCGGCTGCTGGAGAACCTGAAAAACGCGCAGGGACTCGACCGGCCAAGCCAGATCGCCTGCCAAGCCTGGCTGAAAAATCCGCGTTGGCTGCTGGTGGTGCAGCAGGACCACGACGAGGCGTTCGCCGATGTGAACCACGCCAACACCTGGACCCTGGTGTTTCTGCTGCTGAGCGCAGCCAGCATCCTGGTCGTGACGGTCTTCATCACGCGGCACATGATCACCGTCATCAAGCGCCGCGACACGGAAGCCGACCGGCTCAACCAGCAGCTGCTCCAGGCGGGGAAGCTCGCCTCCATCGGCGAGTTGTCGGCCGGGGTGGCCCACGAAATCAACAATCCCCTGGCGATCATCCTGACCGAGCGCCAGTTGCTGCTGGACGCGGCGAAGCACGCGCCGATCGCGGACTCGGAGTTCCAGGAACAGTTCTCCGACTCTATGAACCAGATTGACCTTCAGGTGCAGCGCTGCAAGCGCATCACCCAAAACCTGCTGCGCTTCTCCCGGCGCACCCAGTCCATGATCGAAACGGTGGATCTCAACGCCTTCATTCAGGAGGTGGTCGATCTCCTTGAGCGCGAGGCGCGCAGCAGCGGCATCAAATTCTTCAGCGAACCGGACCCCGGCCTGCCGCCCGTGTCTTCCGATCCCTCTCAGCTCCAGCAGGTCTTCCTGAACCTGATCACCAACGCCATCGATGCCCACGACGGCAAGCCCTATGGCTCGATCCGTATCTGCACCCGAGCGGACGGCGAGCGGCAGACGGCCATCGTGAAGGTGGCGGACTCCGGCTCAGGCATCACGCCGGAGAACCTGAACCGCATTTTCGACCCCTTCTTCACCACCAAGGCCGTGGGCAAGGGCACGGGGCTGGGGCTCTCGATCTGCTTCAGCATCGTCAAGCGTCTCGGTGGCAGCCTCACGGTACAAAGCGAAGTGGGCAAGGGCACCGAGTTCACCATCCAACTGCCCTACACCCCTCCCAAGGAATTGCAGGACAGCCTGAGCGCGAAACGCACGCCAATAACAGCTGCGTGAAAGGAGACGGCGCATGCCCGGATTTCGAGTTCTGCTGGTCGACGACGAAATCATCTTCACTAAGAACATGTCCAAACTCCTGAAAAACCGGGGTTACACGGTCACCGCTGTGAACAGCGGGGATGAGGCCATCCGGGAGCTCGAGCAGAACCCGGTCGATGTCATCGTGCTCGATCTGAAAATGCCGGGCATGGACGGCATCACCACTTTAAAGGAGATCATGAAGCTGGGCCTTTTCACCGAAACCCTGATCCTGACCGGCCATGGTTCGATCGACAGCGCACTCGAGGCCATGAAGCTGGGCGCTTACGACTACCTGACCAAGCCCTGCGAAATTGACGAGCTGGTCGCCAAGATCGAGGCGGCCTGGGCGAAAAAAACGGGCAACCTTTAGAAGCCCCGATTTACAGCGTGTAAAAAAATCGGACATCCGGCGGTGCCGGCCCCCTTTCCGCATCCTATCCGTTTCCGCAAGGAATCCCTTATTCTTCAATCGGTTGGCCGCCTCTAAAGACAGGAATCCGTTTGGCATATGAGTTGCTCTGCAAACCGGTGGCAGAGGCCTGCCCAGATGGATCCTTCTTAGGAAAAACCTTTCGGTGTCTGTGTGCAAAAGGTATTTACCATCCTGATTGCCGACCGCAACCCGCGGGTGAGAAGCTTTCTGCAGCGGGAAATGATCAAGGCGGGCTACCGGATCCTGGTGGCTGAAAGCGCCCGTGACCTGCTCCAGTGGGCGCTCGACCGGAACCCCGTCGACCTCATCATTTTGGACCCGGACCTTCCCGACGCAGTCGAATCGCCTCTAATGATCAATCTGCGCGAACGCATGCCCATGGTGCCGGTCATCATCCATGCCCATCCTTCAAATAATTTAACGGAACCGGAGATGCCCCGGTCATTCATCACCGTTGAAAAAGGAGGAAACAGCATCGAACGGCTGAAGGAGGTGGCCGAAGGCATCTTGAAACACGCAGCGACCGAGTCATCTTGAGCCATCCATGTGGCTTCCTATATCTTGGTGTAATTGTGGTACCCACTCGACAAGCGCCGGCCTTCGAACCCGGCCGTGACCACAGGAGGGAAATCCGTGAATAAATTTCGTGTATTGTTTGTAGACGATGAGACGGATTTTCGCGAAACCCTGATCAAGCGCATGCAGAAGCGCCACGTGGCGGCCTCCGGCGTGCGCAGCGGCGAGGAAGCCCTGGACTGGCTTCAATTGAACCCCGCGGATGTGGTGGTTCTCGACGTGCGCATGCCGGGGATGGACGGCATCCAGACCCTGCGGGCCATCAAGCGCGATCACCCCCTGCTGGAGGTGATCCTGCTCACCGGGCACGCCAACCTGGAGATCGCCCGGGAGGGAATGCAGCTCGGGGCCTTCGACTACCTGATGAAACCGATCGATCTCGACGAACTGCTTTACAAGATCGAGGACGCCTATCAGAAAAAATCCATACAGCAGCATAAAATCAAGAGCATCGAGGGGGTGATCGATTCCCGCAAGTAAAACCCGTTTGATTTTGCGATCAGCAGGCCCAGTTGGTTTACGGAATCTTTATCAAGAGAAAAGGAGAACGGATGGAGATGAAATTTTTTAAACAGCTTGGACGCTTCATGATGACGGGCGCCCGCTACCACGCGCAGTGGGAGCTGGAGGTGTCCAACCGGATCCTGGGGGACCGGCGGCGGCTGTTCGTGCTGCTGCTGCTCATGGTGCCGGCAGTGATCGGCGGCATCGCCTTCGCCGACGACTTGCCGGCGATGATAGGGGGCAAGTCCACTTACAGCCCGGCGTTTTATTCCACCACGATCTTCCTGGCCTCGATCGGCATTGGGCTGATGGCCGGTCTGATCACCGGCTGCATCGGGGCCGGAGGCGGATTCATCATCGCCCCGGCCCTCATGAGCGCGGGCATCAAGGGCATCCTCGCGGTGGGCACCGACCTGTTCCATATTTTCGCCAAGGCCATCATGGGCAGTGTCATCCACCGCAAGCTCGGCAACGTATCGGTCCCGCTGGCGGCGGTATTCCTGATCGGCGCCGTCATCGGCGCCACCGTCGGCGGCCTGATCAACCGCGGCCTGTACGAGCTCAACCCGGTGATCAGCGACGCCTTCATCACCACGATCTATTCGATCATGCTGGGTTTTCTCGGCTTCTACGCCCTGTTCGACTTCCTCAAAGCTCGCGGAGCTGCCAAGAAGACCGATGCTCCCAAGGGCACCGCCGCCCACCATGGCGGCAAATCCGAAGGCGCCGATATCGGCGGCCTGCCCCGTAAACTTCAAGGGGTCAAGATCCCGCCCATGGTCCGGTTCGACCACGACCTGGTCCCCGGCGGCCGCGGCATCTCCTGGGTGTTCCTGGTGGCCAGCGGCGCCCTGGTGGGCCTGGCCGCGGGCATCATGGGGGTCGGCGGCGGCTTTCTCACCTTTCCGATCTTCGTTTACGTCTTGGGCGTCTCCTCCATGACCACCGTGGGCACCGACATCTTCCAGATCATCTTCACGGCCGGCTGGGCCGCCGTCTCCCAGTACGCCATCTACGGCTTTATCTTCTACACGCTGGCCATGGGCATGCTCCTCGGCTCGCTGCTCGGCATTCAGGTCGGCGCCATGGCGACCAAGGTGGTCCCCGGCATTACCATCCGCGGGTTCTACGCCATGGCGGTGCTCGCCGGGTTCGTGAACCGGATCTTCGCCCTGCCCTCCAAGCTCAGCGACGTCGGCTTCATCCCGCTGTCCAAGGAGGCCGGCTCCTTCCTGGAG
>Ga0209288_10000421_pt1 | contig 13019 bp, 11 predicted proteins | sample PPLLaktember2015_4_FD_187261 | JGI IMG/M metagenome (GOLD analysis project Ga0209288, IMG submission 187261) | Freshwater sediment microbial communities from Prairie Pothole Lake near Jamestown, North Dakota, USA - PPLs Lake P8 Core (1) Depth... | ecosystem: Environmental > Aquatic > Freshwater...
AAAACGATTCTTTTGGCTATGTCGAGGATAAAGGTTACGGCTTACACCCAGCACCTAGGCATCGATATTTTAATTACACGTTTTTCTAAAAATAACAATAATTATTTATTTACTTGGTAACCAAACGTTCACAGAACGTTCCTGAGAATCCGGGCAATTACAGCAGAACCAGAGATTTCCATTCGCACTCCGATGTGTCATCCCAGAATCATCGTCAGCGGTTATCCATACTTGTTCATACATGGGATCAGTGCTGAATGGAAACATCTTAAATGTCGTAGAAATCCCTGGGTTCAATGTATTCATTATCGAATAAAGCACACGACCAATAGCGCCATGTAATAACAACCGAACAAGTAACTCTGTGCCCTGAGGGAATTTCTGAAATAGCGCTGAATCCCATATCATCATTTTTTCTGCTGAAGCTCGTGAGATTGTCTTTGTAAGACTGAGGTTATATACAGTATCTTTCTCACTATTTACCCGGAAACGGGCATTCATCCCCATCAAGAGTGGTTCACGATAGACAAGATTCACCATGCCATATCGATTACCATCAATGAACGCAGAAAAATTCATCACACCATCATGATCGCAAAGTTCTTGCGGAGAAACAGAAAAGTTAATTTTTTCATCTTCAGCAAGAGATCCTGTCATGTTGTACCAATGGCCGCTCAGATAGAGATGGAAATAATCTGTCGTGTCACTTGTTCGTTGCCGTTTTACACTAAATAACGAGACATCATATCCAGTGGAATCGAGGAACTCCACTGTCCCTTGTAAAAACCATGCATTCTTGTTGTCTGGAACGGTGTATATACCATGAATGGTTTCATAACACGATCCAAATGTATGAGATACTACTTGAGATTCACTCCCGGGAAGTATGCTATATTGTGACCTTGTGCTCCAGTCGCAACAGCTGACGTTCATTACAAATCTTCCAGTCCCTGAGGCGCATCGAGCGGTCAGGGTGAAATTGTATGATTGGCCAGGGACGGCTGCAGAAATCGTTCCCATAGGAAACGACTGGTACGGCTGGCCACTCCGCCCGTCTTCCTGGATGGAGGTAGTATCTGGGTATTTTTCTGGGAAGGTAAGCGTGGTAGGTCCGTATACCCTCATTCCCGGATCAGTCCAGATGACATTCCCTGATTGATCATTCCCAAATCCAAGGATGTTTTCATTCAACGATCCATTGGGTGATTCCATCCGTGAATCAAAGAAGAGCTCCATGGGTACTGTACCAATGAGTTGGAGAGTAATATCTGGTGAGAGCACTTTCATGTCCATGTGTTGCGTCTCATTATCCTGCAGAAATACAGGAAACGAATACCAATTCTCGGCATTTGGATTAAAAGTCGTCTGAATGCTCCACGAATGGATATATTCTGAAACCCAATGACCACCAACGCCATTGTCCTCCCAGGACGAAGTTGAAATACTTGTAGAAGAAATATTGTAGATCACAACTCTATCTAACTCATGACGAAAGCTCCAATCCATTTGTGGGTAAGGAGAGGAAAACGCCATCTCATGTCCAAATATTCTGATAGAGTTTGTCAGTCCGGTGCTCTGGTTGTTCACATACCAATCGAGCCAATGATTGTGGCCATGAACCCACATTTTAATCTGCGGGTTTTTCTGAAACAGAGTCGTCCACCAGTCCATATCCTGCTTGCCGCGATATGGCTGGTAACTTTCCTCCTTTGTCGTATCTTCGATAGCCTGATGGCAGAAGATAACGGTCGTCGTCGTGGGGTACTGGCTTGTCATGTATTCAACCCATTCGTACTCAACAGGGTGAGTCCAGGTGATGTATCCTAACTCTGGTACTACAAGAAAGAGTATCCCATTATACATCATCGCATAGACCAAGCTGTTTAAACTTAGTTCATCGACTAATGATTTCGTTAGATTATGCGGATCCCCCTTATTCATCTGATAATCAGTCACATCATGGTTACCAACCACATAATAGAACGGCAGATTCAGATGAGAAATCAAGTATGCTTTCAGGTTATTTTTATACTGATGAACATACCACGGCAGTCCTTCCCCATTCACCTGCGCTGTATTATGGTTCACAATATCTCCCAGATGCACCACAAAATCAAGCTGGTTGGTAGCATCAACTAAATCCTTGCCAAGTCGGTCCAAATGATCTGCGATGTCAAAAAAAGGATCTTGATATTTTGCACCAATATGAGTGTCTGTGAACGCTGCAAAGCTCACTTGAGTTTTTTGGAAAATCATAGAGTCTTTTTTATCAATTTTAAATTTATCCTCAGAGACCAAGAGTGATCTTTCATTCATTTTTATTACACTATCTATATTCTTGGAATTTATTTTTGGTGTTATTATCAGCAGAAGAGAACAAAAAATGAATGCAGTACAAATTACAATACTGACTATTTTCTTTTTCATAGACTCAAATCTGTTACAATGTTTGTACAATATATTTGTTATAAATAAGTATATATCCTTTTTTATCTAAATATTAATACAAATTATTTATCAGTTTTATATTTAGTTCCGGAACCCTCAATTTGTGTAAAAACCCATATTTTCCCCCTAATAAAGAAGGAATATGACCTCTGCTTATCAATATGGGGCAAAACAATATAAAGGTACGAGGAGTATATCTATATATAAAAGGAATGGAGATAAAAGTTTCACATTTTTGTTGACTCAAACGTTTGAGATTTTTTATTTTTGTTCTTTCTGTACTGTCATCATACTGAAGGTAACATAGTAAAAATCTATGGAATGAACTCTTTAAATGACACAAATATGCAAAGAAATATGTGGCGGGGGTTGAATAGATTTGACGAAAAAAAATAAACAACAAATAGAAGAAATTCTCAGTTGTCCCGAATGTGGCAGCGGACATCTGAGCAAAGATTATTCTCGAGCAGAATTAGTGTGTTCAGGTTGTGGACTTGTCGTTGACCAAGACATCATTGATCATGGTCCGGAATGGCGTGCATTTGATAATGAACAACGGGAGAAACGATCCCGAACTGGATCTCCAATGACATACACCATGCATGATAAAGGACTGAGTACGACAATAGGATGGACTAATAGAGATGCGTACGGGAAAGCAATTCCAACAAAAAATCGAGCACAACTCTATCGACTACGAAAATGGCAACGACGTGTTCGCATCAGTGATGCAACCGAGCGGAACCTCGCAGTTGCCCTTTCAGGAATAGACAGACTCGCCTCAGGCATGGGTCTTCCAAGGTCTGTAAGAGAAACCGCAGCAATGATCTATCGAAAAGCAGCGTTGAAGAATCTCGTTCGAGGAAGAAGCATCCAGGGAGTTACCGCCGCTTCATTATATGCCGCATGCCGACAATGTCATGTACCACGGACGTTAGACGAAATTAGTTTAATCGCACAGATATCACGAAAAGAAATTGGCAGAAACTATCGATATGTCTCCCGTGAGCTTGCATTAAAATTAATGCCGACCACCCCTAAAGATTATATCTCACGGTTCTGCAGTGAATTAAAACTTAGTAGCAACGTTCAAGCAAAAACACTCGAAATATTAGGACATGCGGTCAATCAGGAACTGACCAGTGGACGAGGTCCGACAGGACTTGCTGCTGCCTCCTTATACATCTCATCTGTTCTCTGTGGTGAACGCAGGACACAACGTGAGGTTGCAGAGATCGCGGGAGTCACTGAGGTGACCATTCGAAATCGATACAAAGAACTAGCACAAAAACTAGATATTCATATTGTGATGTAAAAATTCGACATCCATCGAACAACAGGAGTAAATTACCAGCCCTGTGAAAAACTATATAAAGGAGATAAAGTTATAGCGGGCTAAAAGGAATAGAAATAAGAGTTTCATAATTTCGTCATTCGAATAATCGAAATCTTTTTGTTTTTGTTCTTTGTGAAAATTCAGATAGAATCTGAGGAAAACGTGAATAACATGAAAGGAACAATAAAATGGTATAATGCAAGAAAGGGATACGGATTTATCCAAAGCGAAGATGGAAAAGAAATCTTCGTTCATCGGACCGCAGTCCCAATGGAAACATCTCTCAATGAAGGAGATGCAGTAGAATTTGAGATTGAAACATCAGATCGCGGACCACAAGCAAAAAACGTAAAGAAGGCATAATATTCTTACAATAACCAACAGATCTGATAAGACTTTTTTTCAAAAAATTTGAGATAAAGACGAAATGATTTGTTAGTGAAAGAGACAAAAAACAAAGCAATAATAGAATACAAAGGTGAAAATAATGAAATGTGAACAACTTAGCATACATGCAAAACTCCTGACAAAATTACAGGAACAAGAATTTAAGGAACTGACGCTTATTCAAGAACGATGTATACCGGAAATCCTCCAGGGAAAAGATGTCGTTGGTCAAGCAGAGACCGGGTCTGGAAAAACACTCGCGTTCTGTCTTCCAATCCTCCATAAGATTATACCTGGACGAGGACTGCAAGCTCTTGTTCTGACTCCTACACGAGAACTGTGCGTGCAGGTGACAGACGTCTTTAAGGATTTTGGAAAAACCCTTGGGATACGGACAACGAGCGTCTACGGTGGCGTCAGCATTGGACCACAGATACGCGACATCCGCTCATCTGAGATTGTCGTAGGAACCCCTGGTAGGATGCTTGATCACCTCCGAAGAAAAACAATTGATTTACGCAATATCCGGATTCTGGTTCTTGACGAAACCGATAAAATGTTCGAGATGGGGTTTGTCGACGATGTCGAAGACATCATCCGCTACATACCTCAGCAACGACAGTTACTGATGTTCAGCGCCACGATATCCGAGGATGTTCATCGTCTCGCCAGACGACATCTGAAAAATCCCTTAATCGTCAAGACCCAATCATATGTCGATCATAGTAAATTGAAACAGATCTATTATGACATTTACGAGCAGAACCAAAAATTCTCACTTCTCGTCCATTTACTGAACAGCAACACCAATGGGTTATCCATTGTGTTCTGTGGGACTCGCAGAGAATCTGATGCAGTATCAAAGAACCTTGCACGTCAAGGCATCAGCGCCTCAGCCATCCATGGAGGGATGAAACAACAAAAACGATCAAGCTCCCTGGATGCGTTGAAAACCCAAAAAACAAAAGTATTAGTCGCAACAGATGTCGCAGCACGAGGTCTTGATATTAAGAACGTCACTCATATCTACAATTACGACGTGCCAAAGACACCCACCGAATATGTGCATCGAATCGGACGGACCGCTCGTGCCGGTGCAAATGGCGCAGCAATTACGCTACTCACTGAGAGAGACCATGACAACTTTCGAAGAGTACAAAGCAATGACGATTTCAAGATTGAACGAGCAGATGTCCCTGATTTTCGAAAGGTTCCGTTTCTGCGACGGTTCGAACCAAGGAGCCATTCATTTCGAGGGTCACCTCGTCACTCGTTCGGACGATGAAACAATACTCTACAGAAACAACGGGAGAATCGCTAGTTCAAAAAACCGGTTACTCCCGTGCAACATCCATGATCCAATGATATTTTGTGATCTCCGTGCTATTTCAAGAGTAACAATACCTTGAATGATCGTGCCGACAATGAATAGAGTTGTTAGGTTTTGTGGATGGACTAATATAAAACACGCTAGCGAGGTCACATACGCTATTTTCATATTGGTTTTCTGCAGTAAAAAAATAAAAAGGATGCCTCTAAAAAAGAACTCTTCGGTAAATGCTTCAAAAAAACTAATGATCCCAGCAACTGGATCCGCACTCCAAGTCGCACCAATGAAATACTGAATCAACCCTGACACAACCAACATAATTGGTAAAAAAAGGAGAAACCAAAAGAGGCTTTTTCGTATCCCCTGCTTTGTCACTCCGTAGAATGCACCATGGAGCGGTGAGGTATCATGCTTAATCACTAAGAAGAGGGCAAGTGGGAGGAGCACAAAGAGGAGTAGTTTTACTGCTGGGTATGTGTGTGTGAAAGCAAGATTGCTTGTGAGTAGCGGCCAATACAACACCACGATAAGTACCATTGCAGAAGTGATAATTCCAATTTCAGTTAGTGCCTTCCTCTTATATTTCACACAATAAATAAGAGGGATAATCATTGGGATTACCATTGGCCATAAGAACAAATCAAACTCTATGGTAATTCACCTTCTATAGATTTTACATTTTTCTTTTTTAATATCCTTCATAACATCATGTGATAAAAAACCTTTTAAGAACCTGCCTCTTCACAGTGTTCGCAGATATGAGAATAGCGATTGTCTTAAAAGATCGATGTACATCAAAACGATGCGCGCAGGAATGTGTCAAATTCTGTCCTAGAGTCCGTGCTGGTGATGAAACCGTTGTGATGGGCGAGGACGGAAAACCAATCATCTCTGAGGAGCTTTGTGTCGGTTGCGGTATCTGTGTGAACAAATGTCCTTTTGAAGCAATCAAAATCATTGGACTTGCTGAAGAACTCAAAGAAGACTTAGTCCATCAATTCGGGAAAAACGGGTTTCGACTCTATCGGCTCCCGATCCCAAAAAAAGGAAGCTGCGTTGGTATCCTTGGACAGAACGGGATAGGAAAAACGACTGCCATTAAGATACTTGCAGGACAAGTCATCCCGAACCTAGGGGAATATCGCAAAAAGAAACCATCCTGGGAGCCTGTGCTTGAATACTATGCAGGCATGGAACTCTATGAACATTTCGAAGCCCTTTCAGAAAAGAACATGACCTGTGTCCTCAAACCACAATATGTTGATCAACTCCCGCGAATCGTCAAAGGAAAAATCAGGGACGTACTGAAAAGTTCAGATACGACAGATAATTTTGAGGCGGTTGTCACAAAACTGGGGATTACTCATCTGCTTGATAAAGAAATCGAAAAAGGAACGATCTCTGGAGGAGAGCTTCAACTTGTTTCGATTGCAGCTGCTCTGATCAAAGATGTTGATTTATATTTTTTTGATGAACCAACCTCCTATCTTGATATCTATCAACGATTAAAAGTCGCAAGAATCATCCAGGAACTTTCCAAGGAAAAAAAAGTCATCGTCGTTGAACATGATTTAGCGGTCCTGGATTTTCTCTGTGAAAACGTCCATATCCTGTACGGAACCGAGGGTGCCTACGGTGTCGTGACGTTCCCACGAGCGGTACGCCATGCGATCAACACCTATCTCTCGGGGTATCTGAAAGAAGAAAATATCCGTTTTGGTACGAAAATCGAGTTTTTCGCAAGCCCCCCGAAACAACAACAAGGCCTGCGCATCCTTGTCTCATATGACAACCTGCTCAAGGAATTTGAGGATTTCACCCTTCAAGTTGAACAAGGGATCATCCGACAAGGGGAACTCGTCGGGATCGTCGGTCCTAATGCGATCGGAAAGACAACATTTGTCAAAATGTTAGCAGGAGTGATTCAACCAACAAAAGGCACCATCGAATACGATCTTAAAATAAGCTATAAACCTCAGTATATTACTCCTGATTTCGAAGGAACAGTCCATGAATATTTTGAGAGATTCGCACCACAACTATTCTCCTCATCGTTTTTACAAGCTGAGGTTCACGACGCGCTCCATCTTAAATACCTGGAAGACCGTGAATTGATGACCTTGTCTGGTGGTGAGCTCCAACGAGTCGCGATCGCAGCATCGGTTGTGAAAGATGCTGACATCTACCTCATTGACGAGCCATCAGCGTACCTTGATAGTCAACAGCGGATGATCGTCTCACGGATGTTACGCCGATTGATCGAGAAATCAGGGAAATCCGCCATGATCGTCGACCATGATGTGTATTTCATTGATATGGTCAGTGATGCGTTGATCGTCTTCGACGGCATGCCCGGCAAACAGGGACGAGCACAGGGGCCGTTCAGCCTTCATGAAGGTATGAACCGTTTCTTAAAAAATGTAGACATCACCTTCCGACGTGATGAGGAGACCAAACGACCCCGTGTCAATAAACCGGATTCCTATATGGACCGTCAACAGAAACAAAATGGTGAATATTACTATAAGTTTTAACAAACATAATAAAGACATTAGTGGTTTATTTTAGCAATGTCATCAATCCTAACCTGGGGTCTTCTTGTCTTTCTTTCGTTTCTCCCCCCACTAGTATATACCATATGGATACGGAATACAGAACGATGTCATCGTCAACAATGGTTCTCAATTTTTCTATGTTTCCTATGGGGAGCAACGATTGCTGTCGTTGCTTCGTTAATTTTAGAAATCTTTTTAGAAATACCGTTACAATATTCCCTGTCTTCAGGGGATATGACGCCGTTTCTTCTCACCGTCGTCATTGCACCAGTAGTCGAGGAATTTACCAAACCTCTTGCCTTACGTCTTCGGTCCGTAAAAAAAAATCTAAGTGAGTTAGAAGACGGGTTGATTTATGGTGCTGTTGCTGGACTGGGGTTTTCTGCGACAGAAAATCTTCTCTATGGATACAGCTTTTTATCTGAAGGATTTGTTATCTTTTTGGTGCTAATGGCGATGCGAAGTGTTGGAGGTTGTTTGCTACATGCATCTGCGACCGCATTAACCGGATATGGTTTTGGAAAAACTGTGATGAGACAATCATCATTCCTGGGTGTTCTGCCGTATTTTCTCATAGCGATTTTTCTTCATGGGTCCTATAATTTTCTTGTCTCCAATGACTTCTTCGGGATTCTCTCTGGTCTTGTCCTTGCATTTCTTTTTGTCATTATCGCCATTACCATGATCCGTAAGAAAATACGGACCCTCGATGAAAAAAATTGTTAAAAAAAAGGGGATAAGTAGTTTACTTAACTGGGTGGTACTTCAAAACTCCAGGTGAGTAAATCCCCGTTTGCGATGATATATTTATCCGCACCAATCGTAGGAAGGTTTCCGTTGACGTAATACTGCCAATATTTACCGTCTGTCCCTCCAACTGCGTTGTTGATGGAATTCACCAGTGTAGAGTCGAACGCTGCATAATAGGTTGAATCGACAGAAAATCCATTTTGTTGCGCGCTTCGCTCTACTAAGGACAATGCAGTATCATCTTTGAAGGCAATCAGATTGTCTGTAAGAGTCCAACCATCACCATTGATAATGATCCGGACGCTTGTTTGATTTGATTTCTCCACCCAGACTTCGCTTTTCTGTGGGACTTTTAGTGCTGTCCCAGTAAACGACAGGCAGACAAGACTTAAGACGAGGAGCACCGCAGGGACTTTATGGATCATTCTTAAATCAAACGGGTGGAATTGCTTCTGGTCGTTTTTCTTTGCAACATAGAGAATAACAGGAAGCCCGATCGCACAGAATGTGACAATCCCGGAGATGAGATGATACATCATGAACGGTAAGCCTGCGGTATACACCATCAGAAGTGAGGGGACATCATGTGGATACATCAGGTACCACCATCCCATGTTTGTCCAGATGTCGTAAAGCAGCACTGATCCAATCCCGAGTCCCGCTATCAGACCAACACTTTTTAAACGGAACTGTCCGAGACTACTCCAGAGTCGATTTTTGCTTAGCAGGTTGATCAGACCAATAATAGCAAACCCCGTGTAGGTGAATAGTACGATTCTGTTCATTTGATCTCCAACAAAAATTGGATTTCCTATGAGGAGATCGCTACCAATCATACTTATCAGAGGAACGATGAGTGCGAGCGGTGATCGAATGAGCATGACTGCAAGGAACGTCACCACCATGATGACTTCGAAGTTCGGGAAGGGTTGTACTCCCATTCCAAAAAGGACATATCGTCCGAGTGTACCTAAAATGATTAATCCAATGAACGTTATCAACTGCTGTTTATTTACCTGATTTTTCATGTTCATCATAACATACTCCCTTTTTGTATGAAATACAAAGCTACGTATAAGATTTTTGTTTTCTTACAAAACCTCGCCTTTTACTAAACGGGCGGCGGCGATGAGTTTTTCTTTGATTTTTTCGTTACATTCGACTGCTACTGTGATTTCTGATCCATAGGTGATATGAAGCACCTTTGTTTTTCCATAGAGCTGAGAGATGAATCGTTGCGAGTGTTCTTCTAAGGGGAGCTGGAAGGTGATTTTCACCATGTGTGGTAACGAATCATAAATCGTCTTGAGCAGTTCTTCGATGTTTTTCTGTTCTTTTACTGAGATGGTAACGATGGTGTGATCCTCAATGATACCGGTGTCTTCGAGATAATCTTTGAGAGTCTCAAGGGATGTTGTGTCGATGACATCGATTTTGTTCAAGGCGATGATGATGGGGGCACCGACACCGATATTACGTAATTCGTTTATCGACACGCGGAGTTTTTTTTCTACGATTTCTTTTGCTTCGCTGCCGTCTACAACGAGGACGACGACATCGGCTAGTTCGATTTCTTCAAGTGTTGAATGGAATGCATCGATGATGCAGGCTGGGAGGTTTTCGATAAACCCGACTGTGTCGGTGAGCAGAATGGGGATTTGTTTTTCTTTGTTTTTTGTTGAGATGCTTCGTGTTGTTGTTGACAGGGTGGAAAAGAGTTGTTCTTCGACTTTGACTTTTTCTCCTGAAAGTAAGTTCATGAGGCTGCTTTTTCCTGCGTTTGTGTACCCTGCGAGGGAGACTGAGTAAAAACCGCTTTGGGACCTTGTTTGTCGTTGTAGTTCTCTGTTTTCTCTGATTTTTTGGAGGTCTTCTCTAATTTTTTTTGACTGTCGTTTGATCATTTCGTAGTAGTCGTCAACCTGGTATTCCCCCCCGGCCATCAGCCCAGGGTGTTCTCCTGCTTTTGCTCGGTGGATTAATTCTCGAACATAGGGGCGTTCATATTGTAGTTGTGCGAGTTTTACTTGAAGGAGTGCTTCTCGTCTTTCTGCGTGTTCTTCGAAGATGGCAAGGATGAGTCGGATGCGGTCGTACACGTCGGTTTCTAGTTTTTTTTCCAAGGCAAACCATTGTGATGGTTTGAGTTCGCCGTTTACGATAATAAGATCGATAGAATCATCGGTGTCTTCGAAGTAGTCGTTTATTTCGTTTACTTTTCCGCTGCCAATGTAGTAGTTGACATCGGGGTTTGTGCGATGTTGGGTAAACGTTTTTAGGATGCTGTATCCAAGTGTTTCTGCGAGTTGGATGATCTCTGAAGTAGAGTCTTCGAGTGATATGAGGATTGCTTTTTTTTGTTTCGTGGTCATGATTTTCTGAGTTGAATAACAGCCGGTTCTACTTTAATTTTTGGCACCTGTGACGGTTGGTCTTGACCTTTGTTTTTTATAAGCGTCCCCTGTAAAATTGTCTTTTTGTGACCAAAAATTTAAATACATGCTATGCTATAACATACCATTGATGAGACTATGGAGATAATAGCCTGCCCACTCTGCGGAAGCAAAAACACCCATTCGATGACGACAGCACCAACGCGACTACCATACTATGCACGAGGCTACACCTGTAACGACTGTCAATTCAAAGGAATACCCTTAATTTTTTCATCAGAAAAAATCTACAACAAATTCCTCCATCTTCTCAAAAGAACATAAACCTAAAAAAAGGGATACCTCTCAAATTAAAAAAGGAGACAAGATGACTCAATCTTGTAACAAATGTTATGAAAAATTACAGAAAATTTTATATACAGATGCAACTCTACTTTTATTCGAGGAACGGAGGAAGGGTCTTATTCTTCATTAATCCCCTTAATGTTTTCCCTTTCCTCCCACACTTTTAAAACTTTTTTTTTTTTAGTTATCGATAAAAATCTATCTATAAGAGAGATTTTACAATCTGACTAAAAAAGAAAATGAATGACAAAAAAACCAAAAAACAAATCTCGATAAATTATCGTTGCTACATAATCCCGTCAGACACATCCTTATTCTTTCGGATTCAACCCTTTTCGAAACCACCGTAACGTAATATAGAACCGCTGAACCGCAGTGATATTTCCGACAACCGCAAAATACACCAACACCAACTCGATGATCGTAATATCCCAGGGTAATTGAAAAGGAAAACGAAGCACTACATGTTGAATAATCGGAAAGACTAAGAGCAGTACGAGTCGATCCGCCCGCCCTAACAAGCCTGAATAATCACGTTTATGACCAATCGCCTGTGCTTGCGTTCCCATATAACTCGTCAACAACACACCGACGATCGCCAACAACCCAATAGGAGGACGACACCAGGAACTTACTGCAAGTGCACCAACCATGAAGACATCCGCGTACCGGTCAAGGGCATGATCAAGGAAATCACCACGTGCAGACGCTTTATTCGTAAGTTTAGCGACCTTTCCATCGATAGCATCAAACAAGCCATTCAGAAAGACAAAGAGCGCAGCGAACAATAAAAAGAAATTCTGCAACTCAGACGCCTGGTTCGAAAAATAAAAAAACAACCCAGCAATAACAGAAAAAACAAGCGCACACCATGTAAGAAAATCAGGGCTTACTATCGTAAACCTTTTCGCAATCAAAGTCAGTAAAGGATCTGCTCTGTCCCGTGTTCTATCCAGTACCATATCTGCTCCTACCGATGCTGCTTGTTAAGGATTTCCTCTGACCAATCAATCCGTCCTATACTATATGTTTTTGTCGGTTGAAAATTTTTATTCACAATCTCAACGATGGATACGGCGATTTCCTCGACGGATTTTTTCGTTGTATCAATCTCAAAAATATCTTCTGAAGGATGACGTTCAACTGCTTCACAAAGGATAACATCAAGGATCTCCGCATCGACGTTCTCCTTCCTTTTTTCCGCGTTCCATTTTTTTTTCAAAAGCCTTTTTTCAAGATCCTTCGGATGACAACGCAGAAGAATCACTTTCTCCATTGTTTTCAGAAGATGCGCGATATGACCATCAAAAAAAACAAGAGCATCTGAGGTAAAGTTTTTCTGAATCGCCTTGTCCAACTTCACCATATCAATAAGCTGTGAGCCTCTTTTTTTATCAGTCCCAGCAACGCAGTGATTCTCTTTTGCAAACGTGTGCAAATGAACAATACTGCGCCCTTGTTTCTTCAAAACCGTC
>Ga0209288_10000422_pt1 | contig 13007 bp, 12 predicted proteins | sample PPLLaktember2015_4_FD_187261 | JGI IMG/M metagenome (GOLD analysis project Ga0209288, IMG submission 187261) | Freshwater sediment microbial communities from Prairie Pothole Lake near Jamestown, North Dakota, USA - PPLs Lake P8 Core (1) Depth... | ecosystem: Environmental > Aquatic > Freshwater...
GACAATATTGTCCAGAAAGCGGAATTCAACAGAAAAACGGTCATCGAATTCGCTCCCGAATCGGAGCAGGCTAAAGAGTACAGTGAACTGGCGCGCAAGATCATCGAAAACGAAATGATGGTGATTCCCAAACCGCTTGCCATGGATGAACTCGAAGAGATGGTCATCAAATACGGACTTGTCGATTAATCAAAAAAAGGAGATACCGCAATGAAAATGGTTAGAGCAATGCTGCGACCAGAAATCGCGGATGCAGTAGCTGACGCACTGGCTGAGGCCGGCTTTATTTCGATGACAAAAATGAATGTTTTCGGAAGAGGCAAGCAGAAGGGCATCAAGGTTGGCGATGTGCATTACGATGAACTGTCGAAAGTCATGGTACTGTTGGTTGTCGACGATGAATCGGTCGAGGACGTGGTGGCTGTCATGAAATCGAAGGCTTATACGGGAAATTACGGTGACGGCAAGATTTTCATAACACCTGTCGAAGGCGCATATACCGTGCGCACCGGCGAAGCAGGTTTATAAGGAGGGTATGCTATGAAGGAAATATTGGCAATCATTCGCCCCAAACAGGTCAGCAGGACGAAAGATGTTCTCGAAAAGCTCGGGTTTCCGGGGTTTACTGCCGGGTGTGTTCTTGGGCGAGGAAAACAGCGGGGTATTGCCGGCGAGATAACATGCGAATTGCCGGCGGATCTGCACAGTGTTCCCGGTGGTTCGAAATACGTGCCCAAAAGGCTGGTTTCACTGGTGGTGCCGGATGAGGATGTTGAGCTTGTCGTCAAGGCGCTCATAAAGGTCAACCAGACGAAGCAGTTTGGAGATGGCAGGATATTCGTCTGCCCGGTCGACAATGTTGTGAGGGTGCGGACGAGTGAAGAGGGCGATGCAGCCCTCAGGTAAGCTGAATGCTAATTACAAACCGAGAGGATAATTATATGCCATACCATGAATTCGAATGCAGCAAATGCATTCCCGAGAGGAAAAAGCATGCAGTGACGAAGGGGCCGGGAGAGGACCTGACACATGCACTTCCTCTTGGTTATCTGAATACGATTCCGGGCTCGATCTCCGAGCGCGGCTGCGCCTACTGCGGCGCCAAGCACGTGATCGGTACCCCGATGAAGGATGTGATCCATATCAGCCACGGTCCGACGGGTTGTACGTATGATACCTGGCAGACAAAACGGTACATCAGCGACAACGACAACTTTCAGCTGAAAAGGACGTTTGCCACTGATGTGAAAGAGAAACACATCGTCTTCGGTGCCGAGAAGGTGCTCAAGCAGAACATCATCGAAGCGTTCAAGGCGTTTCCCGATATCAAGCGCATGACCATCTATCAGACCTGTGCAACGGCTCTTATCGGTGACGATATCGATGCCATCGCCGATGAGGTGATGGAAGAAATGCCGGATGTGGACATTTTCGTCTGCAACTCCCCGGGTTTTGCCGGTCCGAGCCAGTCGGGCGGCCACCACAAGATCAACATCGCCTGGATCAACAAGAAAGTCGGCAACGTCGAACCGAAAATCACCAGCGACTACGTCATCAACTATGTCGGCGAGTACAACATTCAGGGCGATCAGGAGATCATGCTCGACTTCTTCAGGCGGATGGGCATTCAGGTGCTTTCGACCTTTACCGGCAACGGTTCGTACGACGAACTGAGGGCCATGCACCGTGCCCACCTGAACGTGCTTGAATGCGCACGTTCGGCCGAGTACATATGCAACGAGCTTCGTACCCGTTACGGCATTCCGCGTCTCGATATAGACGGGTTTGGCTTCGAGCCGCTTTCCTCGTCGCTCCTGAAGGTCGGCAGGTTTTTCGGTATCGAGGACCGCGCGCAGAAGATCATCGACGAGGAGACCGCGCGCTGGAAACCGGAACTCGAATGGTACAGGGAGCGCCTCTTGGGCAAGAAGGTATGCTTGTGGCCAGGGGGTTCGAAACTGTGGCACTGGGCTCATGTCATCCATGATGAAATGGGACTCGACGTTGTATCGGTCTACACGAAGTTCGGCCATCAGGGCGACATGGAAAAAGGCATCGCCCGCTGTGAAGTCGGTGCGCTTGCCATCGACGACCCGAACGAACTCGAGGGTCTGGAGGCGATGTACAAGCTGAAGCCGGATATCATTTTTACCGGAAAACGTCCCGGCGAGGTGGCAAAGAAGATCAGGGTTCCTTACCTCAATGCCCACGCATACCATAACGGCCCTTACAAGGGTTATGAAGGGTGGGTGAGGTTTGCCCGCGATATCTACAATGCGATCTATTCGCCGATCCACCAGCTTTCGTTTCTCGACATCACCAGGGACGGGATCCCGGATGAGGGCGGTTTCAAGACGCAGCGGATGCTGTCCGACACCAGCCTGAGCGAAGAGGTGCGCAAGTCGAATTACATGAGGGAGTACACCGGAACGCTGGATATCATCACTCCTCTCAGAGAGAAGAGCTATCCTGAATTCAACAAGAAACCGTGAGGGAAGAGACAATGGCAGATATCAACGAAAAGATCGCACAGCTCGAGAATTTCATCATGAAAAAGTGCCTCTGGCAGTTTCATTCCCGGGCCTGGGACAGAAAGAACCAGAACGAGAACATTCTGAGGATGACAGCCGAGCTGCTCTGCGGAGAAACCGTCAATACGGACGACCCGGCAGACCGGTGTTACTGGGTGGACGCAGTCTACCTTGCCGATTCGTACAGGGAGCGGTTCGACTGGCTTGCTTCGATGAGCAAGGACGAGATCAGGGAGCTCTTTCTGGCCCTGAGGGAGCGCCTGGACTACGTTCTGGTGGACGGCTCTCTCAACGAAGAACTCACCGACCCTCGCTATTAGGCGGTGACGAATCGTAACAACATGGAAAATATGGATAATTATTTAACCGACTACTTATGAACTGTGAACTTAAAACCAAGGAACGGACCGGCGTTATCAACCCGATCTTCACCTGTCAGCCTGCCGGTGCCCAGTTTGCCAGCATCGGCATCAAGGAGTGCATAGGCATCGTGCACGGCGGTCAGGGTTGCGTCATGTTCGTCAGGCTGCTGATCTCCCAGCACTTCAAGGAAAGCTTCGAAATCGCATCCTCATCCGTGCACGAGGATGGCGCCGTGTTCGGTGCGCTCGACCGTGTGGAGCAGGCCGTCGACGTTCTGCTGATGCGCTATCCCGATGTCAAGGTCATTCCGATCATCACTACCTGCTCGACGGAGGTGATCGGCGACGATGTGGACGGTGTCGTGATCAAGCTGCGGGAAGAGCTGCTCGACACCAAGTATGCCGGCCGCGAAGTACACCTCATCCCGATCCACTGTCCGAGCTTCGTCGGCAGCATGATCAGCGGCTACGATACGGCGGTGAGGGATTTCGTCAGGTACTTCGCCGAAAAAGGCGAACCGAACGGCAAGATCAACCTCATTACCGGCTGGGTTAACCCCGGCGACGTGACGGCCCTGAAGCACCTGCTTTCGGAAATGCAGATCGATGCGACCGTGCTTTTCGAGATCGAGAGTTTCGACTCGCCGCTTATGCCGGACGGTAACCATGTTTCGCATGGAAATACGACGATTGCCGATCTGAAAGATACGGCAAATGCCTGTGGAACGATTGCCCTGAACCGGTACGAGGGAACGAAAGCGGCAAAATATCTCGAAAAGGAGTTCGGGATTCCAGCCGTCATAGGTCCGACTCCGGTCGGTATCCGCAATACGGACACCTTCCTGAAAAGTCTGAGCAGGATGACCGGCAAGCCTGTTCCGGAGTCACTTCTTCTTGAACGGGGCAGGGCGCTCGATGCGCTTACGGATCTTACCCATATGTTCCTTGCCGACAAGAAGGTCGCCATCTACGGTAACCCCGATCTGGTCATCGGTCTTGCCGAGTTTTGCCTCGACTTGGAAATGAAGCCGCAGTTGCTTCTTCTCGGCGACGACAACATCGCCTATGCGGAAGACCCCCGTATCAGGGCGCTGCAGGAAAACGTCGATTACGACATGGAAATCGTCATGAATGCCGACCTTTGGGATCTGGAGAACAGGATCATCAACGAAGGGCTCGAACTCGACCTGATACTCGGCCATTCGAAAGGCCGGTTTGTGGCAATCGATCACAACATTCCCATGGTTCGGGTAGGCTTTCCGACCTACGACCGTGCCGGGCTTTACCGTTATCCGGTTGTCGGATATGCCGGTGCGACATGGCTTGCCGAACAGATGGCAAACACGCTCTTCGCCGACATGGAGTACAAGAAAAGCAGAGAGTGGATTCTCAATATGTGGTGATCATCGGCCGAAATCTGCCGGATTTTTTCGGGAATCCGGCAGCATGCCGACACGTGAGAAGATAAAGGGAAGTTCCAGTAAAAACACAACAACATTTCAACATGAGCAACAGTACCAGTCCTTCCTTCGGAGCCATGCGACGCAAGGAGCGGGAGATCACCAGCAGGAAAGAGATAGACGAAATTCTCGGCTCCTCGACCGTTATGAACCTTGCCTTCAGCGACAACAATGTTCCGTTCCTCGTGCCGGTCTTTTTCGCCTATGACGGAACGGCGCTCTATTTCCATTCAGCCAGCAGGGGCACCAAAATGGAGATTCTCAGCCGGAACGACCAGCTCTGTTTCGAGATCTCGGTCGATCAGGGGGTGATCGAGAGCGAACTGGCCTGCGATTTCGAAGCGCGCCACCGTACGGTGATCGGTTTCGGCAAGGGCGGTCTCATCGAAGGGATTCCTGAAAAAGTGAGAGTACTCGACATGATCGTCGCACGGTTCACCGACAGGAAGTTTTCCTACCCGCCGGGAAGCCTCGATAACACAGCGGTTGTACGCATCGATATCCTGTCGATCAAGGGCAAGAAACACGGATTCTGATTGATCCTTAACACTAATGTATCCCGTAAAAAGTGTCATGAGCGGTTCGAGTGCAAGGCGGATGGAGTTCCGATACATCGGGACAGCCGGCGATACCCGAGTACCGAAAGCTTTCGGGATGAGGATCCAGAGCTCCACCTGACCAGAGCAATCAAGAAGCGCAGCAGATCTTTAGCGGGGCCCGATAGTGAACATGAAAACGGAGCTACCATGAACATAGCAGCAATAGTCGATGGCAATGGCAATGCCGTGCCTTTTGGTGAGCCGGGAACGGTGAACGTCTACACCCTGGCGGGAGATCGATGGACCGCCGGCGACGCCTTTGCTTTCGAACTCGGAGGCCACCCCGGGCTGGCCTCCCTCAAAGACGCGATCCAGACTCTTGCAGAGAGGCTGGGAGAGTGCCGGATTCTGCTCGTCCGGGATGTCCGGGGCTTTCCCCGTACGATGCTGATCGAGCTTGGATTTACACTCTGGTCTGTCGCAGGAGATCCTGTGGAGCAGCTTGACAACGTCATGCAGCTGACCGCTCAGGCTGCCGAAGCGGCAGCAGCGGCTATTGCGGCAAACCAGGCATTCTCTTCGGATATGGCGGTACCGGCATTTCTGGGCGGCAGCTGCTCGGGAATCTACACGATCGATATCAGTCAGGTGCAGGGCAGCGGAACAGGGCATAACTCGAAGGATATCCTGCTTCCCTTTTTGCAATCGACCCCTTTCACCAGGCTTGACATTGTCTGCGACCATGTTCCGAAATGGTTCTCGGGGGAACTTGCCGCCATGAAGCTGAACTTCTCTACCGAACCGCTTAAAGATGGCCGATGGCTCGTATCCGTTCGTTCAGATGCGCGTCACAACGGGCATCGATCGGGATGTTCTTCATGCGGGTAATATTCCGGAGAATCATCATCTGAAAGCTTTCGGGCATTTTGTCACCATTCTGATTTATGAAGGGAGAAAACCCATGTCACTGCAAATTGAAAACCACCCCTGCTTCAATGACGCATCGCGTCACAGATTCGGGCGAATCCATCTGCCCGTTGCCCCAAAATGCAATATCCAGTGCAACTACTGCAACAGGAAGTTCGACTGCATGAACGAAAACCGTCCTGGCGTCACAAGCAAGCTCCTTACACCGGGGCAGGCCATACACTACCTGGACCGGGCAATGGCGATTTCACCGAACATTGCCGTAGTGGGTATTGCCGGACCGGGAGACCCGTTCGCCAATCCCCTGGAGACCATGGAGACGCTGCGGATGGTAAGGGCGAGATATCCGAAAATGCTGCTCTGTATCGCAACCAACGGTCTCGACCTGGTGCCCTATATCGATGAGCTTGCCGAGCTGGAGGTCAGTCACGTCACCATTACCATCAACGCTGTCGATCCGGAAATCGGATCGGAAATCTATACATGGGTACGACATAAAAAGAAACTCTACAGGGATGTCGAGGCCGCTAAACTCCTTATCAAAAGACAGCTTCTCGCTCTTGAAAAGCTGAAGGAGGCAGGTATCACCGCCAAGGTTAACTCCATCATCATTCCCGGCATAAACGATGCCCATATTGTCGAGGTATCGCGAACAGTTGCAGGGCTTGGTGCGGATATTCTCAACTGTATGCCCTACTACAGCAACATCGGAACCGTGTTTGAAAACATTCCGGAGCCATTACCGGAAGTGGTTCTCGAAATACAGGATGCGACAGCCGAATATCTGCCGCAAATGAAGCATTGCGCTCGTTGCCGGGCCGATGCGGTCGGCATTATCGGAGAAGCCAACAGCGACGGCATGATGCAGGAGCTTGCAGCTGCCGCCCTGGTGCCTGAAGATCCGGAAGAGAACCGCCCCTGTATAGCCGTCAGCAGTCTGGATGGCGTGCGGATCGGTCAGCATCTGGGAGAAGCGGACCGCTTTCTCGTTTATGCCATGGCCCCTGAGGGCGACAGGTGTGTGCTACTCGAGTCCAGAGTTGCCCCTCTTCCAGGCGGTGGCCGGAAAAGGTGGGAGATACTGTCGGGTATTCTGAAAGACTGCAGGGCGCTTCTGGTAAGTGCCGCAGGTGATTCGCCGATCAGCGTGCTCAGGGAGAAGGGCGTAGAGGTCATGCTTATGGACGGCATTATCGAGGATGCCGTTTTCGGACTTTTTACGGGAAAGGATTTGACCGCTTTTATGAAAAGCAATCCGATACACGCCTGCGGAACCAGCTGCGGCGGAACCGGCGGCGGCTGCGCCTGAAGACGAGGCGCCTGTACTCCATCGAAGAGGATGTTTTTTTTGTACTACGTTATGTTTTTTATTACATAACGATTGACTGTGCGGCGTAGCCCGCCGTCAATGGCGATCGCATCGCTTCAACGCGGATATTCCGTCGTTACAGCGATGCGATGTTCCTGTTATGGAACCTCCGATTCACTGTCGTGAAAAAACAGGGCGCAATGCGGAGCGTATGGGAGGCGATGGACATCGGCACTGTTGCGGATCGGGCGGCCGGGATATCGTTATGTATCCGTATTTATCATGACATGGTGTGATCAAGGTGTATATGCATTCGGAACTGTTTGGTGATGCCCGGGTCGGAATGCCTCGGCAACGTATCTCCCTGACAAATGCAACCAGTTCCTGCCGGTCCGGCGGAACAGGCCCCGTTTCGGGAAGGGGCGCTCATTTCGTGCTCAGTTACGGGACCCTTGACGTCATTCCTGGGAAACATGGCTTTTGCAGGGGGGCAACGCCTCGAAGCTCTGCCGGGTGAATTGTTAATTGTATCACGCGAAAAGAAAATGAACCATGAGCGCAAAAAAACGGCTACACTTCTGCGCAACCAAAGCGTGTGAAAAATCCCTGCAGAACGACTGCTCGATCTGTCGGGCAAACATATTGTCCTCACTGTTCCGCATAAGCAGGGAGGTTGTCGGATCATCGAGCCTTTCCGATACGCTCGCGGTTCTGCTGAAGATCATGAAAGAGGATATGGGGGTTATCAGGGGGATGGTCAATCTTCTGAACAGCCGAACGGGGAAAATCTTCATCCATGACAGCATAGGTCTCACCAGGGAAGAGGAAACCCGTGGAGTCTATTCCATCGGAGAAGGAATTACGGGAAAAGTGGTCGAGACAGGCGAGAAAATAATCGTTCCCGTTATCGGAAACGAGCCGAACTTCCTGAACAGGACGAAAAGCCTTCTCTCACGGGAAGACAAGGAGCTTTCATTCGTTTGTATACCGATTATCCGGGGCAAGAAGGTATTGGGAGCCATAAGTGTCGAACGTGTCTGCGAAGATCACAAGTTGCTGGCGTTCGATGTTGAACTGCTCGGTATCGTTGCAGCCATGATTGCCCAGGCGGTCGAGCTCTACCTGCTCGAGAACGAGGATAAACACTTTTTGCGCATGGAAAACGAGCGTCTTCAGAACGCGCTCAAAGAGAGATTTCATCCTTCAAATATCATAGGCAATTCCAAGCCCATGCTTGAGGTCTACTCCCTGATCAATAAAATCGTCAGAACGAGGTCCACGGTATTGATCCTTGGAGAAAGCGGCGTCGGCAAGGAGCTTGTCGCCAGCGCGATACACTACAACAGCATGGATGCCGAAAAACCCTTTGTTCCCTTCAATTGCGCCGCACTACCCGAAAGTGTCATCGAGAGCGAACTGTTCGGCCATGAGAAAGGCGCCTATACCGGGGCGGAACGGGCAAGAAAGGGGCGGTTCGAGGAGGCTGAAGGAGGGACTGTTTTTCTCGACGAAATCGGAGAGTTGTCATTGCCTGTCCAGGCGAAACTCTTGCGGGTACTGCAGGAAAGGACCTTCGAGCGTGTCGGCGGAAATCAGACCATAAAAGTGAATATCAGGATCATAACCGCGACGAATCGCGATCTGCAGCAAATGGTCAAAGAGGGCGGTTTCCGGGAAGATCTTTACTACAGGCTTAACGTGTTTCCTATCGTTATCCCTCCCCTGCGTGAAAGAAACAGCGACATCATTGCACTTGCGGAATTTTTCGTTTCCCGTTTTTCGAAAAAATTCAACAAGTCGATCAACGGCATATCGATTCCTGTACAGGAGATGCTGCTGTCATATCCATGGCCGGGAAATGTCAGGGAGCTTGAAAATGTTATCGAAAGAGCGCTCATCATTGCCGAAGGCGATGTTATTCACGGCTATGACCTTCCGCTATCCCTTCAGAAAACAGCCCTGTCGGGCAGCAGCGCACAGCAGGGACTTGGGGCAAAAGTCAATTCCGTAGAGTACGAGATGATCATCGAGGCCTTGTGCGATCATAAGGGTAATATTTCAGCAGCTTCGGAAATACTTGGTCTGACACGGAGAATGCTGAGCCTCAAGATGCAGAAGCTCGGTATCAATTATAAAAAGTACCGCTGAGAGCCATCAAAAGCTCATCAGGGTATGGATGGGCGACGCTATGAGCATGCTCTGGCAGGATCGAATTCTTTCTTGACGGGTATTACTGCCATTGTATTGCGGCAAGGACAATAACCGCAAGAAAAACCGTTTCGATCACAATAATCGAAACAGGCTTCCATCCCACCTCGAACAGTGATTTCAGTGATGTTTTCATGCCAAGAGCGCCGATTGCCGCAACCAGGCACCAGCGGGAGATATCGCCAATAAAGGTCCGAAGCTGTTCGGATACGGCTCCTGTGCTGTTCAGGCCAACCAGCAGAACGAAAAAGATGATAAACGGCGGCAGGAAAAAACTCTTTGCCTCAGTTCCTTCAGTTTTGTTCCTGCTGTGAAATATCAGCGAGAGAGTGAAGACTGCAGGAACAAGCATGGCAACCCTGAGCAGCTTGATAACCGTAGCGGTATCGCCTGTCTTGTCCGACATGGAATATCCTGCCCCGACAACCTGGGCCACATCATGAATGGTTCCGCCGAGAAAAATTCCTGCAGCCTGCGGATCGAGCCCGAACTGAACTGCAATTATCGGGTACACGATCATAGCCAGGGTGCTCAGGGCGGTGACGCTGATGACCGTGAATATGGTGTTGCGTTCGCTGTATTCGTCTTTAGGAAGTATGGCCGCAACGGCAAGTGCGGCCGAGGCTCCGCAGATCGCGACACTGCCGCCTGTCAGGACGCCGAACCGCTTGCCGCGACCCATGGATTTTGACAGAAAAAGACCGAACAGTATGGTCAGCAGAACCGAACATATGACGATGGAGACCGGCTTGATGCCAAGCAGCTGAATCTCTGCGACCGTAATGCGCATGCCGAGAAGAGCTACGCCGATGCGGAGAATGGTTCTGGAGGTGAACTGGATGCCGGGAAACGCCTTTCCCTCATCCTCGGAAAGGAAGCGGAACGCCATGCCGATCAGGAGCGCGAACAGCATCGTCGGAGCGCCGTAATGGTCGGAAAGGAATGTTGCTGCGGCCGCTACGGTAATGGACGCCAGAACCCCCGGAAACAAAGTATCAATCTTGTATTTCGCTGTTTTTGCCCTGCACCGGAATCCGCATCGTTCAGCTTCTCGGATCAGTTCCCCGGTTGGTAATTCCGTTTCGACACGATTGGAAGAGTTGTCAGTTGGCATGTTTCCTTTGTTTGTGTTGGTATTCATCAGCCTCCTTGTATATGTCTTTTACGGGCACCATGGGAAATGCATTGCATGAATTTGTCTCTGTCCCCGGGTTGGATCCGATGCGAGGCGCTCATAACATGTTTTCAGGGTGCCCCTGTACATGTTTTGTATTACTGCAAGGTCATGGTTCAAGATTGCCGAAAAACCAGTTGTCAAGCCAATGGTAAAAAGTGATCCGGCATAACGGCAGGTTATCGGAAGCGCTTACTGTTGCATGAACTGCTTCAGTATAGAGCGGGGAGCAGGTCGCTGTAGTGATCGGAGGCAAATCGCATGAACACTTCCGGAAGCCCCCCGACCTGACCCTCGGGAGTGATGAAGAAGAACCTCCGGCGGATCGAGAATTTTTTGATCGTGACCACTTTCAGCAATCCGTTTGCAACCTCATGCATGACGGCATGTCGCGAAATGAAGGCCATGCACTGCGAATGCACCAGATAGGATTTTATCGCTTCCGAACTTCCGAGATACATTTCTACGGCAAGATCGGAAATCCGTATGTTCGAGTTCTTGAGGGCATGAGTGACGACCTCAAGCGTTCCGGATCCCGGTTCCCTTAACAGCAGGGGGATGGTGAGGAGATCTTCGACCCTGATTTCCTCTTTTTTTGCTAAGGGATTTCTCGCGCCGCTTACCAGTATGATGTCATCATCGGCAAGCGGGGTATACATAATATCCTTTCGCTTCGTATCCCCTTCGATGATACCCAGTCCAATTTCCTTGTGAATCAGCGCCTGTTCTACCTGCTCGGTATTGGCGGTAAGCATCTGCAGGTTCACGTCATGGTATACCCGGTGGAATTTCGCAAGCAGCGGAGGCAGGGCGTATTGGGCAACTGTCGTGCTTGCCCCCAGTTTCAGCAGGCCCTGATGGGAATCATGGAGCCTGTGAATCTCATACTCGAGTTGTCGGGTTATCTCCCGTAGCAATCCGGTATGCTTCAGTATCAGAAGGCCGCCTTCGGTCAGGGCGACTCTGTTCCCTTTGCGTTCGAAGAGTTGCAGTCCGAAATGTTTTTCAAGCTCCTTGATATGCTTCGTGACGGCGGGCTGGGTGATGCAGAGTTCCTCTGCGGCTTTGGTGAAATTCAACCGTCGTGCCACGGTATCAAATACTTTCAGACGATAGTCAAACATGTTTTTTGTTTTTTTTCAGGTTTATTGCGGATGAATCCCATTATTTTTCGGTTTTATTGCGATTTATCCTTATCAATTCAGCTTATGGCGCGGTTTTGATGTCGATATAAAGGCTTCTCTTTGCGAAACGTTATATCTTTTATTATATAACGAACAAATAAATGGTATGGAAAGAACAATGAATGGTGAAATAGTCCACCATCCGGTTTCCATAGTAGGAACCGGGCCTGGCGATCCGGACCTGTTGACCGTCAGGGCGGCACGGATCATAGGGAATGCCGAGGTTATTCTCTACGATTGTCCTACCGTCGAACCGGCTCTTTGCATCGCATCGCCCTCGGCCACTGTACGGTTTATCGAACGGGTAAGGCATGATGGGCCTTCCGGTCAGGCAGGGAGTTCGCGAATGCTCCGGCTTATGCGTGAATTCTTTTACGAAGGGCTCCGGGTGGTTCGTCTCAGAGCCGGCGATCCTTTACTGTTTGGCTCTCCGGAGGATGAGTGCCTTGCTCTCGGCAGCATGCACATTCCGTTCGAGGTCGTACCGGGATTAAGTGCCGGAGCCGCGGCGGCGGCAGGCTATGCAATGCCGGTCAGTGAAAAACATCAGAGCGATTCGGTGACCAGCCTCATCGCCAACGAGATAACCGATGATTTTGCGCTGGTGCGTGATGCGGCGAAGTTGAGCAGGCACGGATCAACCATTGTGATCTACATGGCGACACGGAATCTTTCCGGTATTTTCAGGGTGTTTGCCGAAGAGGGGGTGCCTTCCCGTGTGCCGGTCGTTGCGGTTGCACGATCGGGGTGGCCCGATGAGGCGTGCGAGCTTGCGACAATGGGAGATATCGCGGGGTTGCTGGCCTCCGGAAAGCTCAGGGAGCCGGTCGTTTATTTCATCGGCAGGCATCTCGGGGTGAGAAACAGCCATGAGGGCGTGTTGCCCCCAGGCGTACTTGTTGCGAACGGTTCCATCCGGTAAGCTTTTTTGCCTATCGTTATATTTTTAATGTTATAGCGATATGGTGATCCATAGATGAAAAAACTGTTTTCCGCTTTTGGTTTTGCGCTTTCTTGCCGGATAGTTCCGGCAGTGGAAGCGTTGGAGCAAGAGGCCTGAGCGGGATCAAAGGTCTTCTCGGTCGGCAGGGAGATGGTCGAGAAGATATGAAAGGATACGTTGCTTTTTTTATTAATCGTTATGTAAATAAATCTATAATGCCTGACCGCGATATGAAGAAACAATCCCTTCAATTACTTATGCTGGCGGGATGTCTGCGATTCCTGCTGAACCCTGAAGCTGCCGAGGCGGCAGAGCCCGCGAAATACTATGAGACAGGAGAGGTCGTGGTGACGGCTACGCTCAACCGAAC
>Ga0209288_10000428_pt1 | contig 12800 bp, 11 predicted proteins | sample PPLLaktember2015_4_FD_187261 | JGI IMG/M metagenome (GOLD analysis project Ga0209288, IMG submission 187261) | Freshwater sediment microbial communities from Prairie Pothole Lake near Jamestown, North Dakota, USA - PPLs Lake P8 Core (1) Depth... | ecosystem: Environmental > Aquatic > Freshwater...
CAATCTAAAGCAACACGGGGACTGCTCCTATCTGGAGCCGGAAAAAGCGGGCACTTACAAACAGCGGGTGGGTCTGGGCAAAGCTTTAGATCCACAGGCGGTCGAGGAATTCAGCCCGCAGGAGCGGTTGTCGCGGTGGATGTATGAATTCCAGAAATGCATCAAATGTTACGGGTGCCGGAACATCTGTCCGGTCTGTTTCTGCAAAGCGTGCAGCCTGGAAAACAAGGAGTTGATCGGAACCGGGGCGTTGCCGCCGGAGGCACCGATCTTCCATCTGGTCCGAGCCGTGCATATGGCTGGTCGGTGCATCGACTGCGGCCTGTGCGAGGATGCCTGCCCGGTGGACATCCCGCTGCGGTCGCTGTACCGCAAGGTCAACGAAATCGTCGTCGCTGTCTTCGACTATGAAACGGGGTCCCGGCCCGACCAATCCCCTTTCAGTGTTCTGGGCGATACGGTCGCTCTGGAGCCGAAACCGATTTAGTTCTACCGACCTAAATGAAAAGAAGGAGGAGGCGATGCAGTGCAAGTTGGTCCCCTCGGTCTGCTCCTACTGCGGAACCGGATGCGGCATCCTTTTTGAGGTGATCGACGGCAGAATCCACAGCACCCTGCCGATGAAAACCCATCCGGTCAATGAGGGCAAGTTGTGCATCAAGGGCTGGAACCTTCACGAACACGTCAACAGCGATCTGCGTTTGAAGCAACCGCTGGTTAAGACCTACGGCCGGTTCATTAAGGCGGACTGGGATGAGGCCATTCAAATCACGGCCGAACGGTTCCGCGAGATCATCGCGAAATACGGACCCGATGCCATCGGCATCCTGGTGTCAGCCAAGATCACGAATGAAGAAAATTACCTGGCCCAAAAATTCGCCAGAGCCGCCATCGGCACCAACAACGTCGATCACTGCGCGCGTCTTTGACACTCCTCCACGGTGGCCGGTCTGGCCGCTGCTTTCGGAAGCGGTGCCATGACGAATTCGATTGCCGAGATCGAAGCCGCCCGTTGCATCTTCGTCATCGGCTCCAACACGACCGCCTGCCACCCGCTCATCGCCCGCCGCATTTTCCGGGCCAAGGAAAACGGCGCTCATCTCATCGTAGCCGACCCGCGCAGCATTCAGCTGTCGCGTTTTGCCGATGTGGCCGTCAACCACCGCCTCGGCAGCGATGTCGCCCTGTTGAACGGCATCATGCACATCATTGTCAGAGAGGGCTGGCACGCGCATGCGTACATCGAGCAGCGGACGGAAGACTTTCAACTCCTTGAACGCGTTCTCAAGGACTATACGCCCGAAAGGGTCCAGCAGATCACCGGAGTCGACCGCAAGCACCTGGAACGCATGGCCGAACTCTACAGCACGAATCATCCGGCCAGTCTTTTGTACGCGATGGGCATTACGCAGCACACCACGGGAGTGGATAACGTCAAGTCCTGCTGCAATCTCGCGATGCTATGCGGGAACGTGGGGGTTTACGGCGGAGGCGTGAACCCTCTGAGGGGCCAGAACAATGTTCAAGGCGCCTGCGACATGGGAGGGCTGCCCAACGTGCTGACCGGCTATCAGCCGGTGGCGGACCCCCAGGTTCGCGAGAAATTCTCAAAGGCATGGGGACGGCCGCTCTCCGAACGCCCCGGCCTGACCATAACCGACATGATACCGGCCATGCTGGAAGGCAAGCTGAAGGGGTTGTATGTGATCGGGGAAAACCCCAAACTGAGCGACCCGGATTGGACTCACATGCATCACGCGCTCAAAAACCTGGACTTTCTGGTGGTTCAAGAACTGTTTTTGTCGGAGACCGCACAGGTTGCCGATGTGGTCTTTTCAGCGGCTTCGGTGGGCGAGAAGGAAGGCACGATTACCAACACGGAACGCCGCTGCATGCGGATTCACCAGGCGATCGACCCCATCGCCAATACATTGGCCGACTGGCAAATCATCTGCAGGCTGTCTACGGCCATGGGGTATCCGATGCAATATCAACACCCAGAAGAAATATTCAACGAGATGAGACATCTGACGCCAAAAAGCTATGCCGGCATGACCTACGAACGCATGGGCTTGGATGGTCTGCAATGGCCCTGCCCGGAAGTCGGTCATCCCGGGACCCCTTTTCTGCACCAAGGGCAGTTTGCTCGGGGGAAGGGTAAATTTCATGCCGTCGAGCACCAAGATCCGGCGGAAATGCCCGATGCTCAATATCCCTATTTTTTGACTACCGGCCGGATGTTCGCCCATTTTCACTTCGGCACCATGACGCGCGTGTCGCCCCATCTGGATATCGAGCAGACCACCGGCTATGTGACCATCCACCCGAACGACGCCCGGGCATTGATGGTCCGAGAAGGGGATGTGCTGGTGCTGTCTTCCCGCAGAGGCCGCATGGAGGCTCCGGCGAGGATCAGTCGAAGCGTTGAGCCCGGAACCCTCTTCCTGCCCATTCACTTCGGCGAAAACCCGACCAATGTCCTCACTAGCGCCGAGGCGGTCGATCCCCTCGCCAAAATCCCGGAGTTCAAAGTATCGGCCGTAAAAGTGAGCAAACTCGCTCCGAGTCCGCCATAAAAAGGACTGGTTCGCTACTGGCGGACAAACAAAGAGGGGCTCCTCGACAGCGAGGAACCCCTCTTTGTGTGTTTTTGGATAAAAAAAGGCGAAAGCCTTTTTTATACGCGCACTTCCTCCTTGACCGACACGGCGATCTTGAAAAGCAGCGTTAGGACCAGGAAGCCCAGCGCATAGACCCCGATGGTGATCAGGCCTTCGAGCAGGGTCGGGATGTACTCGTTGATCTCGTGCAGCGGGTTGGGCACGAAGCCGCCCGAGATCATGCCCATGCCCTTGTCGATCCAGCAGCCGAAGAAGACGCAGATGCAGCCCACGATCAGGGTCAGCTCGTTCTTGCGGGTGACGGGGTTCACCAGCAGGATGATCCCGATGACCATCAGCGTCATCGAAGCCCACATCCAGGGGACGTAGGCCCCGTGTCCGTGCAGGCCGACGAACAGGTACTTGAGATGATCCATGTGCTCGGGGATCTGGCTGTAAAAGGCGACGAAAACCTCGCAGAGCAGGAAGAACACGTTGATGCAGATCGCGTAAGCCACGGTGACCGCGAGCGACTGGATCTGCTTCCAGCCCGGATCGAAGTTGCTGACCCGGCGGATGATGAGGCAGAGCAGGATCAGGAGCGCCGGCCCCGAAGCGAAGGCCGAGGACAGAAAGCGCGGGGCCAGGATGGCGGTCAGCCAGAAGCCGCGGCCGGGCAGGCCGCAGTACAGGAAGGCCGTAACCGTGTGGATGCTGACGGCCCAGGGAATCGAAATGTAAATCAGCGGCTTCAGCCAGCTCTGATAGTGCACCCCCTGGCGTTCCGCTTCGAGCACGTTCCAGCCGATGATGAGGTTCAGGAACAGGTAGCCGTTCAGCACGACCGTGTCCCAGAACAGCACCGAGTTCGGCGTGGGGTAGAGCAGGACGTTCATGACCCGCATGGGCTGGCCGAGGTCCACCAGGATGAAGGTGATGCACATGACCACCGAGGCGATGGCCAGAAACTCGCCCAAAATCGTCACCTTGCCGTAGGCTTTGTAGTCGTGCAGGTAGTAGGGCAGCACCACCATGACGCCCCCGGCGGCCACCCCGACCAGGAAGGTGAAGTTGGCGATGTAGAAGCCCCAGGACACGTCCCGGTTCATGCCGGTGATGCCCAGTCCGAAGTCCAGCTGCTTCAGGTAGACCAGGAAGCCGACCCCGGCCAGCCCCAGCAGCAGCGCTATCCATCCGTAGTATCGCTTGGATCCTTTGATCGCTAATTCAAGCATGGGTCACCCCTCTATACGATATAGTAGACCGCCGGCTCGGTTCCCAGGTTCACCTTGCGCCGAATGGTGTAGTTGGTTTTGATCAGTTCCCGGACCTCGGATTGCTCGTCGAAGAGATCACCGAATTTGAGCTTGCCCTCCGAGGCTTCCACGCAGGCCGGCAGCTTGCCCTCGGCCAGCCGCTCGTTGCAGAAGTTGCACTTCTCGACCACGCCCTTCATGCGCGTGGGAAACAGCTGGTTGGTTTCCTTGACGAAGGGCCGCGGGTCGCGGTAGTTGAAGCTGCGCGCCCCGAAGGGGCAGGCCGCCATGCAGAACCGGCAGCCGATGCAGCGATGGAAGTCCATCATGACGATGCCGTCGGACTCGCGCTTGAAGGTGGCCTTGGTGGGGCAGGCGCGCACGCAGGGCGGGTTCTCGCAGTGGTTGCAGAGCACCAGGAACGGCCGGTGGGCGACCTCCTCGGAAAGAAACCGCGTGGAGGTAGTCCCGCTGAAGGCTTGCTCGTAGTGGGTCGACCAGAGCCACTTGATCTCCCAGCGTTTGAAATCGAACTTGGGTACGTTGTGGATTTTGTGGCAGGCTTCGACCAGGGGCGCGACGTCCGCCTCGGACTTGAACTGCCGCGTGTCGATCACCATGGCCCATTGCCTGGCGGTCAGGGCTTCCTTGGCGGTGCCGATCTTGGGTTCGGCCGCCGGCGGTCCGGCGGCCAGGGCGTCGAGCACCGGCGGCGCCGACAAGGCGGCAGCCGAAAGCCCCAGTAGCTGTAGCACACGACGTCTGCTGGTATCCATCACGATTTCTCCTTCGGGGGTTCGATATGGCAGTCCCAACAATACGGCCGGACGGAGGCAAAGTTGTGGCACTTATCGCAGAAATCGGCCTTGTTGGAATGGCAGTCCAGGCAGGTGTTGGAAAGGCTCATCACGAACTCCTTGCCCTTGGGGTTGGTGTAGGTTCGCTGTGCCCCCCGCACCACGACTTCGCGCCAGAGATCGAGGATCTGCATGTGCTCGGCCCGCATGTACTCCTTGGAGAGCACGCATTCCTTGGCCGCCTTAGCCTTTTCGGTGAGCTTGACCTCGGGCGGCGGCACCGCCTTGCCCCGATTGTACCAGAAGGGGAACAAGACGATGATCAGGAAAACGACCAGCCCCGTAATGATCCATTTTTTGTCATTCATCGGTATTGCCCTCCGCTTGCGCCATGAGGTCTTCGAACTCATCGCCCCGCAGGTTGGTGGAGCGCTCGTTCTGGCCGGGCAGGTTCAAGGCATTGGCCACCAGTTCATGGACTCCGGTGACATCCACCTCCGGCACCCAATACTCCATGAGAGACGGCAGCGCCGCCCGGTCGATGGCGCAGATGCAGGCCAGCATGTTGACGCCGTACGTTTCATGCACGTGCCGGACGGCGTTGGCCCGCGGCAGGCCGCCGGCCATGCGCAGCTCCATGTTTTCGCCGGCATTCAGGCCGGCGCCGCTGCCGCAGCAGAAAGTCTGCTCGCGGATGGTATTGGGCGGCATCTCGTAGAAGTGGTTGCAGACGTTCTGAATCACGTAGCGCGGCTCTTCGAAAAGCCCCATGCCGCGTGCGGGGTTGCAGGAGTCGTGGTAGGTGACTTTCAAGTAGTCGTTGCGGCTGGGGGTGAGATCGAGCTTGCCGTTGCGGATCAGGTCGGCGGTGAACTCGGTGATATGGACCATCTTGTTGGAGCGCACCTGGTCGAAGCGCGTCCCGGTGATGGGGTTGACCGGCACCTCCAGAAAATCCGCCGGGCCGTTCATGGTATCCATGTACTGATTGATCACCCGCCACATGTGGCCGCACTCGCCGCCGAGAATCCACTTGACATTGAGGCGCTTGGCCTCGGCGTACATCTTGGAATTGAGGCGCTTCATGGTTTCGTGCGAGGTGAAGAAGCCGAAGTTGCCCCCTTCGGAGGCGTAGGTGCTCCAGGTGATCTTTAGACCGTATTTTTCCTCGAGGTAGTGGAAAAGGATCAGGTAGCCCATGGCCGTGTAGGTGCCCGGGTCGGCGAAGACGTCTCCGGAGGGGGTTATAAATAGGATGTCCGATCCCTTTTCCATGAATCTGGGTTTGACCCGCACACCGGTTTTCTCCTCGATGTCGTCGACGAAGAAGTCGAGCATGTCCTTGTAGGCGTGCGGCTGGATGCCGAGGTGGTTTCCGGTCATGTAGCAGTTGGACACCGGGGTGGCGACCCAGTCGATGTTGAGCCCCACCAAGTTGAGCAGCTCGCGGCCCATGATGGTGATCTCGGCGGTGTCGATGCCGTAGGGGCAGAACAGCGAGCAGCGGCGGCACTCGGAGCACTGGAACATGTAGTACCACCACTCCTTGAGCACGTTCACGCTCATCGGCCGGGCGCCGTTCAGCTTGCCGAGGATCTTGCCCATGCGCGTGAAATCGTTGCGGTAGACCGACCGCAGGAGCTCGGCGCGCACAACGGGCATGTTCTTGGGGTCGCCGGTGCCGATGAAGTAGTGGCACTTGTCGGCACAGGCGCCGCAGCGCACGCAGATGTCCATGAAGACCTTGAAGGAGCGGAAGCGCTCCAGACGCTCCTTGAAGCCCTCGTGGATGATCTGCTGCCAGTTTTCCGGCAGCTTCCAGTCGTCATCCGTGGGGTTCCACGGCCGGGCGTTGGGGAGCCCCAGGGTGGCCACGCTCTTGGGGTTGGAAGCGTAGCAGTACATGCCCTTGCGGATCTCGACCGGGGTGTCCATCCAGTCGGACCGGGGGGGCTGGTAGTTGAGCTGGTCCAGTACGTCTTGGGGTTTCGGTTTCGCTTCAGCCATGTCTTACTCCTTCTTTGCCGCTTCTTCCGCGGTGGCTTCGAGCGGCTTATCCACAGGCAGCCCGGCCTCGACCATTTTTTCCCTGAAATCCTCTTCGTATTCCTGATACGTGTGAACGTGAACGGGAGAGTTCCACGGGTTGACGTGGCGATAGGCCCGCGTGTTGGCGAGCATGTTGCGGGTGGGGCTTAAAAAGATCCCGCCCAGATGCATGAGCTTGCTAAAGGGGAAATAGGCAAGCAGGGTGCAGACGAAGAACAGGTGGATGTAGAAGATGGCGCTGATCCCATCCGGAACCGTCGGGTGCAAGGTCACCAGCCCCAGGGTCAGCTGCTTGGCCGCGTTGATGTCGATCTTGGTGACGTAGCGCATCATGATGCCGGTGAAGGCGATGCCGAAGATCAGAATCAGCGGGAAATAATCCGAGGCGAGCGAGATGTAGCGTACCGAAGGGATGACGATGCGCCGCACCGTCAGGTAGGCCACGGCAGCCAGGAGCACGAGACCGGACATATAGACGGCCGGCAGGCCGAACTGGAACTGGGGGTAGATGATCTCGATCCGGAAGAAGCTGTCGACGGTCTCCAACAGCTGCACACACCAGGGTACCGGTTCCAGGAAAAACCGCGTGTGCCGCAGCAGCACCGTCAGAAAGGCGTAGTGGAAGGCCAACGCCCCCACCCACAGGAAAATCTCCAATTGATAGAAGAGCTTGCCCTCCTTGAGCTTCATGCGGGTGTTGCGGAACAGCGAGCGGAAGGTCAGCACCTCGAGCGCCATGCGCATGAACACCCCGAACTTGCTGGAGGGGTTGTCGAGTTTCGCGTCCTGGATCCAGTCGAGGGATTTCGCCTGGCCGGCGGTGGTGGGGATGGCAAATGGCACGGCCGATCGTGACCAGCTCAGCACCTTGCGCGTGAACCCCACGACAAAGATGAGCACGGCCAGGTAAGGAATGACCACCCCGAAGAGCCACTGCAGGCCGATGGAAGCGCCCACCCAGGCGATTAGGAAAAGAACCAGCACGGCAATGAATGCGAACATGTACTTTCTGTTCATCGATCAACACCTCGCAGACAAGCTGCGTTTCAACGGTCGGATTCGGCCCGTTGAAACGACACGGAATGTGGTTGACCCCAGGTCCTCAAGCATCCGGAACCTGCCCCGGATCCTTTTTCATCAAACCGGCCCTTTCGAACGCCTTGAAGGTGCGGTTGCGGGTTTCGTTCGCCTTGAGCTCATAGATCTTCTCGCGGCAGGTCATGTAAATATCAAAAGCAGCCAGGCCCAGCCGGTCGATGCGCGACTCGATTTCTGCAAGCTGCCGAATCAGGCCCGCATCCTGAATCTGCCTGTCAAACATATCGCGCAGGATTTTTTTCAGCGCGAAGATGAACACGGTCGCCTGTGAGGGGGTTAGATTCTGAACCGCCCGGATCCGTAGAACCGGATCCAGGCATGCATGGATAGCGTCGGCCTCCATACCGCCTACGAGCTGGTCGAACAGGCCTTCCACGCATTTACGGGTTTGGCTGCCCACGGGATTGGCAAACGGGTCTTTCTGGCTTTGGATGAAAGCGGCGGTATCGGCAGCGTAGGCGTGAATGGCGGAATCAAACCATCTAGAGATGACTGTGGACCTCTGCTTCGCGATGAGATTGACCAATCCCTCTGCCATAGGTATGACGTTGTTGCGCCTCTCGGGATCGCGGTGTGATCCGGTCGGTAAAACGATTTCGACACGGCAAAACAATCAGTCAACGGAAGGATTTAAATAGACGAGTTCATATTGCCTGTCAAGGGCAAAACCGCCGAAAGACAAAGGCCGATGCCGGTTTTGGCACTCCCGGCATTTGCTCCGGCTTGTCGGGATAGGCTTAATGTAGTATGGACTGCTGAATTGATAAAAATTTGAAGACAATCCCTGATTCAAGCCACCTTTCAGCATCCAGATCCGGGGCACCACCATGATCGAAAGCTTCTTCTTTTTCATAGGCGGCGTCCAGCCCAAGATCAAAGTCCTGGAAGAAACCCCCCGGCGCTGCCCACGGTGCGGCCTGCATCAAGCCTATCTCAAACGGGTGGATCACTATCTGAGCGTTTTTTTCATCCCGGTGCTCAAGATCAAGACCGGCCAGCCGGTCCTTATCTGCAACCGCTGCGAACAGCCTGCCCATGATTCCGGATCGGATCTGTCTCGATCTTCTCAGCCAGTATCTTCCACGACGAAGAGCTGTCGCTCCTGCGACCGGAATTTTCCGGCGGATCACATCTTTTGCCCCATTTGCGGCCGGAGACTCTGACAGAGGCTGCCGGGCGCTGCCCTGCCGCCGGCCGGATCAAGAACGGACAATGAACCCACGCGTCCCATTTCACCAGCTGCAACAAGCGCTCCGACCGGAGCGCCACGTGGTTTTCGCAACTCCCGAAATTCATTGGAACACGGGCAACGCCGGCCGCACCTGCCTGGCTGTGGGCGCCCGTCTGCATCTGATCAAGCCCCTGGGGTTTTCACTGGACAGCAAAGAGGTAAGGCGCGCAGGTCTGGACTACTGGCAGGAAGTGGACCTTACGGTTTGGGACAGCTTCGATGAAATGATCATTGCGATGGCGCCGAAGCCCGGCGAGGTGGCGGTCTTCAGCAAAGCCGGCTCCCGGAGCTTCTGGAACCTGCCGCAGATGCAGAGGCTATTTCTGGTATTCGGTTCGGAAACCCGCGGGTTGCCCGAATCCATTCTCGCCCGCTACTCTGATTGCACCTACCACATTCCCATAACGGACCGGACACGCTCCCTGAATCTGTCCACCGCCGCCGGTATCGCCCTATACGAGAGCCTGCGCGGCGCACCCGTTTTCCACGCCTGGGGGACGTCCAAATAAAAGACCGCTATTAAAGGCTGGATTTCGGTGCGTTCGGCAGACCCAGGAAGGTGTGCAAGTTGGAACCACCGAGGTTCAAATCGACTGCTATGGTGGAGTGGCCCATTTCGGCCAGGGCGACGGCGATGTTCGCCGTGAGAAAGGATTTTCCGACCCCACCCTTCCCGGACGCGATGGGAATGATTATAGGATACGGTCGCGGCGAGGTCGAGTGCGGAGGCTTTCCTGTGATTCTGGCTCATTCAGTCACCTTCGAGGGTTTGACATGAGGGGGAGGGTGATTACTATTCATGCAAAATTCAGACCAATTAAGTCAATTTTGATCGAACACTTGAGGAGGCAAGATGCGGTTTGACCGATTTACTATTAAATCACAGGAGGTTATTCAAAAAGCCCAGTCGCTGGCGGCTCGCCACGGGAACCAGCAGATCGAACCCGAGCACCTGTTGAGCGCCATGATTTCGGACAGGGAGGGCACGACCGTCGCCATGCTGCGAAAACTCGGCGTTGCGCCGGAGGGCATTGCGTCGGAGACGCTGGGGGTGGTCGAACGGCTCCCGAAAGTGAGCGGTGCCGGCACGGGCGAGGCCTACATTTCCGGCCGGACCCAGGCATTGCTGGAAGCGGCTTTCACCGAAGCCACGCAGATGAAAGATGAATATGTCAGCGTGGAGCACATCCTCCTGGCGATCATCGAGGAAAAAGGTGGAGAGGCCGGCCGGATTCTGTCCCGGGCGGGTCTCACGCGCGAGGCTGTTTTCAAGGCGCTGCAGGACATCCGCGGCAGCCAACGCATCACCGACCCCAACCCCGAAGAAAAATACCAAGCCTTGAAACGGTTCGGCCGCGACCTCACCGACTTGGCCCGCCAGGGCAAGCTCGACCCCGTCATCGGCCGAGACGAGGAGATCCGCCGCGTGGTCCAGGTGCTTTCCCGACGCACGAAGAACAATCCGGTGCTGATCGGCGAACCGGGCGTCGGCAAGACCGCCATCGTGGAGGGCCTGGCGCAGCGCATCGTGGCCGGCGACGTTTCCGAGACCCTCAAGAACCGGCGGTTGGTGGCGCTCGACATGGGCGCGCTCGTGGCGGGCGCCAAATACCGGGGAGAGTTCGAAGACCGCCTCAAGGCCGTCCTGAAAGAGGTGGAAAGCGCCGAAGGGCAGATCATTCTCTTCATCGACGAGCTGCACACCGTGGTGGGGGCCGGTGCCGCCGAAGGCGCGGTGGACGCCTCCAACATGCTCAAGCCGGCCCTGGCGCGCGGGCTTCTGCGCTGTGTCGGAGCCACCACCCTGAACGAATACCGCAAGTACATCGAAAAGGACGCAGCCCTCGAGCGGCGCTTCCAGCCGGTGATGGTGCGCGAGCCGAACGTCGAAGACACCATCTCCATTCTGCGCGGCCTCAAGGAGAAGTACGAGGTGCACCACGGGGTGCGCATCAAGGACGCCGCCATCGTGGCCGCGGCCACCCTGTCGCACCGCTACATCTCGGACCGTTTTCTTCCGGACAAGGCCATCGACCTGATCGACGAATGCGCATCCAAGCTGCGCATCGAGATCGACAGCATGCCGGCTGAAATCGACGAGATCCAGCGCCGGATCACCCAATCCGAGATTGAACGCCAGGCCCTCACGAAGGAAACCGACCCGGCCGCGCGCGAGCGCCTGGCCAAGCTGGAAGCCGAGCTGGCGGAAATGAACAACGAGCTGGCCCGGATGAAGGCGCACTGGCAGAGAGAGAAGGAGCTGATCCAGGAAATCCGCACGATCAAGGGCGAGCAGGAGCAGCTCAATTCGGAGGCCCAGCTGGCCGAACGCGAGGGCAACCTCGCACGGGTGGCGGAAATCCGCTACGGGCGCCTGATCGAACTGGGAAAAAATCTGCAGGCCGCCAACCAGCGGTTGTCCGATCTGCAGAAAGACAGCCAGATGCTCAAGGAGGAAGTCGACGACGAGGACGTGGCCGAGGTGGTCTCCCGCTGGACGGGCATTCCCGTGACCCGGATGCTGGAGGGCGAACGCGACAAGCTCGTACACATGGAGGAGCGCCTGCAGCGCCGCGTCATCGGCCAGGAGGAGGCGGTGGCCGCGGTGTCGGACGCCGTGCGCCGCGCCCGGTCCGGGCTCCAGGACCCCAACCGGCCGATCGGCTCCTTCATCTTCATGGGGCCCACCGGGGTCGGCAAGACCGAACTCGCCAAGGCGCTCGCCGAGTTCATCTTCGACAGCGAGCAGGCCATGGTTCGGGTGGATATGTCCGAGTTCATGGAAAAGCACTCGGTCTCGCGGCTGATCGGCGCCCCTCCGGGCTATGTGGGCTACGAGGAGGGCGGCTATCTGACCGAAGCCGTACGGCGGCGGCCCTACTCGGTGGTGCTCTTCGACGAGATCGAGAAGGCCCATCCCGAGGTGTTCAACGTCCTGCTGCAGATTTTGGACGACGGCCGCATGACCGACGGCCACGGCCGCACCGTGGACTTCAAGAACACCCTCATCATCATGACCTCCAACGTGGGCAGCCAGTGGATTCAGGAGCTGGGCGCACGCGACCGGACGGAGATGGAGCAGCGCGTCATGGACGCCCTGCGGGCCACCTTCAAGCCGGAATTTCTGAACCGCATCGACGAGATCATCATCTTCCAAAACCTGACCCCGGAGCAGATCGGCGCCATCGTGGAGATCCAGATCGAGCGTCTGGCCCGGCGCCTGGCAGAGCGCAAGATCGCGCTGCAGCTGACCGCTGCCGCCAAGCAGATCATCGGCCGTAGGGGCTACGACCCGGTCTACGGCGCCCGGCCGCTCAAGCGCGCCATCCAGCAGTCCATCGAAAACCCGCTGGCCGTCGAGATCCTCAAGGGCCGGTTTCCGGAAGGCTCCGAGGTGCTGGCGGACGCCGAAGGCGATCGGATCACCTTCAGCCGGAAATAGGCGCTGCCACCCGTCCAAAGATCTTGTAATCACCGGCGTGGGAACTTATGATTCGCCGCTGACTCCAAAGGCGCGAGAGCGAGATGAAGGCTTCCACCAAAGAAAAGCTGCGGGACTTCTACCAGCAATTTTCCGGCAGCGACCAAGTGCTGGTGGTCATTTCCGCGGATCCGGACGCGATCGCCAGCGCTTTGGCGGTGAGCCGTCTGCTCGCAGGCCGAACGGCCGGGGTGACCTTGTCCAACGTCAACCAAGTCAACCGGCCGGACAATCTGGCCATGATCCGCCTGCTGAAGGTGCCCCTGACTCCTTTCGGCGACATCCAGA
>Ga0209288_10000430_pt1 | contig 12775 bp, 14 predicted proteins | sample PPLLaktember2015_4_FD_187261 | JGI IMG/M metagenome (GOLD analysis project Ga0209288, IMG submission 187261) | Freshwater sediment microbial communities from Prairie Pothole Lake near Jamestown, North Dakota, USA - PPLs Lake P8 Core (1) Depth... | ecosystem: Environmental > Aquatic > Freshwater...
GCGGGCTCGAGGGCCTGGTGCGGGCGGCGGACACCGAGCTGCACCGGGCACGCCGGGCATCGATGGGCCGCCTGGACGGCTGAGAGACCGTCTGCGGCCGCGTCACCCGCGGCGGCCGAGACACCCGCGGCGGGGCTAGGGCGCGCCCCGAACCGGTTCCTGCGCCGGTTCGACCAGATCGCGGTAGGCATGCCAGGTCGCCAGGCCGATCCACGGCACGGTGACGATCAGGCCCGCGAAGAGGGTCGCGAAGCCGACCAGCGTCACCGACACGATCAGCATCGCCCAGATCGCCATCGGCACGAGGTTCCGGCCGAAGGCCTGTGCGCTCGCGAGCATCGCGGTGATGGCGTCGGTGCCCCGGTCGAGCATGAGCGGAATGGCCACGACGGTGAAGGCGAACACCAGCGTCGCGAAGACCGCTCCGACGCCCAGCCAGGCGACGATGAACCCGGTGTTCGCGCCGCGGGCGAGCTCGTCGAGCAGCACGTCCATGCCGGGCATCTTCCGCGGGAAGAAGATCGCGATCACCATCATCGAGGAGCGGGCCCACAGCGCCATCAGCACGCCCATGCCGATGCCGAGGATGGCGATGTTCGACAGGTTGCGCCGCCAGGCGACGGTGGTGGCCGGGAGGTCGCACGGCAGCCCCGCCTCGACCCGGCGCGCGACCTCGTACAGGCCCATCGCCATGAACGGACCGACCAGCAGGAAGCCCGCGGTCAGCGCCATCATCGTGCCCGGCGCCGGGCGCAGCAGCGCGCCGAGCAGCCAGCCCATCGCCGCGAAGCACAGGCCGTAGAACAGGCTGGGCAGCGGACGGCGGCGGAAGTCGCGGGCGCCCTGCGCGAGCCAGCGCAGCGGCGCGCCGGACCCCACCCGCCGGACCGCGGGGAACGGGGCGCGCGCGGTCGCCGGCGCCTGCGCGGCGTCGGGCGTCGCGGCGTCGGGCGGGGCGTCCGGATCGGGAGTCGTCGACGGGCTCATGGGAGCGGTTGGGCAGGCGTTCGCCGGTCGCCGCCGGGCATCGGCGGGTCGGTCGGTCAGTGTAGGCCGCCGTGGCCGCGGCGGACACCGTGCATTGCAGCATCGCGGGCGTGCGGCGTGGCGGCGCCCCGCGGTCGACCCAGGTCGTCACGAGTGTTACGATCGAGACCGGAGACCCGCCATGACCCAGACCGCTTCAGCCGCCCCGTTCGCCCCGCCCGTCGAGCTGCACCGCCGCGGCGGCCGCGGCGGCACCTACGTCTTCGATGCGGCCGAGATGGCCTGGCAGGAGGCCGGCAAGGCGGGCGTCGTGCAGAAGGTGGTCCGGCGCGACGCCGAGCGCGGCCGGTTCCTCGGGCTGATCGGCATGGAGCCGATGGTCCGCTCCGGCCTGCACCAGCACCAGGGCGTGGCCACCAGCTACTTCGTCGACGGCGGGCTCACCGACTACCAGGGCGCGATCCGGACCGGCGAGGTCGGCATCAACCTGAAGGGCGCGACGCACGACGCGATCGCCTACGCGCGCACGCTGTTCGTCGCGCGCCTGCAGGGTCCGGTGACCTATCCGCCGCAGGACGGCCCGCTGCACCAGCTGCACGCGGGCGCGCGCCACGCGATGCTGGTCAACCCGGCGCCCGAGGTCCCGCCCGACATCAACGTCGCGGTCGACGCGCTGATCGCGGCACCGACCGGTCTCGACGGCGTCGAGCGGCGGATGGTGTTCGACTACGCCGGCACCGGCGATGCGCACCGGATGGTGCAGCTGTCGGTCCGGCCGCAGGCGCGCATCCCGAGGCTGCGCGCGAGCGATCACGTCGAGCTGTGGGTGCGCGGCGGTCTGCTCGAGGTCGACGGGCGCATCGCGCACGCCGGCTGCTTCGTGGTGATCGAGCCGGGCGCGGAGTTCAGCCTGGCGAGCCCGTTCGGTGCGCTGCTGCTCGGCTGGGCCGAGGGCGCGCTGCAGTGGGTGGAGCCGCCGTCGGTGACGGCCGAGCTGTTCGGGTTCGACTGAGGCGCAGCGGCCCCGGCGGCGTGACCCGGGCAGCGCGTCGGGACCGTCCCGGCGGGGGCGCTCAGCCCGCGTCGACGTCCTCGATCCCGTCGGCGGCCAGCACCGACGCGGTCATCCGTTCGAGCAGTGCGGTCAGCTGCCGGCGCTCGGTCGCGCTCAGCGTGCCGGTGACCGCCGCCTCGCGCGCCTGCGCCTCGCCGCGCAGCGCGCGGTAGAGCTGCCGGCCCGCGGGCGTGAGCGAGGCCAGCGCGCGCCGGCCGTCGTCGGGATCGGGCCGCCGCGCGATGCGGCCGGCCGACTCGAGCGAGGCCAGCGCCCGCGACACGCTCATCTTGTCGAGACCCGTGCGCTGCGCGATCGCGGTGGCCGCCGACCCGGGATGGGCCTGCAGCACCGCGAGCACCCGCCACTCGGACAGTCCGAGCCGGTGGCTGCGTCCGATGCCCTCCTGGAAGGGCCGGGCGGTCAGGTTGACCAGCCGGACCATCGCGAAGAGCAGCGTCCGCTCGTGCGGCGGCGCGTCGCCGCGAACCGCCGCCGGGGTGCGTGCGCGCGTCACGGGCGTGCCTCAGGCCTTGCGGCTGCGGGCGACGACCTCCTCGAACTTGCCGATCAGCCCGGGGTTGATCTGCGCCTTCCAGCGCGCGTACGGGCGGCGGCAGGCGATCTGCCACTGCTCCATCTCGGCCGGCGTCGGAACGGTCACGTCGACGCCGAGCGCGCGCACCGCCTCGACGTCCTTCGCGTAGTAGGCGCGGACCTGGCGGATGTTCTCCTTCGTCGCGTCGATCGCGGCTTCGCGCACGATCTTCTGGTCCTGCGGCGACCACGACTGCCAGATCGGGTTGGCGATCGCGATCAGCAGGATGTCGTTGGAGTAGTTCCACTTGGTCACGAACTTCTGGCCGAGCGTGTGGACCTTGAGCCCGAGGAACAGCTCCATCGGGTTCTCCTGGCCGTCGACCGCGCCCGAGGCCATCGCGGGCTGCGCGTCGGCCCAGCTCATCGCCGTCGGGTTCGCGCCCATGCCGGCCATGATCTCCTGGTACATCGGGCTCGCGACGATCCGCACCTTCAGGCCCTTGAGGTCCTCGGGCTTGCGGATGGCGCGCTTGCTGTTCGACAGCTGGCGGTAGCCGGTCTCGCCCACGGCCAGCGGCTCGGCGCCGGACTTGCGGATGATGTCGAAGAAGTCCTTCTGCACGGCGTCGGACTGCACGACCGCGTCGTAGGCCTTGTGGTCGGGCATCAGGAACGGCAGCGCGAACGCGCCGCATTCGCGGACCGTGCCCGACCAGTTGATCGGCGCGCCGCACAGCACGTCGATGATGCCCTGGCGCATCGCCGCGAACTCGCGGTCCTGCTGGCCCTGCACCAGGCTCGAGCCCGGGTACTGCTTGATGTTGATCCGGCCGTTGGTGCGCTCGCGCACGAAGTTGCCGAAGTTCTCGCCGCACTTGCCCCAGGCGAGCGCGGTGCCGACCACGGTCGACATCTTGTACTCGGGCCGGTAGGCGTTCTGCGCCTTGAGGATCGTCGGGAAGCCCAGCACTGCGCCGCCGGCTGCGCCGGTCTTCAGGATCTCGCGTCGTTTCATCTCTGTGTCTCCTTGGGGGGATCGTCTGCGGAACTCAATAACCGAGCGAGCGCGGCAGCCACAGCGCGAGCTCGGGGAACACGGCCACCAGCAGGGCGGCCACCAGGAACGAGAACACCAGCCAGCCGACCCAGGGGACGGTCTGCTCGATGCGCACGCCGGCGATGCGGCACGACACCAGCAGGTTCACCGCCATCGGGGGGGTGAACTGGCCGATCGCGACCAGCATGGTCAGCAGCACGCCGAACCACACCGGGTCCCACTGGTACAGCCGCATCAGCGGCAGCAGCAGCGGCAGGAAGATCAGGAAGATCGACACGCCGTCGAGGAACATGCCGACGAACAGCAGCAGCACCGCCAGCAGCGTCAGCGTGAGCGCGCTGCTCCAGCCGAGACCGCGGATCGCCTCGACCAGCGGATCGGCCAGGCCGAGGGTGGAGACCGCGTACGCGAAGATCGCCGCGAGGCCCAGCACCAGCATGATCACCGCCGAGATCTCGGTGGCCTCGCGGAAGGTGTCCCACAGGTCGCGCAGGCCCATCGTGCGGTGGATGACGATGCCGACGAACAGCCCGTAGACCACCGCGACCACCGCGGCCTCGGTCGGCGTGAACCAGCCGGCGCGCATGCCGCCGAGGATCAGCACGGGCGCGGCCAGCCCCCACGACGCCTCGCGCAGGCTCTTCCAGAACGGCGGGCGCGGCAGCTCGCGCTCGGCCGCCCCCAGGCCGTGCCGGCGCGACAGCCACACCGCCGGGATGATCAGCGCCAGGCCGGCCAGGATGCCGGGGAACATGCCCGCGGCGAACAGCGCCGGCACCGAGGCGCCCGGCACGATCACGCTGTAGACGATGAACGCGATGGACGGCGGGATCAGCACGTCGGTGGCCGCCGCCGCGCCGACGACCGAGGCCGAGAAGGGCGCGGGGTATCCGGCGCGCGCCATCGCCGCGATCATCACGCCGCCGACCGCGGCGGCGTTCGCCGGGCCCGAGCCCGAGATGCCGCCGAGCACCATCGCGACGAGGATCGCGACCACCGGCAGCATGCCCGGGCCGCGGCCGGTGCAGGCGATCGCGAAGTCGACCATCCGGCGGGCGACGCCCGAGCGGTCGAAGATCGAGCCGACCAGCACGAACATCGGCAGCGCGAGCAGCGGGTACTTGGCGATGCCGGCGTGGAAGTTCTGCGGCGCGGCGAGCGTGCCCCAGAGCATGGTGTCCGGGTTCTCGAGCACGATCGCGACCATGCCGCCCACGCCGAGCGCCACGCCGATGGGCACGCCCAGGAACATCAGCCCGAAGAAGGCGACGAAGAGGATCAGGCCGATCATCGGTCGCCCCGGCTCGCGTCGACGCGGGCCTGCGCGCGGTCGAGGTCGGCCGCGTGCGCGCCGCCGGTCAGCGGCGAGCCCGCGGTCTCGGGCCCCGCACCCGGCAGCATCAGCCCGCGACGCACCTTGCCCGCGACGCCGGCCGCGCGGATCGCGAGGATCAGGCACATCGCCGGCACCCAGACCGTGAACCACCAGCGCGGCAGGCCGAGCGCCATGGTGGTCTCCTCGTAGCGGTACTCGTCCCAGACCACGCGTGCCGACAGCACGCCCAGCACGACGAAGAACACGCAGGTCACCGCCGCCGACAGCAGCGCGAGCCGCTTGCGCCGGCCGGCGCTGCCGGTCTCGTAGAAGTACTCGATGCGCACGTGCCGATCGCGCGCGGCGGCCGCGCACGCGCCGGCCACGGTCATGATGACCATCAGCGAGATCGAGACCTCCTCGGTCGCCGCGAAGCTCTCGTCGGTGAAGTAGCGGATGACGACGTTGATCAGCGTCAGCAGCACGAGGACGACCATGCACGCGACCGCGATCACCTCCTCGATCAGCACCGGTGCGCGGTTCGCGGGCTTGGGGCCGGGCTCGGTGCTGGACGACATCGGGGGGAACGGGACAGGCTCGAGGCGGGCCGGAACTGTAACACCCGTTACCAGCGCCGCGCCAGCCGCGGTCATGCTGCGCTGCGCTATGATCCGGCGCGATGAACCCGTTCGCGAAGGCGCTCGCGGTCGCGGTGCCGGCGGGAGCGCTGCTGGCCGCGCTGAACGCGCCGCTGCCCTGGACGATCGGCCCCCTGCTCGGCTGCGCGATCGCCAACCTCGCCGGCGCCGGCATGTCGACGCCGGTCGCCGCGCGCAACTTCGGTCAGTGGATGATCGGCAGCGTCCTCGGGCTGTACTTCGCGCCCGCGGTCGTCGAGCGCGTGGTGACCTTCGCGCCGTGGATCCTGCTCGGCATCGGGTGGGCGATCTGCCTCGGCCTGATGTTCGCGTGGACGCTGCGCCGATTCGCCGGCGCGTCGCGCGCGACCGCGTTCTACGCGGGTGCCGTCGGCGGCGCCACCGAGATGTCCGTGCAGGGCGAGCGCGCCGGGGGGCGCGTCGACCAGATCGCGGCGACGCACAGCCTGCGGATCATGATCGTCGTGATCACGCTGCCGATGGCCTATCGACTGCTCGGGCTGCACGGCACCGATCCGTACGAGATGCCCGCGCGCGTCGTCCACTGGGACGGGCTCGCGATGCTGGTGGCCGCGACCGTGGCCATGGCGCTCGCGTGGCGCGCGGTCTCCTGGCCGAACGCGTGGCTGCTCGGGCCGCTCGCGGTGACGCTCGGCCTGACCGCGACCGGGCACGAGTGGAGCGCGCTGCCGCAGTGGCTGGTGGTCGCCGGGCAGGTCGCGATCGGCGCCTCGCTCGGCTGCCGCTTCACGCCGGCGTTCTTCGCGCAGGCGCCGCGCTTCGTCGCGGTGGTCATCGCCATGACCTTCGCCGGGATCGCCGCGTCCGCCTGCTTCGCGGTGATGCTCGCGCACCTCGCGGGCGTGCCGGTGGCGACGATGGTGCTCGCGACCTCGCCCGGCGGCGTCGCCGAGATGGCGCTGACGGCGAAGACGCTGCAGCTCGGCGTGCCGGTGGTGACCGCGTTCCATGTCACGCGGTCGGTGACGATGATGACGGCGCTCGGGGTCGTGTACCGTCTGCTCGGACGGGTCAGGGGATGGCCCCGTGGGGAGACGACCGGATGACGACCGTGGATGACGCACAGGCGATGCTCGCCGAACTCTTCGCCCCGTGGGTGCAGGACCTCGGCCTTCGGGTGACCGCGGTCGCGGCGGGCGAGGTGAGCCTGCTGCTGCCGTTCGATGCGCGCCTCGCGCGCGTGGGCGGCACGGTGTGCGGCCAGGCGATGATGGCCGCGGCCGACACCGCGATGGTGCTGGCCGTGGCCTCGCAGCTCGGCGGGTTCAGGCCGATGACGACGGTGAGCCTGACCCAGAGCTTCATGCGGCCCGTCTCGGGCACCGACCTGACGGTGGTCGCGCGCGTGCTCAAGCCGGGGCGCACGCTGATGTTCGGCGAGATCGAGCTGGCCGGGCCGGACGGCCGGCTCGCGGCCCACGCGACCACGACCTACGCGCTGGTCTGAGGGGTCGGCCCTCCGGCGCCGTGCCTCAGGTTCCGGAGCGGCGCTTGCCGGCGGCCTTGCGTGCGGGGGGCGTGTCCGCGGCCGAGGTTCGGGCCGGCCTCTTCGTCCCGGATGTCGCGGACGTCGCGGTGGTCGGTGCGGATCCGGCGGCCTTGCGGCCCTTCGCCGCAGCGCGGGCCCCCGCGGCCTTTGCCGCACCCGCGCGGGTGCGGGTCGGCGCCGGCGTCGCCACGCGCTTCGACCCGGCGGCCTTCTTCGCCCGTGGCGCCGTGCCCGCAGCGGTCGCGGCCGGCGCCGTGCGCGCGGCGCGCTTGCGGGTCGGGGCGGCTGCGCGGCGCGCCCGCGCCGCCGCGGCCCCGCCCCCGCCCGCTGCGGCGGTGCCCGCCGTGCCACCCGCGCCCGCCCGCTGCCGCGCGGCGCGCCGCATCGTCTCGGCTCCGGCCTGGGCGGCTGCCGCCGCCCGCACGGCGATCGGCTGCAGCCGATCGAGCAGCTCGCCGAGTCGCGTCAGCGCCTCGGGCGGCACGCGTTCCGAGGCACGACGGACCGTCTCGCGCGCGAGCCGTTCGACGTCGCGCGCGGCGGCGCCCGAGCGGATCCAGGCGTCGACGTGCTCGAGCGTCTGCTTCAGGGTGGGCTTGGCCATGCGTGACTCGCGGAAGGGGTGGATCGAGCCCTCACCATAGCGCGACCGCAGCGCGCGTGTAACGCCAAGCCGGGTCGGCGGGGGCCGCGTGCGCGTCGGCCCCGACCGGAGTCCCTCGCCTCAGGGCCGCACCCACCGCATCGCGGGAGCGCCGCCCGCGGGATCGGCGTCGAAGCGCGCGCGGTGGTGGCCGGCCCGATCGAGCCGCAGCCATTCGAGTGCATGCACCCGCAGCACGATCGCCGCGAACGACGCGAACCCGGGCTCGGATTCGGCGACGCCGGGCAGCCGCCCCTCCAGGCCCGGCGGCTGGTTCGCGTCGGGCTGCGCGGTCGGCTCGCCCGGCGTGCGCGGCGCGAGGTAGGCCCGTCGCGAGGCGGCGTGGAGCGCGTCCCATGCGCGTCGCGCGGTGGCGTCGCCGACGTGCACCGACGCGTCGGCCCAGGCGCGCAGCTGCAGCTCGCGCGTGCGGTCGTGGAACACGAGGCAGGCGCGCGGCGCGGCGCGCAGCTGCGCGAGCTTGTGCGAGCGCGCGTCGCCGTGGACCTCGAGCGTCCAGTCGCGCGCATCGGCACGCCGCAGCACGACGACCCGAGCATCGGCCGCGCCGCGTTCCGGATCCCTGGAATCGACGCTCGCCAGCACCGGCCAGCGCCAGTCCTCGGGGGCGCGCCCCGCGGCGCGTTCGAGCAGCGACCAGGCGGCCGCTAGAATCGATGCGAGCGTCGCGTCGTCGCCGGGCACGAGGAAGGGTTCGGTCTGGGGCACGCGCGCAGTGTAGCCGTCGACGCATGCCGACCGGCCGAAGACCGAACGAGACCACGAAGACGAGGACGAGACGATGAGCGCATCGCAGCAGGGACTGGACGGCCGCCTGGCCTGGGTGACCGGAGGCGGCACCGGGATCGGTCGCGCGACCGCGGAGTGGCTGGCGCGCGCGGGCGCGACCGTCGCGATCTCGGGGCGCCGCATCGAGGAGCTCGAGAAGACCGCGGCCGAACTCGGCGCGCAGGGGCTGAAGATCGTGGTCGCGCGCGCCGACGTGTCCGACGCGGCCTCGGTCGCCGAGGCGCACGCCTCGATCGTCGCCCGGCACGGCGCGGTCTCGGTGCTGGTGTGCGCGGCCGGCACCAACGTGCCGAACCGCACCTGGACGAAGCTCACGCCGGAGGGGTTCGGCAAGGTGGTCCAGATCAACCTCGCCGGCGTCGCGAACGCGGTGCACGCGGTGCTGCCCGGCATGCGCGCGGCACGCGGCGGCACGGTCGTGGTCGTCTCCTCGTTCGCCGGCTGGGCCTACAAGGATTTCCCCGGCGTCGCCTACAGCGCGAGCAAGGCCGCGCTCGATCCCCTGGTGCAGAGCCTGAACGACGAGGAAGGCCCGAACGGCATCCGCGCCTGCCACTTCTGCCCGGGCGAAGTCGCCACGCCGATCCTCAAGACGCGGCCGGTGCCGCCCTCGGACGAGGAGGTCGCGCGGATGCTGCGCACCGCCGACATCGCCGACGCGATCGGCTACGTCGTGACCGCGCCGCCGCACGTGTGCCTGGCGGAGGTGGTGATCGCGCCGACCTGGAACCGCTTCTACATCGGCGGCGAGGACCTCAAGCGGCGCAGCTGAGATGGGCGCCCGCCCGATCCCGCGCGGCGCGGGCTTCGCGCTGATCGCAGGGATCGCGGTGCTGTTCGCGGCGAACCACGTCGCCGCGCGGCTGGCCTTCGACCACGGCACCAGCGTGGTCGCGGCGGTCGTCGTGCGCTCGGCGGTCACCGCGCTCGCGGTGGCGGTGCTGCTGCGCGCGACCGGCACGTCGTGGTCGCTCGCCTCGCCCACCCGGTTCCACGCGATCGTCATCGGCCTGGCGCTGTCGGTGCAGAGCGTGTGCCTGTACTCGTCGGTCGCACGCATCCCGGTGGCGCTCGCGCTGCTGACCTTCAACAGCTTTCCGATCGTGCTGGCGCTGCTGTCGTGGGCGACCGGCGGCGAGCGGCCGACCCGGCGCACCGCGATCGCGATGCCGGTGATCCTCGCCGGCCTCGTGCTGGCCCTCGACGTGCCCGGCGTGCTGGCCTCGGGCGGACGCACGCTCGAGGATCCGGCGCGCTTCGCCGCGGGCGTGGGCTTCGGACTGGCCGCATCGCTCGCCTTCGGCACCGCGCTGCTGCTCACCACCCGGTGGATGGGCGCGGTCGACGGTCGCGTGCGCACGCTGTGGTCGATGACCGTCGTGTCCCTCGTGGCCGCGGTCGGCGGCGCGGCGATCGACGGCTTCGCCTGGCCCCGCGACCTGCCGGGCTGGACCGGCCTGGCCCTGCTGACGGTCCTCTACGGCACGGCCTTCACCTCGCTGTTCATCGTGCTGCCGCGGCTCGGCGCGGTGAACTCGGCGCCGGCGATGAACCTCGAGCCGATCGCGTCGATGGCGCTCGCGTGGGTCCTGCTCGGTCAGCGGATCGGGCCCCTGCAGGTCGCCGGCGGCGTGCTGGTGGTCGGTGCGATCGTGTGGACCAGCATGGCGCCGAAGCCGGAGGCGAAGCCGGAGCCGGAGCCGAAGCCGATCCCGACTCCGGCGACGGGTTCGGCCCCGCCCCCGCCGCTCGACCGCTGAGCCGGGCCGCGCCCGGCGGGAGCCCGGCGCGCGCCGGGTCGGGGCTCAGCCCGCCGCAGCCGGCACCGAGCGGCTCGCGAGCTGCAGCCAGCCCGCGTCGTCGCGCGGCCAGACCCGCTCGGGCAGCTCGTTGAGCCGCAGCAGGATCTGCTTGAGGTGCCAGGTCGGCGGCGCCTGCAGCGCGGCCGGGCAGTGGCGCCACAGCGCGCGCAGCACGTTGTGCTGCACGCCGAAGTGCGCGGCGAGCGCCTCGATCACCCAGCGGTCCTGGCCCGAGTCGATCGCCTGACGCAGCGCGGAGCGGGCATCGTCGGGCAGCAGCGCGGCGCGCGCATCGTGCTCGGCGGCGGCGATCAGCCCCGAGCGGCGCCGCGGCGTGGCGTCGATCAGCGTGTCGGCGAAGCACTGCGCGAAGAGCGGCAGCTTGCCGAGGACGTAGGCGCGCTGCGCCGCGTGGCGCGGCTGGGTCAGCAGCCAGTTGTAGCAGCCCAGGTGGCGGCCGGCGCGGGTGCGTCCGAGCTTGACCAGCGTCACCGGCTCGAGCGTGCCTTCGATCATCGCGGCGGCGCGCTGCTCGGCGGCGGCCTCGCGCAGGTCGATCGAGCGCAGGACGCGGCCGTAGGTCGCGACGTCGAGCAGCTCGTGGCGCAGCGCATGATGCAGCTGCGCGAGGAAGTCGGGATAGCGCGACGCGCGGTCGAACAGCGATCCGGGCTCGCCGGGCTCCAGCCGGTGCTCGCGGGCGAGGTGCCGGCCCCAGTCTTCGCGACGCGCCTCGAGGATGGTCAGCATCGCGTCGCCCAGCGCGGCGAACAGCACGTCGAGCGTCGCGGCCTCGGCGGCCCGCGCCGGCAGACCGTCGCGGGGGCCGCTGTCGTGCAGCCAGCGCGCGAGTGCCTCGACGAGCTTGCGCAGCGTGGTGTCGGTCAGCAGGCTGCGGAAGTCGTGCACGCACCGGTCGCGGTCGACGCCGATGAAGCGGATGGTGTGGCCCCAGTCGCGCACCAGCTGCGAGAAGATCGGGTTCGTCATCAGCGACAGCCGCGAGGCCAGCGGCAGCAGCACCACGAACAGCTTCCAGTCGGGCGAGGGGTTGCGCCAGACCAGCGCCCGCGGCGTGGCGAGGTAGACGTGCATCGACGCGGCGAGATCGGGGCCGACGTTGCCGGCGTCGGTGAGTTCGTCGTCGATCGGAAAGCCGTCGACCCGGATCGCCTCGAAGTCCATCAGGGGTGCGTCTCGGACAGGAGCGGCATCGGGCCGCTGCGGGTGGAGCGGGGTGCCGGACGCCGCGGGCTCAGTCGGCCCGCTTGGCGAAGACGAGCAGCCCGCCGCCGACGGCCAGCAGGCCGCTGGCGATGAGGGTTCGCGCCACCGAGCCCTGCCACATCGCCTCGAGGGCGACCAGCGCGCCGGCCGTCATCAGGATGCGGCCCGTGCCTGCGGTGCGCTGAGAGGGGGACAGATCGGCCATGGAGCTACCCGAGAGTCGAGCCGAGGCCGGGGGCGCCGCGGCGGAGTGGTCAACGTCATCCTATGCCCGTCGCGGCCACGCTGCACGCCCGGCACGCTCCGGACGGGCGATTTGGGCGGACGGACGACACCACGCGTGGCGACACCCATTGTGTCACCGTTCGCAGAGCCCGCAACCCGGGTGGGGACCCGGGGGCGTTCCGGGCCCTGCGGATTCGAGGCGGGCTCCCACCCGACGGCGGCGGTGCGGGGCCGCAGCGGCTTCAGGCGCCCGCCGGCGTCGCGTCGATGCCGTCGGCGAGCGCGTGCAGATCGACGTTCGCGCCGCACACCAGCACGCCGATGCGCTCGCCGCCGGCGGGCCGGAAGGCGCCCGAGGCGAGCGCGGCGAACGCGGCCGCGCCGCCCGGCTCGGTGGCGATGCGGACCTGCCGCCACAGCGCGGCCTGCGCGGCGGCGATCGCGGCGTCGGGCACCAGCACCGCGTCGGCGATCCGGCGCTGCGCGAGCGGGAACATCAGCTCGCCGGCGCGCCGCGCGCCCAGCGAGTCGGCGGCCAGCCCGCTCGGCGCGATCTCGACGATGCGCCCGGCGGCAAGCGCCGCGTGCAGCGTCGGGCAGCCGGTCGACTCGACCGCGACCAGCCGCGGCACGGCATGGCCGTCGCGTGCGATCGAGTCGAGCCAGGCGGCGATGCCGCCGATCAGGCCGCCGCCGCCCACCGCCACCAGCAGCACGTCGAGTCCGGGCGACTGCCGCAGCCACTCGCGAGCGAGCGTGCCCTGCCCGGCCAGCGTGTCGAACTGGTCGTACGCGTGCGATTCGAGCGCGCCGCGCTCGGCGGCCCACGCGCGGCTCGCCGCGTAGGCCTGCGAATACTCGTCGCCCTCGGCGTGCACCGTCGCGCCCAGCGCGCGCAGGCGCGCGAGCTTCGCGGCGGGTGAGGTGCGCGGCACGAACACGTCGG
>Ga0209288_10000432_pt1 | contig 12772 bp, 12 predicted proteins | sample PPLLaktember2015_4_FD_187261 | JGI IMG/M metagenome (GOLD analysis project Ga0209288, IMG submission 187261) | Freshwater sediment microbial communities from Prairie Pothole Lake near Jamestown, North Dakota, USA - PPLs Lake P8 Core (1) Depth... | ecosystem: Environmental > Aquatic > Freshwater...
CTGGAAATTCCTGGACCAAAGATGTTTCTGGTTTAACTGATGGTGCACTTTCACTTGCTATTCATAGTGATGGAAGTATCTTTGCAGGCGGTTATAATTCTACAGCAAGATCTAATGATCTTGGACAAACCTGGTCTTTATTTACATCTGGAATGTTTAATTGCAGAATAACTGATCTTGCATTTGGAAATGGTGATGTTTTATTTGCAGCAGCAGAAAATATTGGAGTTTACAGAACTACAAGTGCAATAACTTCTGTTGATGAAAAAGAAAGTGGAATTGTAAATAATTTAAACCTCGAACAAAATTATCCCAATCCTTTTAATCCAGCGACCAGCATTAAGTTTGCAATAGGCAGCCGGCCTGACAAACAAGATGGCAAACAATTTGTACAATTAAAAGTTTATGATGTTCTTGGTAATGAAGTTGCAACTCTTGTTAATGAATTTATATCTGCAGGAAGTTATGAGATAAATTTCAACGCATTTATGTTTTCGAGTGGAGTTTATTTTTATAAGCTTCAGGCTGGATCATTCATTGAAACAAAAAAAATGATTCTTTTAAAATAGCGACATATGTCGCCTCGTAGATAGTTAAATTAGTAAAAACAAACGAGGTGACAGATGAGAATAAGAAGAAGGTTTTTAGACAGAAGGCAGATAAAAAGTTCAGAGGGAGAGTTGTTATGGGAGTTAGAAAACTCATATTCTCTCTCTCCGAAATTAAGTTCATCGATAATGATGACGGCAAAAGAATGCTTGCTAAAAGAATATAGTTTGCGTGAAGGGCAAATAGAAGTAAGAGTAATAGGTTTAGAAGAACGATCAGGAAAACTAATTGAAAAAATGGAGAAGAAAAAAGTAAGGTTAACGATAGATAATGGAATAGAAGACATAGAAACATTAAAAGAATTTGGTAGAACAGAGTTAAGACAAATAAAAATTCAGCGGATAACAGACGAAGCGATAGAACAAGGCGGGGTGTTAAGTCAAGAGGATCTCTCAAAATATTTAAGTTGCACAGTAAGAACAATCCAGCGAGATGTAAAAGCGATAAAGAAAAAAGGGATAGAAGTAGTAACGAGAGGTTATCTTCATAACATCGGCAGAGGACAGACACATAAAGTAAAAATAATCGGTATGTACCTTGATGGAAAAACTTACAGTGAAATAAAACTAACAGCCAGGCATAGCAGCGGGGCAATAAAGCGGTACCTTGAAAGTTTTACAAAAGTGGTGATGTCACAAAGCAAAGGGATATATGAAAGAAAAGAGATCAGTTCAGTAACAGGAATAAGTGAAGGATTAGTAAAACAGTATTTAGAGTTGATAAGAGAAAGTAAAAAAGACAAGACGAGATCAGAAAATATAAAAGAACTGATAAAGAGAAACAGCTATCGATCAGGGATAAAAAAAACAGCAAAGCGTTATTCAGAGCCTCTGGGAGCTATGATGAGAGGCTTGTTATGAGTCTGAATCCAACAAGAGACAGATATGAAAGCATAAACAAGAGAAACTTCAGGAGTGCGATAATAAATCTGTTAGAGGACGAATACAAAATACTGGGATCAAGAAAAATCATAGAAATGCTGGCAGATGATTTAGAGGATTTACACAGAGAATATTATCCAAGACAAGAACAAGTGGGTTTTGGAGAAATAGTATTTACAACAACAAAAGATGACGGACAGAGACAAAGCTATGGAAAGAAGACGGAAGATTACGGAACAACAACAGTAGTACTTCCCCTTATAACGAAAGAAGATGTTGAACGAAGGATTTATTTTAAGAAGGGAGACAGAAACAGTAACTACAAACACAGAGAATCCAGAGATATAGAAACAATGGTAAGGTTGCTCAAGAGTGCAAAGAAACAAGGTGGTCTGTTAAGTGGTGCAGAGCTAAGTATGATAATGAATCGGAGTTTAGGAACGATAAGAAAATATCTAGATGCATATACTCAGAAGACAAAAGAGATATTGCCATTAAAAGGATATGTACTTGATCTAGGAAGTCTTCCAACACATAAAGGAATAATAATCAGTTTATACGAACAAGGTAAAAGCCCGGCAGATATAGTCTTGAATACAGGTCACAGTCAGGATGCAGTAGACAGATACATAAAACAATATGATCAGATAAAGAAGCTGATAAGAAAAAAAATGGATGAAGTATCTATAAAAGAAATCACTGGAAGATCGATGAAAGTCGTGAGAGAATATATTAAATTATATTATGATCTAAATCCAGAAACAAAAATAAATAAGTAAAAATTACCAGGCGACAAATGTCGGTATAGTAAGTAATTAGAGCTGGAACTTAAACTAAGCCTACCATTGGGTAGGCTTTTTTATTATCTAATATCTGTAACCACTCATCAAAAAGTTCTTTATCTACAACAGAGAATTCGTATTTTAGCACAACTATTTAATTAACTTTTCGGATTACTTATGAAATACATTTTAATATTTTTCATCTCTGCTGCCACATTGCTTGGACAAGTAAAAGCAGATGATGTAAAATCTTTTACACTAAAGAACGGAATGAAAATTTTTGTTCTTGAAGACAGCTCCATTCCAAATGCAAATATGTACTTCTTTTATAAAGTTGGATCTCGTAACGAGTATGTTGGAATTACGGGCATCTCACACTTTTTTGAGCATATGATGTTTAACGGTGCAAAAAAATACGGACCCAAAGAATTTGATCGCGTTATGGAAGCAAATGGCGGATCAAATAACGCATATACTTCTGAAAACATTACTGCTTACACCGATTGGTTTCCTTCTAGTTCAATAGAAGTAATGTTTGACCTTGAAGCTGACAGAATTGAACACCTGAACTTCGATCCTAAAATGATTGAAAGTGAGCGTGGTGTAATTCTATCTGAAAGAAGCACGAGATTAGAAAATAATCCTTTAGAACAGCTCTGGCAGGAAACACAGGCAACTGCTTTTATTGCACATTCGTACCAGTGGCCTGTAATGGGCTGGGAATCTGATATTAAAAACTGGACAAAAGAAGATTTAGAAAAATATTTTCACACTTATTATGCACCAAATAATTGCGTTGTTGTAATAAGCGGTGATGTAAAACTTAATGAAGTTAAAAAACTTGCAGAAAAATATTTTGAACCAATTCCTTCTGGTCCGAAACCAAGAAGCTTACACACTGTAGAACCTGAACAAACTGGTGAGAAAAGACTTTTTGTAAAACGAGAAGTTCCTACACCTTATATAATGATAACTTATCATGTTCCTCAATCAGGAAGTAAAGATTATTATGCTCTTGATTTATTAAACTCAATTTTATCTGAAGGCGAATCATCAAGACTTTATAATTCAATTGTGGATAATCAACAACTTGCATTAGAAGTTGGAAGCATGTATATGGATGCTTTTGATCCAACCCTGTTCTACTTTTATGGAATTTGTAACGACGAAGTAACTGCGGCGCAATTGGAAAAATCCATTCTTGATGAAGTGGATAAAATTATTAAAGATGGAATAAATGATAGCGAGTTACAGAAAGTTAAAAATCAAAAGTTAATGGGCTTTTACAGAACAACTGAAACAATAAATGGAATGTCTAACACGCTTGGCACTTATGAGCTTTTCTTTGGAGATTACAAAAAAATGTTTTCTGCTCCGGACGATTATAAAAAAGTAACCGCCGATGATATTAAAAAAGTTGCTGCTAAATATTTTACAAAACAAAACAGAACTGTTGGAATCTTGAACACGGAGGAAAGACAATGAAAAAAGATGGAAGATGTTTGATGGTTGATGGAAAATGGAGAAACCAGTTTTTACTCAACTTATTCGCAATATTAATTATTCTAAGCTCGTTTTCTTTTGCACAGTTTAAACTTCCAAAGTATGATGTTTTAACACTTGATAATGGATTAACAATTTATTTAATGGAAAAGAAAGATGTACCCATTATTTCTTTTTCAGCAGTGTTTGATGCAGGTGCAATAAGAGATGGCGCGCAAAATGGTTTGGCATCATTTACGGCAGAAGCTTTAAAGTTCGGAACGGCTAATTTCACAAAAAATCAAATAGATTCTATTTTTAATTTTTACGGCAGCAGTTTAAATACTTATGCAAGATTAGATTATTCAGGGTTATACTCTGAATTTATGAAAGACGATTTGGACAAACTTCTTCCCGTTATAAAAGAAGTAATAACAAATCCAACTTTTCCGGAAGAAGAGATAACAAAAAGAAAACAACGATGGATTGCAGAATTAGATCAGGCAAAAGAAAGCCCAAGACAAGTTATCGGCGCTTACTATAATAAATTTTTGTTTACTGATTCTCCTTATGGAAATCCTGTTAATGGAACTAAAAAAACAGTTGAACTAATAGATCGAAAAGCAATAACATCTTTTTATTTAGATAATGTGCGATCAGAAAACTGTGCTATTGCTGTTGTTGGTGATTTTGATTCTGATAAAATGAAATCGGAACTTACAAACCAACTTGGGTCTTGGAAAATAACAACATCAAGACTTATCAACGATTTAAGATTCGTTCCTATAATATTAAAAGAACCTGCTGTTTATCTTATCAACAAAGACAACGCAACCGAAACTACTTTTATGATTGGCGGATTTGGCGTTCCAATGAGCAATAAAGATCAAATACAAATTGATGTAATCAATACTATTCTTGGCGGCAGATTTACAAGCTGGTTAAATGATGAATTAAGAGTTAACGCCGGCTACACTTACGGCGCAAGAAGCCGATTTGCATCCTATAAAACTGCCGGTACTTTTTATATTAGCACATTTACAGCGACAAAAAACACAGAGCCCGCGATTGATCTTGCATTAAAAACTTACAACAGACTTTTTGAAAAGGGAATTGACGAAGCAATTTTAAAATCAGCGAAGAATTATGTTAAAGGTCAATTCCCACCAGAATATGAAACTGCTGGCTCGCTTGCTGGATTTTTAGCTCAAAAATATATTTATGGATTAGAAGATTCTTACATAAACGATTTTGAAAAAGCTGTTGATGGAATGACGGTTGAGAAAGCAAATGAGATTATCAAAAAATATTTTCCGAAAGATAATTTACAATTTGTGTTGGTTGGTAAAGCTGATGACATCCGTGAGATTGTAAAGAAATACGGGAAGGTAATTGAAAAAAATATTTTTGAGGATGGATTTTAGTTAATTAAAAATTACTAATGAAGAATTAAAAGCACGAGGAGAATTTCTTTTCGTGCTTTTTTATTTGAAATAAACAGTGATTAGGTCAACATATATTCTGATTTTATTTAGGATGGGATTTTTAGTTGATACAATTTTATCGCCAACTATTTGGTTCCACTCGTTTTCAAACAAATCTTCATAATCATAATAAAGTTGGATTGAATAGCAGTCAGACTCAAGATTTCCTTTTTGAAAAATAGTTTGACCACCGTAATCCCAATCAAAACCGGAAAAAGTAAAGTGCTTACCATTAAGTTTAACTAATTCTTTTAATTCCGTTCCTATTTTTATTCCGTTATCCATTTCCCATATCGATTTATCTCCATGTATTTCAATCGATTCGGGATTTTTAAAATTAACGGTGTCTTTCCATCTGATAAAAAAAGCCTGGGGAGTCTCCTTAAAAAATACAGAACCGATAACTCTTTCTGTTCCTTCATTGTACCATCTTTCAACTCGTTCAACATTCTTTTTTCCAACAATCTTAACCAGATCTGCTTCGGATGTTTTAGAATGTAAAATGTTATTCCCGATACATGGTGTTAAAACAAAATCACTTTTTTGTTGGGAATAGATTGTTTGAAAAACTAAAAACACAAGCAATGGAATTATCTGCCTCGTAAAGCTACCCTCAATGTTCATTTTCATTTACCTTAAAATATTTTTATGGGTGTTGTGAGTGAGCGCTAATTTGTTCACAATAATTGACTATAATAAACTTAAAATAAAGATGCTCTAAACTTAACAAGATTTATATATGAAACGATAATAAATTGAAATTAGCTATTAATAAATCTTCTATTTTCAAATCTATTTCATGCGAAGAAAGTGCTCCAGAGAACCTATTCGTTTATCTTTTTGAAAATATATCCGCCCTTTACCGCGCCCCAAACCTGTTCATCTTTATCATTATAACCGCGATCCCAGCTTAACAACTTATTTTTTGTAATAGTAACTTCCGTTGTTGCATAACTTGCCCCGCGTAAATTACTTGAACAGTTCTTTTCAACGGTGCTTCCAATAAAAGTGTTTGCGTCCAGCCTTTTAATTATTACCTCACAACCCAATCTTTTCTGAAGAGAGTCTGGATCAAGATCATCAAATATTTGGGTGTTTTTCCATGCTCCTATAAATTTCTTTTCATTCGGCAGCGAGTATATTATGCTTTTGATTATGTTGTCCTCAAAAACAAGATGATATATTCTTTGACGATATGGTTGGTCCTTGGTTTCTGCAACAGCCTGTTCTACATAAAGCCAGTAACCGTCGCTTCTGTCAGTCCAGATTTTTTTCATCTCGAGTGAGATATTATAATAATCCGAATCATTTTTTGATTGTTCTTCACTGTTGTATGAACCTTGCATCCAATCAATAAGTGTTTCAAAATCTTGCTTTGTTTGAGCAAAAACAGTTGATGTTAAAATTAGAACGACAAATAGGAAAATAATTTTCATATTAGCTAAATCTTAATTTTTTTCAGGTTTCCATTCATTAATAAATGCGATGAATTTTTCTTTATCATAGTCTTTATCTTTCTCTAACGCACCGGTGTCTTGAGAGTGCAAAAATTTTCCGTCTGTATCCAACACAAAAAAGTGAGGGTAGCCTTCTATAAGAGGGTATTGAGATAAGAACTTTTCATTTTTGTTTTCTTTACTAAAATTAATTTTAAGAATTATGAAATTTTTATCAAGTAAAGATTTTATTTCTTCCGTGTTATGCATAAATGCATCTATGCGGTGGCACCAAATACACCACTCGCCGCCAACGTCAAGAATTATTCTTTTGTTTGATTCTTTGGCTAGTTCAACAGCAGATTTTAGATCATCAAATGGATTGCGAGCTGGATCAAACTTTTCTATGCTTTCTTTAGTTTGTCCCAGTATGCTGTTTGTTGTTAGTAGTAATGCAAAGAAGAAAAATACTTTTATCATAAAAACCTTTTATTCATTATTATCAGATTAAAAATGCAGCTTATTTTATTTTTATATAAAATACTTTATCACTAAAAATCCACCAATAAGTAATAGTGTAAATGCAATTGCAAGCCAGTTAAAATATTTATCAATAAATGATTTTATCTGAGGACCAAATTTCCATATCAAAAAAGCGACAAGAAAAAATCTTGCACCACGACTAATGACGGATGCGATGATAAACATAGCCATATTTATATTGAATGCACCGGAAGCTATGGTTATAAGCTTATATGGTATTGGAGTAAATCCAGCTGTGAAAATTATCCAGAAATCGTACTGTTCGTACATTTTTTGGATATTATAAAATGCTTCTGGTGTAAAAGAGGGAATGTTAGCAAAGAAAAAATTTGCAATTCCGCTAAACTCATTTGATGGTGTCCACCATAAAAAATGTCCTACGGCATATCCGGCTAAGGCACCAAGAACAGAACCGATAGTGCAATTTGCCGCAAATCTAAAAGCCTTTGTTTGTGCACCAAGCACCAATGCAATTAAAAGTGCGTCTGGTGGAATTGGAAAAAATGATGATTCTGCAAAAGCAAGAATAAACAGAGCAACTGCCCCATATTTGGTATCGGCCCAATGAAGGACCCAATCGTATAGTTTTCTAATAATTTTCATAATTGAGGCGAAACTTAAATGATTTCTTTTGAATTAAAAAGCCAGAATAACTTAATTTTCTTGTCAAACTTCTAATGAATCTATTTATTTCGTCCTTAGAAGTTTAATACTTAATCCGGAAATAAAATATTATTACTTTAAAACATAGAGTTTTACTTAAGTTTAAAAAATAATTTTTCCTCTCTTTTGTCAATATCGCCAAAATCTCCGGAGATTCTTCGAGAGTTTCTTGACTTGAAAACCTTAATATCATGTAAAATTTGGCATAGGCTAATATTAAAATTACATTTAGCGTGCAAGTAATCAACATTATCTTCAAATCTATATTGTTATGCTCATTTTGTTACTGGCACAATAACTGACAGTAGTATAGCAATCCTGGGCTTACAGTATCACTTAAACTACACCCTATAACTTGTTTATAATCAATGGTTTGATTTCTAAAATAGTGCTTGACATTTGTTATATTTTGTGTAGTTTTGAGTTGTCGAATAAATTCGGGTCTTAATTATTAACAATTTAGGAGTACAAAATGAAAAAGAGTTCTACTTTTTTTAGATCTGGCTTTGTATTGGGTGTAATATTATTTGCATTCATTTTTTCCTTTTCAACTCTCTTGTTAGCTCAAGAAGGTGAAAAGAAAGATATGCGTTATGGCGGCTATGCAAGATTATATAGTATGGGAGACAACCCGTTTATAGTTGACCCAGACAATATAAAAACTAATCCGGCGTATGCTTCTAAATACTCAAATTTCTTATGGGGAGATATTGGTGGTAATAATGGAAATCCTACTAGCGGCTTCGGTCAGTTTGCAGGATTTAATTACAGCGTTAATAAAGAATTTACACTCGGAGCGTTATTAACCCGTGATGATTTTGGATCCAGATCTATCGGGGCACTTGATCCCCGTGGTATTGTTAATCTAATCAATACCAGTGTAACTGCTGCAAACATAGTTCCTCTTAATAACAATATTGAGTTACTAGCTTCATATGGTTTTGGAAATTATGTTCTTGGTTTGGGTCTATCATACGCTTCAAGTTCAAATAACTTCACACCTGCTACTGGTACTGGTGATAAAAATAGTGCAAGCCAATTGGGTGTTAATATTGGCTTTATGGGCGATTTGACTCCTGGTTTCAAATTCGATATTGACTTTGCACTTGCTATGCCTTCTGCATCTTATGAGCCTGGCACAGGAGATAAAGTAGAAGCTTCCAATACATTAATGGCAGCCAACGCACGCGGATTTCTCAAGTTATCAAACAAATTTTCGTTAGTTCCTACTTTTTCATTTTATAATAGCACTGGAAAAGTAGATGTTGGTTCACAGTCAGATGATTTGGTTTCTTTGATGGGTTTGGGTGCTGGTGTTGGACTTAGTTACCAGACAGGAAATCTTATAATCTCAGGCGGTCCGTCTTTTGTATATGAAACTGAAACAACTGCCGCTGATTCAACTATTTCTCCAGAACTTAAAAAAACAACATTAACTTTTCCTGCTTGGAACTTTGGTGCTGAATGGTATTTTACAGATTGGCTAATCGGAAGAGCTGGATATGTAGCAAGTACTTTTTCGGTGACAAATCAAGCTGCTGCAAGTGGTACAACAGTTAATGAGAATAGCAGAACCGGATTTGGTACAGGCGATGTAAGACTTGGAATTGGTTTTAGATTTGGCGGATTTACTCTTGATGCAACCGTAAATGACGACATTTTAAGACAAGGTTTCAACAATATCGGTGGTGCCGGCGCTACCTTTGCTTATCTTTCTGCAAGTTACGCGTTCTAATTTTTTTAACGGGCTGTCTGAAAATGACAGCCTGTTATTATATTTTTATTGTATTATACAAAAATTTTTTAATAAATTTGTACAGGTCTTAATTAACTAATCTTAAATCATAAAGGAGTTACACTCTATGAAAAAAGTACTTGTTACTATATTGGTTCTTTTTTTCGTGTCTTCATTGTCTTTCGGTCAGGTTTATAAAAAAGGCGTAACTAATTTGAATGCCGGCGTAAGTATTGGCGGGTTTGCTGGTGGGTATGGCACATCTGATTTTCCACCAATAAGCTTAGGTCTGCAATTTGGTATTCATGAAAAAATATCTGTTGGAGGTATTGTGGGTTATTCTTCATCAAGTTATGATTATGGTTCCTGGTTTGGTAACGATTATTCATGGACGTATAGATACATTCTAGTTGGTGCAAGGGGTGAATATCATTTTATAGATTTGGATGTAAAAGATGTTGATGTATATGGAGGATTAACAATTGGTTATAATATCGTTAGCGTATCCGAACCCACAGGCTTTTCAGGTAGTTATTCTGTAGGAGCAAGCTACTTATTTTATGGTTTCCATGCCGGTGCAAGATATATGTTTTCACCAAAAATAGGTGTGTTTGGTGAACTTGGTTATGGTATAGGATATATAACGCTTGGCTTAAATGTAAAATTATAATATTTAGATAAACACATAATTATAAACTGCCTCATTGCTGAGGCAGTTTTTATTTTAAAGTGGTTCATCTTTTTATTCCACATTTTTTTTCTTAATTATTTTTCAGCGGTTTAATTGCAACTAATATAATCTTGTTTTATTTTTAACCAGTCGTAAAGTACTTGATACACTAAAAATATTGAGAGAACTCCTTTTGAAATTCAGCCTTTTGTCTCTGCTTCAAGATAAGGATAAAATAACATTAAAATGTTTTCTATGTTTTATCTTTTTATTATGTGTCTTCGGCTGCGACACCAAACAAGAACCCCCCTCTAATAATATTTCAAAACTTCATTTTAATATTATTCCAGATTTGTTAGGCCCCAAAATTATTAACAACACTTCAAAATTTGAATTTAATGCGCCAATGTTTTTAATTGCATCTCTAAAAGACAGCCTGGCATTTTTAAGACATAAATTTGAAGAGATTGATAATGATAGCTTAACTTTATCATTATTATATGTCTTTATGGATTCTTCTAAAAACAATTCTTTATTAATTAGCGAAATTGCTTTTCCGGAAGATGCAAATTTTATTCTATTAGATAAGTATGAGAAAATCCTGAACAATCGAAAACTATTTGTGGAAGCAAAAAAAAGTAGATTTTTTAAGGATGATATTCTAATCTCCCAGTTTATTTTTAATAAAGAAGAATATGTATTTATTAAGATTGTATTTGAAGGACAAAATAAAAAGTTAATTCAGTTTGATTTCGTCCTTGCTTTAAAGGACTATAAAAATGAGGTCAGGTCTGTAGAATCTTCAATAGGGAGTATCGTTTTATTATAAACAAACTTAGGAGGTTATATGAAAAATAGAATTCTTTCAATAATAGTGCTTATTGCTTTTATTGTTGCGTTTAGCGGTTGTTACACCAATAATCATATTATTGGTAACGGGTCTAAAGGTAATACTGAGCTTTCTGAAAAACAATGGTATGTGCTATGGGGATTAGTTCCACTAAATAAAGTAGATACAAACAAAATGGCTGGGGATGTTAATGATTATCAAATTACTACCACCCACAGTTTTGTTGATCTACTAATTAGCGCGATAACCGGGATAGTAACTGTCCAGGTAAAATCAGTTACTGTTAAAAAATAATGTGCGTGATTGACCTGACCATATTTTTTTATTAAAAAAGCAGCGTCTTTCGGCGTTGCTTTTTATTTTAAAGTGATTCATTTCTTCTTTGTCATTCCTTATTTTTCCACAACAATTTTCCAAAGGTTATAAAATGAAGTTCGAACGTAATGCCGGCATACTACTTCATCCAACTTCTCTTCCAGGTAAATATGGAATTGGCGATCTTGGTGAAGATGCTTATAGGTTTATAGATTTTTTAGAAAAAGCCGGACAAAAACTCTGGCAGGTTTTTCCGCTTGGTCCAACCGGTTATGGTGATTCTCCTTATCAATGCTTTTCTGCTTTTGCAGGTAATCCAAATCTTGTTAGTCCAGATAAATTAATGGAAGATATTTTACTCCGCGATCATGATTTGCAAAATATACCCAAACATGATCCAGCATCTATAGATTATGGTGAAGTTATTGAATACAAAAAATCACTTCTAAAAAAAGCTTTTATAAACTTCAAACATCATCAAGAAAAATTTGAAAAGGATTTTAACAAGTTCTGCAAAGAGAACAAACTTTGGTTAGATGACTTTGCTTTTTTTATGGCAGCAAAAGAAGCTCACGGTGGAATTGTATGGAAAGACTGGGATGAGGGTTTAGTTCTTCGCAAGAAAAAAGCTTTAGATGAGTGGAAAAAGAAATTAGCAGATGATATTCTTTATCAAAAATTTGTTCAGTTTGTATTCTTCAAGCAATGGCACGAAATAAAAGCTTATGCAAATGATAAGGGAATAAAAATAATTGGTGATATGCCCATTTTTATTGCTTACGATAGCGCTGATCTTTGGGCAAACAAAGAATTGTTTACTGTTGATGAAAAAGGAAATCTTGAAACTGTTGCAGGTGTTCCACCGGATTATTTTTCAGCAACAGGACAACTTTGGGGAAATCCTCTTTACCGCTGGAAAGAAATGGAGAAGGATGATTTTGAATGGATGAGAAATCGTTTTGCACAATTGTTTACGATGGTTGATATTGTTCGCATTGATCACTTTAGGGGATTTGAAGCGTTCTGGGAAATTCCCGGTGATGCACTAACTGCAGAAACCGGCAAATGGGTTAAAGCACCCGGACATAAATTATTTAAATCAATAAAAAAACACCTTGGCGATGTTCCAATCCTTGCGGAAGATCTTGGAGTAATTACTCCTGCTGTAGAAAAACTTAGAGATGATTTTGAATTTCCGGGAATGAAAATTCTTCAGTTTGCTTTTGGAACTGATATGGAAACAAAATTTCTTCCGCATAACTTTGTACAAAATTGTGTTGTACTAACGGGTGCGCACGATAACGATACAACCCGCGCATATT
>Ga0209288_10000433_pt1 | contig 12757 bp, 11 predicted proteins | sample PPLLaktember2015_4_FD_187261 | JGI IMG/M metagenome (GOLD analysis project Ga0209288, IMG submission 187261) | Freshwater sediment microbial communities from Prairie Pothole Lake near Jamestown, North Dakota, USA - PPLs Lake P8 Core (1) Depth... | ecosystem: Environmental > Aquatic > Freshwater...
GGACGGTGGCGCCGACGGTGGCGCGGGCGGGTGGATCGTCATCGGGATCGGGTGCTCGGATTCTGCGAAGGCCGCACGCGGGGCCGTGCGGACGGGGTGCCCGGCATGGCGCACGCGCGCCCCGTCAGCTTCGAGGCCCGTCCCGGCCACGGTCCGGGCCGGACGCCCGACGGGACGCTTCGGCGGACCGGCGGCGCGCAGGCGTGGCGCCCGGCTGGACAGCGATGCGGCCCCTCAGACTCCGCCCGCCGCTCCCGCTCCGGACCGATCCCTACAGCAGCCTGAACGCCATCGAACTGGCCGACTGATCGGCGGCGGCGGTGCGCCCGCTGCCGGCCTCGGCGAAATCCAGGATCTCCAGGCGTCCGTCCGCCAGTTCGACGAGCGCCGTCAGGCTCTCCACCCAGTCGCCGTCGTTGCAGTACAGCACGCCGTCGATGGTCCGGATCTCGGCGTGGTGGATGTGGCCGCAGACCACGCCGTGCGCGCCGCGCCGGCGGGCCTCGCGCGCGACCGCCGCCTCGAAGTCACCGACGTAGCTGACCGCACGCTTGACCTTGAGCTTGAGGTAGCGCGACAGGCTCCAGTACGGCAGTCCCATCCGGGCGCGCGCCACGTTGAACCAGCGGTTGGCGCGCAGCGTGAACTCGTAGGCCGCGTCGCCCAGGTGCGCGAGCCAGCGGGCGCACTGCACGACGCCGTCGAACAGGTCGCCGTGGGTCACCCACAGGCGGCGGCCATCGGCGGTCACGTGGACGCAGTCCTCGACCACCTCCACGCCGCCGAAGCTGTGCCCGACGTAGCGTCGCGCGAACTCGTCGTGGTTGCCGGGCACGAACACCACCCGCGTGCCCTTGCGGGCCTTGCGCAGGATCTTCTGCACCACGTCGTTGTGCGACTGCGGCCAGTACCACGAGCGCCTGAGCTGCCAGCCGTCGATGATGTCGCCGACCAGGTAGAGGGTGTCGCAGTCGACGCGCCGCAGGAACTCGAGCAGCGCCCCGGCCTGGCAGCCCGGGGTGCCCAGGTGGAGATCGGAGATCCAGACGGTCCGGACCCGGTGGGTGGCCTCGAGGTCGAGCGGTTCCGTGAAGGCGTTCATGCGGCGAGCGCCCGCAGCCTGCGTCCGGGCGCCGCGGCCTGCGGCACCTCCTGCAGCAGGCCCGCGAGCAGGTCGACCACCTCGAACACCGCCCGGTTCTCGATCCGGGCCACCCGTGCGCGCACGGCGTCGAGCTCGCCGAGCAGCGACCGCACCGCAGGCCCGAGCGCTCGCGTGGAGGCGACGACGCGTCCGAGGTCGTGTTCCTGGATCCAGCGGGCGTTGTAGCGCTCCTGCGGCATGGTCCAGGTGTTGCGGAAGGTCACCACCGGCAGGCCGCAGTGCAATGCCTCGCTCAGGCTGCCGGGTCCGGGCTTGCCGATGAAGAAGTCGGCCGAGCGCAGCAGCCTCGGCACCTCGGTGGTGAATCCGACCGCCGCCAGCGGCGCGGCGCGGCGCATCGTGCGCAGTGCATCGACCAGGGTGTCGTTGTGGCCGCACAGGCACAGCAGCTGCACGTCGGTCAGCGCTTCGGCGACGCGGATCATCTGTGTCGAGCCGTGCCCGCCGAACATCACGACACCGGTCGGGCGCGTCGGATCGAGCCCGAGGCTGCGCTGGGCGGTCGCGCGGTCCACGGGTTCGCCCTGGTAGAACTCGCGCCGCAGGATCATCCCGCTGGTGGGGTGCACGCGATCCGCGTCGTACCCGGCCTCGAGGGCCTGCGTCACCGCCCGGGCGGTGCCGCAGACGAGGTGCTGGTCCTGGCCGGGTTCGATCCAGAAGTGCGGCGGCACGTCGGCGAAGTCCGTCATCACCGTCACGAACGGCACGCCCGGGCGCGCGGCGCGCAGCGCCTCGTGCATCGCCCGGTTGAAGTTCGGCACCAGCGACACCACCAGATCCGGCTGGCTGGCCGACCAGTGCGCCCGCAGGCTGCGCACCAGCGCCGGATGCCCGATCCGGATCATCGCCTGCAGCACCCGCAGCTCGGAGCCGACGCCGAAGGTCCAGCCACGGGCGAGCTGGCGGTTGTAGACGTCCTCGGGCGCCATGCCCGAGACGCGACGGAAGGCGTCGGTCGGATCGAGCACGTGCATCAGCTGCACGAGGCGCACGTTCCAGGGGCGGCGCTGGGCGGCGATCACGCCCCGCAGGGCCTGCGCCGCGGCGCGGTGCCCGCCGCCGGCATCGAAGTAGACGAGGTCGATGGTCTGCATGCTGCAGTGCATCGTGGCCCCGCCGCATGACAGCCTCTTGACCGGGAGGCTTCAGCCCGATGACAGGCGGCGTCATCGCGCCGTCACGCCGCGGTCACGGCGGCGCAATGCACGACGCTCAGGCTGCGCGCCATCGACACCCGATGGAGCACCCGATGGCCGCGGTCCTCGAAGCACCGATCCGATCCGCCGAACTCGCCCGCGCGGGTCGGCTGGTCGCCCGCATCGCGACCCGCCCCGAAGAGATCGAGGCGGCGCAGCGGCTGCGCTGGCGCGTCTTCACCGACGAGTTCGGTGCCCGGATGGCGGGTGCGACGCCCGGCGTCGACCGTGACCTCTTCGACCGGTTCTGCCGGCACCTGATCGTCGAGGACAGCGCGAGCGGCGAGGTGGTCGGCACGTATCGCGTGCTGCTGCCCGAGCAGGCCCGTGCCGCCGGCGGCCTGTACACCGAGAGCGAGTTCTTCACCGACCGGCTCCGGCCGATCCGTCACGAACTGGTCGAGCTCGGACGCTCCTGCGTCCACCCCGACTACCGGACCGGTGCGACGATCATGCTGCTGTGGGCCGGCCTGGGCGAGATGCTGTCGGGGCTGCCCTACCGGTACCTGATCGGCTGCGCGAGCGTGCCGACCGCCGACGGCGGCCGCTATGCGGCGAGCCTCTGGCACACGCTCTGGCCCGACCATGCGGCGCCCGAGGAACTGCGGGTGTTCCCCAAGCGGCGCCTGCCGCTCGAGGCGCTGGCGCACGGCTGCGACGTGGTCGTGCCGCCGCTGATCAAGGGCTACCTGCGCGCCGGCGGGCGGCTGATCGGCGAGCCGCACCACGACGTCGAGTTCGGCTGCGCCGACCTGCCGATGCTGCTCGCCCTGGACCGGATCGAGGCGCGGTACTCGCGCCGCTTCCTGAAGACCGCCTGATCCGCGTCAGGCCGGCCAGGGCAGCGAGTAGGTCTTGACGTTCGTGAAGCTCTTCATCGCCTCCTGGACGCCTTCCTTGTAGCCCAGGCCGGAGTCCTTGATGCCGCCGAACGGCGTCAGCTCGAGCCGGTAGCCGGGCACCTCGCGCACGTTCACCGTGCCCACCTGGAGTTCGGCCACCAGCCGCGTGATCACGTCGAGCCGGTTGGTGCAGACGCCCGACGACAGCCCGAAGCGCGAGCCGTTGACGATCGCGATCGCCTCGTCGAGCGTGTCGAAGCGGATCACCGGCGAGACCGGCCCGAAGGTCTCCTCGACCACCACGGTCATGTCCGGGCGCACGTGGTCGATCACCGTCGGAGAATAGGACGCCCCCCGACGCTGGTTCCCCACGCACAGGACCGCGCCTGCCGCCACCGCCTCGTCGACGCGACGCTCGAAGGTCCGCGCCGCGGCCTCGTCGATGACCGTGCCCATCCCGATCCGCTCGTCGCCGGGCGCGCCCCAGGTCCAGGCCCGCGTGCGCGCCACCAGCCGTTCGACGAAGGCATCGGCCACGCCGTGCTGCACCAGGATCCGCTTGACCGCGGTGCAGCGCTGCCCGCTGTTGCGGTACGACCCCGAGGCGGCGAGCGACGCGGCCTCGTCGAGGTCGGCGTCGTCCATCACGATCAGCGGATCGTTGCCGCCGAGCTCGAGCACCAGGCGGCGATAGCCGGCCCGCTCGGCGATCGCCCGACCGATCGCCGCGCCGCCGGTGAAGGTGATCAGGTCGACCGCCGGATGGGTGAGCAGCTCGCCGGCGATCTCGTCCGGATCGCCGGTCACGACCTGGAACATCGGCGGCGGCAGGCCCGCCTCGTAGAGGATGTCGGCCAGTCGGAGCGCCGACAGCGGCACCTTCTCCGAGGGCTTGAGCAGCATCCGGTTGTTGGTCGCGATCGACGGCGCGACCTTGTGCGCGACCTGGTTCATCGGATGGTTGAACGGGGTGATCGCGACGATCACGCCCAGCAGCGGGTCGCGCTGGGTGTAGACGCGACGCTGGCGGCCATGGGGCGTGATGTCGCACGAGAAGACCTCGCCGTCGTCGCGCAGCGCGGCCTGCGCGGCGAACCGGAAGACGTCGCGGACGCGGCCGATCTCGTAGCGCGAGTCGGTCATGCACAGGCCCGACTCCAGCGTGATCAGCGCGGCCAGCTCGTCCTCGCGCGCCACCACCAGCGCGCCGGCCCGCTCCAGGATTCCCGCGCGGTCGGCCCGCGACAGGGTCGGACGATACCGGCGCGCCACCTCGAGCGCATGGCGCACGTCGTCGACCCGCGCCTTGGGCACCGTGCCCACGACCTCGTCCGACCACGGGTCGCGGACCTCGATGGTCCGGCCGTCGCCGGCGACGCGCTCGCCGGCGATGCGCAGGGTTTCCTTCTGGAACGGGAGGCGGTGCATGGACGGAATCCTTCGTGGAGTCGGACGAGGCCGTCATCGGCCTGTCATCGCGCGGTCATGGAGCTGTCATCGGGGGCGTGAATCATCCGGCCCATGCAGCGACGGTCCGCGGACGGCTGCATGCCGCGGCGCACAGACCGTAGCCGCCGGCCATTTCAATCCGATGACACCGAGCGTCCAGCCATGCCCAACGCGGTCGAGATCCGCCAGCTCAGCAAGACGTTCGGCGCGCGCAAGGCGCTCGACCAGGTGTCGCTGACGGTCGCCGAGGGCGAGATGGTCGCGCTGATCGGCGCCTCGGGGTCCGGCAAGTCCACGCTGCTGCGCCACATCCCGGGCTTCGTCGCCGCCGACGACGGCGACGTGGTGGTCTGCGGGCGCGCGATGCAGTCGGGCGGGCGGGTGTCGCGCCGCATCCGGCTCGAGCGCAGCCGCGTCGGCTTCGTGTTCCAGCAGTTCAACCTGGTGGGCAGGCTGCCGGTCGCCACGAACGTGCTGATCGGCCTGCTTCACCGCACCTCGTGGTGGCGCCGGCTGTTCATGCGCTTCTCGCTCGACGAGCGGATGCAGGCGCTGCGGGCGCTGCGCGCCGTCGGCATCGAGGAGACCGCGTGGCAGCGCGCCTCGACCCTGTCGGGCGGGCAGCAGCAGCGGGCGGCGCTCGCGCGCTGCCTCGTGCAGAACGCCGAACTGGTGCTCGCCGACGAGCCGATCGCCTCGCTGGATCCCGAGTCCTCGCGAAAGGTGATGGAGCTGCTCGCGAAGATGAACCGCGAGCACGCGTGCACCGTCCTGGTCTCGCTGCACCAGGTCGAGTTCGCGATCCGCTACTGCCCGCGCACGATCGCCCTGAACGCCGGTCGGGTCGTCTTCGACGGCCCGTCCTCGGCACTGACGCCGGCGCTGCTCGGCGAGCTCTACGGCACCGAGGCGCGCGAACTCTTCGGGGCCGCCTTCCCGGTTCGCGACGCGAATCGGGACGCCTCCGTATCTCCGGTCACCGCGCTCGCCGCGGCCTGATTTCCCTTTCACGACTCCGACACAGGAATCCGCCATGCTTCGAATCCTCAGGACGGCGATCGCGACCGTCGCGCTTGCGGCAGCCACGACGGCCGGCGCACAGCCGCTCAAGGAACTCAACTTCGGCATCATCGCCACCGAGAAGGCCGGCGCGCTGCGCCAGATGTGGGAGCCCTTCCTCGAGGACATGTCGAAGGCCACCGGGCTGAAGGTCAACGGCTTCTACGCGACCGACTACGCCGGCATCATCGAGGCGCAGCGCTTCAACAAGGTCCAGATCGCCTGGTACGGCAACCGCTCGGCGATGGACGCCGTCGACCGTTCGGGCGGCGAGGTGTTCGCGCAGATGGTCGACCTCGACGGCACCCCGGGCTACTACTCCTACGTGATCACGCACAAGGACTCGGGCATCACTTCGATCGAGCAGGTGATCAAGAACGGCAAGCAGTACACCTTCGGCATCGGCGACCCCACGTCGACGTCCGGGACCCTGGTGCCGACGTACTACGTGTTCACGCAGAACGGCCTCGATCCGCGCACCCACTTCAAGGTGACGCGCTCGTCCAACCACGAAGGCAACTTCCTCGCGGTGCTCAACAAGCAGGTCGACGTCGCGACCAGCAACAGCGAGATGACCGACAAGGTCAAGGAGAAGAATCCCGAGCGCATGGCGCAGATCCGCATCCTGTGGACCTCGCCGCTGATCCCGCGCGACCCGCTGGTCTGGCGCAAGGACCTGCCCGAGGACGTCAAGAAGAAGGTGCGCGACTTCGTCACGGGCTACGGCAAGGACGCCCGCGAGAAGGAGGTGCTCCGCAACATGTACAAGCTCGCGGGCTTCAAGCCCTCGACCGACGCGCAGCTGATCCCGATCCGCCAGCTCGAGCTCGCCAAGGACCGCAGGAAGTTCCAGGACGACGCGAACCTGTCCGAGGCGGACAAGAAGGCGCGCATCGCCGACATCGACGCCAAGCTCGCCGTGCTCGCCCGCCAGGCGAAACCCTGAGGCCTGGACCGTGCAGCAGACCCTCCCGACGCCCGGTGGCGTCAGCCTCTCGCCGCCGCGCACCCGGCTGAGCACGCAGCTGGCCTGGGGGCTGCTGCTCGCCTCGCTCGTGTGGGCGTGGCAGGGCGCCGACATGCGCCCGATGGCGCTGTGGACGGACGCCGCCAACATGGGCACGTTCGCCCGCGACTTCTTCCCGCCGGACTTCCACGACTGGCGGGTCTACGTGCACGAGATGGTGATCACCGTGCACATCGCGCTCTGGGGCACGGCGCTGGCGGTGGTCTGCGCGGTGCCGCTCGGACTGATGTCCGCCGGCAACGTCGCGCCGGGCTGGCTCTACCAGCCGATCCGACGCGTGATGGACGCGTGCCGCGCCATCAACGAGATGGTCTTCGCGATGCTGTTCATCGTCGCGGTCGGTCTCGGGCCGTTCGCCGGCGTGCTCGCGCTGTGGATCCATACCACCGGCGTGCTGGCCAAGCTGTTCGCCGAGGCGGTCGAGGCGATCGACCCGCGCCCCGTGGAAGGCGTGACCGCCACCGGCGCCGGATGGCTCGACGAGATCCTGTACGGCGTGCTGCCGCAGGTGCTGCCGCTGTGGATCTCGTACTCGCTGTACCGCTTCGAGTCGAACGTGCGGTCCGCCTCGGTGGTCGGCATGGTCGGCGCCGGCGGCATCGGCGTGATCCTGCACGAGGTGATCCGCGGCTTCGAGTACGCGCAGACCGCCGCGGTGCTGCTCATCATCATCGCGTCGGTCACGCTGATCGACATGGTGTCCGCACGGATCCGCCAATGGGCGATCTGACGTGCCCCGTTCCAGAGGTCTCGATCCGATGACGCCCGGCGTCCACCTCAACGGCATCGACTATGCGTGGCCGCGACGGCCGGTGGTGGTCGTCTGCATCGACGGCGGCGATCCCGCCTACATCGAGCGCGGCATCGCCGACGGCATCCTGCCCAACGTCCGTCGCTTCATGCGCGACGGATTCGCCACCATCGCCCGGGGCACGGTGCCGAGCTTCACCTGCCCGAACAACATGTCGCTCATCACCGGCGCGCCGCCCTCGGTGCACGGCATCTCGGGCAACTTCTACCTCGATGCGGCGACCGGCGAGGCGGTGGTGATGACCGGGCCGGAACTGCTGCGCAGCCGCACGCTGCTGGCAACCTTCGCGGACGCCGGCGCGCGGGTGGTCTCGATCACCGCCAAGGACAAGCTGCGCCGACAGCTCGGCCGCGACCTCGACGTCTCGCGCGGGCATGTCAGCCTGTCGGCGGAGACGGCCTCGCAGTGCACGCTCGCCGAGCACGGCATCGAGGACGTGCTGTCGCTGGTCGACATGCCCCAGCCCGACATGTATTCGGCCGACCTGTCGCTGTTCGTCCTGGAGGCGGGCATCCGGCTCCTCGAGCGGGACCGGCCGGACCTGAGCTTCCTGTCGCTGACCGACTACATCCAGCACAAGCACGCCCCCGGCAGCGCCGCGGCGGACGACTTCTACCGCCGCATCGATGCCTGCTTCGGCCGGCTGGACGCGCTCGGTGCGGTCGTCGCGCTGACCGCCGACCACGGCATGAGCGACAAGGCGCTGCCGGACGGCCGTCCGAACGTCGTCTTCCTGCAGGACGAGCTCGATGCACGCTTCGGCGCCGGCCGCATGCGGGTCGTCTGCCCGATCACCGATGCGTTCGTGCGCCATCACGGCGCGCTGGGCGGGTTCGTGCGGATCTGGTTCGTCGATCCGTCGCTCGATCCGGCGGCCGTGATCGCGCACGTCGGCGCCCTCGACGGCGTCGCGGAGGCACTCGATCGCGCCACGGCGTGCGCGCGCTTCTCGCTGCCGGCCGACCGCGAGGGCGACGTCGCGGTGATCGCCGAGCAGGGCGCGGTGATCGGCGCCTCCGAGCGCGACCACGACCTGTCGGCGCTGCGCGGGGAGCGGCTGCGCAGCCACGGCGGCACCTCCGAGGCGCGCGTGCCGGTCATCCTGAACGTGCCGGTGAGCGAGGCGTACCGGGCGCAGGCCGAGGCGGGCATCGACAGCTGGCGGGTGTTCGACTTCGCCCTGAACGGCGCGGCCTGAGATGACGGACGCGAGTCTTCCCCCGACCGGCCGCCTGGCGGTCTACGACGCGCCGAACGGCCCGTTCCGGATCGCGCGCTATCCGCTGCGCGAACCGGCCCGCGACGAGGCGCTGGTGCGCGTGCGCATGTCCACGATCTGCCGTTCCGACATCCACTCTTACCAGGGGCATCGTCCGTCGCCGTGCCCGGGCCTGCTCGGTCACGAGATCGTCGGCGACATCGTCGCCCTCGGCGCGGCGGTGACGCGCGACATGCGCGACGACCCGCTGTCGGTCGGCGACCGGGTGACCTGGAGCGAGTACTTCGTGCCCGGCCGCAGCCATGCGCGCGACGTGCTCGACCTGCCGCAGAAGGCGCCCGGCGTCGACAAGTACGGCCACATGTCGTGCGAGACCGCGCCGCACCACCACGGCGGCTTCGGCGAGTACTGCTACATCCGGCCGGACTCCTGGATCCTGAGGCTGCCGGATTCGCTGAGCGACGCCGAGGCCACGCCGATCAACTGCGGGGTGGCCACGATGTGCGCGGTGATCGAGGCGGCGCAGCCGCGGCTCGGCCAGACCGTCGTCGTGCAGGGGCTCGGCCTGCTCGGCCTGTACGGCGCCGCCCTCGCCAAGTCGCTGGGCGCATCGCGGGTGGTGGGTGTCGATGCGGTGCCCGAGCGGCGCGCGCTGGGCCTGCGCTTCGGCGTCGACGTCGCCCTCGACCCCGCCGAGGCGGCGTCGCTGCCGGCCGACGCGGATGCGGTGATCGAGGTCTGCGGCGATCCGTCCGCGATCCCGGTCGGCCTGGGCTGGCTGCGGGCGGGCGGGCGCTACGTGGTGGCCGGCATGGTCAGCCCGGGGGCGATGGTCACGCTCGACGCGAACCTGCTGCTGCGGCGCTGCGTGACGCTGGTCGGCGTGCACAACTATCACCCGCGGCACCTGCCGCAGGCGCTCGCGTTCGTCGTCGCGAACCGCACGCGCTTTCCGTTCGGCGAGCTGGTCGACGGCCGCTACCGGCTCGACGAGGTCGACCGGGCGATGGCCGACGCCGCGGCGCGCCGCGTGCTGCGTGCGGCGATCCTGCCATGAACGCTCCCCTCCCGATGCACGCCGATCCGCTGCTGCTCACGCCCGGTCCGCTCACCACGACGGCCGCGACCAAGGCCGCGATGCTGCACGACCGCGGCTCCTGGGATGCGGCGTTCAACGAGATCACCGCCGAGGTCTGCACCGACCTCGTGGCCATCGTCCACGGCCAGCGCTCCCACGTCTGCGTGCCGCTGCAGGGCAGCGGCACCTTCGCCGTGGAGGCCGCGCTCGGCACCCTGGTGCCGCGCGACGGCCGGGTGCTGGTGCCGAACAACGGCGCGTACTGCGAGCGGATCCTGCGGATCCTCGGCGTGCTCGGCCGCGCCGCGGTCGAGCTGCGCTTCGACGAGTCCGAGCCGGTGGACGCGGCCCGCGTCGAAGCGGCACTGATCGCCGACCCGCGCATCTCCCACGTCGCGCTGGTGCACTGCGAGACCGGCACCGGCATGCTCAATCCGCTGCAGGGCGTCGCCGAGGCCGTCGCGCGCCAGGGACGGCGCCTGATCGTCGACGCGATGAGCTCGTTCGGCGTGCTGCCGATCGACGTGCGCGACGCCGCGATCGATGCGGTCGTGGCCGCCTCGGGCAAGTGTCTCGAGGGCGTGCCCGGCATGGGCTTCGTCGTCGCGCGGCGCGAGGCGCTCGAGGCCGCCGGCGGCGTCAGCCACTCGCTCGCGCTGGACCTGCACGACCAGTGGCGCTACCTCCAGCGGACCACGCAGTGGCGGTTCACGCCGCCGACGCACGTCGTGGCGGCGCTGCGCGAGGCGCTCGTGCAGTACCGCGCCGAAGGCGGTCTGGCCGCCCGCCGCGCGCGCTACGCCGCGAACTGCGCCCGGCTCGTCGACGGCATGCAGCGGCTCGGGTTCCGCACGTTCCTGTCGCCCGCGCTGCAGGCGCCGATCATCGTCACCTTCCTGGCCCCGCAGCATCCGGCCTGGCGCTTCGACGTGCTGTACGCCCGCATGCGCGATCGCGGATTCATCCTGTATCCGGGCAAGCTCACGCTCGTCGACACCTTCCGGGTCGGGTGCATCGGCGCCATCGGCGTCGACGACATCGAGGCGATGCTCGCGGCGATGGCCGCGACGCTCGACGAGATGGGCATCGAGCCCGGCGCCTGACCCGCTCGCCGAGACCCCGTCGCATGGACCCGACCGACCCCCATCCCGACCCCCATCCCGACCTCCATCCCGACCCCCATTCCCGTGCACTGCTGGACGCGCTCCACGAGGTGTTCGACCTGCGCGCCCGGGGCCGCTACGGGCTGTCGGACGTGAACCAGCTCGCCCATGCGCTGCAGGCCGGGCACCATGCCCGCGAGCAGGGGCTCCCCGCGTCGCTCACCGTCGCGGCGCTGCTGCACGACGTGGGTCACATGGTCCACGAACTCGGCGAACATCCGGCGGCCCGCGGCGTGGACGACCGTCACGAGGCGGTCGGCGCCGCCTGGCTGGCCCGCTGGTTCGGCCCGGCGGTGGTCGAGCCGGTGCGGCTGCACGTCGCGGCCAAGCGCTGGCTGTGCGCGGTCGAACCCGGCTATTTCGAGCGACTGACCCGCGATTCCGTCGAGAGCCTCGCCCTGCAGGGCGGCGCGATGTCGCCCGAGGAGGTCGCCGCGTTCGAACGCCTGCCCTACTGGCGCGATGCCGTCGCGCTGCGCCGTCTCGACGAACTGGCCAAGGATCCGGACGCACCGACGCCGGCGTTCGCCGACTTCCGCGGCGAGATCCTCGCGGCGCTGCGCGGGGACTGAGCGCGCCGCGCCCCGGCGGGTGTGCGGCGGGCGCGGCACCGGGCCTTCCGTCCGTCCGTCCGCCGCGCCTGTTCGACCGGATCGTGAATCGCCCCGGCGCGCGCCCGGGCTACAGGTGGGGGTCTTTCCAGCCGAGCGTGCCTCAGGATGATCGCGCCGTTCGAACAGGCCAACCCCCATGCGCTCGCCGCGCTCGTCGCGGCCGGGGAGACCCATTCGATCGAGGCCAGCGAGGACATCGTCGACGCGCAGGGCGTGAAGCTCTGGGCCCGCGGCAAGCCGGTCGCCGCCGAACTGGTCGAGCGGCTGGTCGACCGGCGCCTGCGGCGTCCGATCGAGCAGTGCCTGGCGGCGCGCGACGGCATCGACGCCGGGCAGGTCGTCGCCGAGACGGCGCGACTGCTCGAAGGCAGCCCCTACCTGTCGCTGCTGGCCGGCCGGGAGGCGCGCCGCCTGCTCGAGATCGCCGGCAGCCTGCCCCTGGTGCCGCCGGTGGCACTGCTGATGACCGCCGCGAAAGGCCGCGGCGACGCCTTCACGCACGCCTGCCTGGTCATGCTGCTGGCCGGCGCGCTCGCCGCGCGCTGCGGCAGCGACGTCAGCGGCATGCAGCGCGCGATGCTCGCGGCGCTCGTGCACGACATCGGCGAGCAGTACGTCAACCCGGAGTACCTGCGCAGCCGCCGCGAGCTGAGCCTCGAGGAGTGGCGTCACGTCAGTGCGCATCCGCGGGTCGGCGAGCTGTTCGTGCAGACCAACACCCGATACCCGAAGCAGATCGCGGCGCTGGTCGCGGCGCATCACGAGCGCCTGGACGGCACCGGCTATCCGGCGCGCGCCGTCGCCCCGGCGCTGCCCGAGGGCGCCGGCTACCTCCTGGTCGCGGAGACGATGGCCGGGGTGATGAACGACCCGGTCTCGGCACCCGCCCGGGCCGTGCTGGCGATGGGGCTGGTGTTCGGCGAGTACCCCATGGGCGTGGTCAACCACGTGGTGCTGGCGCAGCGCAGCTTCCCGGTCGAAGGCTCGGTCACGCTCGAGCGCGAGGCCGCCCGCGAGCGGGTCGTCGCGGTGCGCGACGGCCTGGAGCGGGCCCGCGAAGTCGCCGCCACGCTCGAGGATCGGATCGCCCACGACGCCGAGCGCCGCTCGCTCAAGCGGCTGGCACCGCTG
>Ga0209288_10000434_pt1 | contig 12735 bp, 8 predicted proteins | sample PPLLaktember2015_4_FD_187261 | JGI IMG/M metagenome (GOLD analysis project Ga0209288, IMG submission 187261) | Freshwater sediment microbial communities from Prairie Pothole Lake near Jamestown, North Dakota, USA - PPLs Lake P8 Core (1) Depth... | ecosystem: Environmental > Aquatic > Freshwater...
CGGCAAAAAAATCAGCCGTCAATTCATCACCGATTTTATCGAAAAGTACGAACCGATCATCGATAAAGATAAAATTACGTTCTTCGAGGTTTGTACCGCACTGGCCTTTTTGTACTTTGCGAAACAAAAGGTGGACCTTGCCGTGGTTGAGGTCGGACTCGGCGGACGGCTTGACGCCACCAATACTTTGAGCCCGCTGTTTTCGATCATAACCGATATATCGTTCGATCACATGAATGTCCTGGGGAATACCCTGACCAGGATAGCGCACGAAAAAGCTGGGATAATCAAGAGAGGGATTCCGGTGATAATCGGTTCGATGCTTCCGGAACCGCGCAAAGAGATTTTGAGAACCAGCAGGATCAGGAAAAGCCCTTATTACTATATCAAGCCCTCGATGGTGGTCCGCAAGAATCCCGGCAAGGGATTCGATTTTCGGGATAACGGATATTCTTTAAGCGGACTGCGAACCTCTCTTCCCGGGCGGCACCAGTTGAAAAACGCCGCCAATGCCATCAAGGCCGCGGAACTGCTTCGGGAATTCAGATACGAAATATCGAAAGAGGACATACGAAGCGGGCTTCGCGAGACGGTTTGGCCAGGGAGATTCCAAATATTGAAAGCAGACGGCGGGCCGCTGACCATCCTCGATGTCGGTCATAATCAAATGGGGGTAAAGGCCATGGCCGAATGTTTCAGGGAGATGTTTCCCGGACGGAAAGCCCGACTTTTGATCGGATTTGTGCGGAATAAGGACTTGACCAAAACGGTTAAATATCTTTACCCGATAGCCGAAAGTGTCGAAATCGCCCGCCTGAAGACCGACCGGAGCTGTGAGCCGGCCGAAATCGCGGAGCTTTTCCCGAACGGGCGTTTCCCGGTAACGGTATCCAATTCGTTGACCGCGTCGGCACGTAGAATTATATTGAACTCGAAACGTGACGATATATTCATCATAGCCGGTTCCCATTTTGCGGTCGGCGAATTTTTGGAAAACCGAACCAGGATTTATGGCCGAACAGGAAGAAAATCTCGACAAAAATAGAAAACTCGGGCGGCCGGACGACACCGAAACCCTGCTTCACACCGATTTAAGACGTCGCGCCGAAAAGGCCCTCGAAGAGGGGGCGGATGAATTCCGCATCTTCTCCGAACAGGTCCTGATGGGGGTATTGATTTTACAGGATAACCTCATAAAATTCTGCAATCAGGCCTTTCTTGAAATTATCGAATATTCGCATTACGAAATAATGAAACTCGGGCCGGAAGAATACGGCAAAATGATTCATCCCGATTTGAGGGAATTTGCCCTTGAACAGGCTCGCAAGAAACAGGCCGGTGAAACCGATGTTGTCCCGGAATACGTCAACAAGCTGATAAGCAAATCGGGCCGGATAAAGTGGGTGGACCTGTTTTCAAAGACAATAACGTACAATGGCCGGAACGCCGACCTGGTGACCATGGTCGATATCACGCCCCAGAAGCTGGCCGAAGAGGCTCTTCAGGAGCGCGAGCAGCAATTCCGCAATCTCATCGAAATCATGAACGACGGTTTCGCTATTCTCGATGAAAACTGCATGGTGACGTACGTAAATTCCCGGATGTGCGATATGCTGATGCTGCCCCGGGTGGAAGTTGTGGGACGGGCTATCGAGAGCTTTCTCGAGTTCGGCGATATTGAGGAATTCAAAGGATATTGCGGGAGCAATGACCCTGAAGTGAAGGTCGCCTTTGAAATTCCCTGGAAGAAAAGCGATGGGACTACCATGCATTCTTTCGTTTCAATCAGCCCTATTCTTGACGTAAAGGGACGTTCCATCGGCGATATTGCTATCGTCACCGATATTACCGACCGAAAGCAATCCGAAGAGGCGATCCGGAAATCGGAAGCCCGCTACCGGGAATTGTTCGACAATGCCATGGAGGGGATTGTCGTGGTCGATGAATATGAAACGGTGGTGTTCTGCAACGAAGCGTTCGCCAGTATTTTCGAACTGGAATCGGCCCGGCGGGCCATCGGCAAGAATATGCTGGAATTCCTCGACGAAGAACAGCGGAGTATCCTCATCGAACAAAGCCGGCAACGCCGGGAACGCAAGGCGAGCCGCTATGAATTGAATATTACCACGGCCAGAGGTAATTCCCGGACCATTCTCGCTTCGGTTTCACCCCGATTCGATTCTGGTGGAGAATTCGTCGGTTCTTTCGGAACCATCCTCGATATTTCGGAGCGCAAGCAGGTGGAATCGGAACTGCGACGCTCGCGCGATGTCCTCGATATGCGGGTCAAGGAACGGACGATCGAGCTGGCCGAGGCCAACCGGCAGTTGAAAAAATCGATTTTCGACCTGTACAACATTTTCGAACTGAGCCGCAATTTCAATACTCTGCTGGAGTACAATTCCCTGCTCGATTCATACATGCTGGCATCGATGGGACGTATGGGTTCGAATCACGGTGTCTTATATATCCGGAAAGAAATCGACCTGCCGGTTTTCGACCTGGTCCGGGTCAGGGGGGAAATCGCCAATCTGGAACAAGCTATTGAAATCGACATTGACGGCCCCTTTTATCGTCATCTCACCTCGCTGAACCGTCCGGTTCATGTCAAGGAAATAGCGGAGAAATACGGGGGACGGGAGAACCTCGATTTTGTCGGTATCTTCCCGCATGGACTGGCCATCCCTCTGGTCTACCAAACCCGCCTGCGGGGGCTGATGATACTTTCCGGACGGAGGGATGATCAAACTTACCATGGAAGCGATCTGGAGTTCCTGGCAATCCTGGCGAATCAGACGGTGGTATCCATCGAAAACGCCCGGTTGTATGAAGCGGAAAAATCGGCCCAGATTGAATTGCAGAAAGCGCATGAGCTTTTGACCCGGGCCGAACGGTCCGCGGCTCTGGGAGAATTATCGGCCAAGGTCGCCCACGAAATCAACAACCCGCTGGGTATCATCAAGAATTATCTGCTCCTGATGATGCGTTCGGAGGGGGATGACAATAAGATTACGGAGTACATCGATATCGTCAGGGGTGAGCTGGACCGTATCGCGCAAATCGTCCGGCAACTGCTCGATTTCCATCGTCCGCTGGTCGCCAAATTCGTCAGGATAAATCCCAAACGAATACTCGACGAGACCCTGGCCCTCATGAAATTCCAGCTCGATGAATCCGGAATCAAAGTCTTTGTGAGTGCCTGCGACAATATCCCCGAAATCAAAGTCTGGCCGGACGGTCTTAAGCAGGTTTTTATGAATCTCCTGGTCAATGCCCGGGACGCGATCGGAAGCGGAGGAGAAATTTATATCCGGATCGAGGAAGGGGATGAAGGGGTGACTATTTATATCGAGGACAATGGACCAGGAATTCCCGAGGATTTGCAGCCTCATATTTTCGAATCCTTTTATACCACGAAAATCGAAACCGGAGGAACGGGACTGGGATTGTCGATTTGTAAACGGATAATAAAAAATCATAACGGGTCGATAACCTTCAGTAATACCGAGCGGGGAGGGTGTTTCCGAATAAACCTTCCGATCGAGCAGAAAGAAAAGGAATATGACTGGCGCATCTAGGAAAATACTGGTAGTTGATGACGAAGTCCGCATGTGCGAATCGCTGCACGAATTGCTGTCGGGCGCGGGGTACCAGGTAACTGCGGTGCAGTCGTCCAAGGAGGCAATCGAGAAGATCCGCACCCAGCCATTCGATCTGGTCATTACCGACATCAAGATGCCACAGTTTTCAGGGCTCGAAATCCTGAATGAAGTCAAAAAGGTCGATCCGGAAACGGTCGTGATTCTCATGACCGGTTTTGCCTCGTTGGAATCCTCACTGGAAGCGATCCGCAAGGGAGCTTTCGAATACCTGCTCAAACCGGTCGAGTTTACGCAGCTGGAGATTTCCGTCCGGAGGGGCCTGGAAAAACGGGAAGCCGCCCTGGCCCGGAAACGGCTTTTGGAAGACCTTAAGATTGCCAATCATAATCTGAATACCCATCTCAATGAGATAAACGCTCTCTATGAAGCGGGAACCTCGCTGATGCAGACTTCGCAACTGAAGGAACTGCTTGATAAAATCGTCATGCTGGCCTCCGGGGTAACCGACGCCGAAATCGGGTCGCTGATGATGATTAACCCGACCGGGGAATTCATGACGATCGAATCGCATATCGGGCTCGACCCCAAGATGGCGGCCTCGGTGAAGCTTCCGCTCGGCGAATCGATCGCGGGGTTTGTCGCCAAGAGCGGTTCGCCGCTGGTGGTCAGGGATGTTGAGAAAGACGAACGCTTCAAGCGGATCAACAAGGAGCGGTACAGCTCTGCCTCGCTTTTGTGTGTCCCGCTGAAGATCGCGGATCGTATCCTCGGAGTTATCAACATGGCGAATAAGCGGCACCGCGAGATTTTCAACGATCACGACCTGAAGCTTTTAACCACGTTCGCTTCGCAGGCCGCGATTGCCATCGACGATGCCCGGCAGTATGATGAAAACATGCAGAAACTTCGGGAGTTTTCGATCCTGTTTGAATTGTCGAGCCGGCTTTCCACGGTCGGTTCGGTTTCGGCCATGCGGAGTACCGTATTTGAATATCTCAGAAAACTGATGACGATCGATTTTGCATTATGGTTCGAATGGCAGGAAAATCTGGTCAGCCTGAAACCGGTGGGGGCGACCGGGACCAATATCCCGCTGACCGATACCGGGTCTTTCAACATGAGCAAGATCAGTCAGGAAGATATCATAATCGATAATGTCGATTTTTCGGGAATCGATTTCGAAAATATCCCGCAAATATCCTCCTACGTATCGACGCGGATTGCCAAATATGACGCCTTCCCGAAACCGGGCGCGAATTTTACCGCCCTGCCGGTTCTCCAGGAAGGGACGCTCCGCCACTTATTCTGTATTTCTTCCGATGGCGGACGGGATTACACCTCGCAGGAGATATCCCTGGCCAGACTGGTGATATCGCAGGCATCGGGCTTCTACGAGCGCGAGAAGGCCCTTTTAAACGCCACCCGGCTTCTGACCATGGGCAACATGATTTCCGAAATTTCGCATGATCTTCGAAGGCCGCTGACCAATATTCGGGGCGGGCTGCAGATTCTTCGGGATAAATGGCCCGATATAGCCGATAATTCCGATTTCTTCAAGATGGCCGAAGCGGAAATCCTCCGCTTGAACGAACTGGTCAAGGAACTGGTCGATTTTTCAAAACCGCACAAATATGAAACCGAAATGACCGATATCCGGATGATTATCAAACGGGCCTCGGAGTTGATAAGGCCGGAGTTGAGAAAGAAGAATATCGCTTACACCGAACACTACGAAGAACTCGATTACGAGCTCCCGCTTAATAAGAACCAGATTCTCGAAGTTTTCCTGAACCTCTTTCTTAATGCCGTTGACGCCATTGACGATAAGGGGACGATTTCGGTCAAGGGAAAAATCGGACGGCCGTCATTCAAGAAGACCGACTACCTGGCCATTACCGTATCGGATACCGGCTGCGGGATCAAGAAAGAAAATCTATCCAAAATATTCGACCGCTATTATACTTCCAAAAAGACCGGGACCGGGCTGGGGCTGGCGGTGGTGGAGCGGATTATTTCTGCGCATGGCGGGACCTTGAGCGTCGACTCCACCTGGGGCGAGGGAGCCGATTTTACCCTTTATTTCCCCATTTAACCCCTGCAAATTCTTGCAAAATTTCGGCAGCCGAAATCAGAAATTAGTTGATTTTTGGAGGGTGATGTCGATAAATATGTTAGGGTTGCAAAAGTCTGCCTATGAAGAAAAAAGCGAAGACGAAACTTCTTATTATCGACGACGATCCCAAAGTCTCCTGGATTCTAACCGAGGGACTTCCGCAGACATTTGACATTGTCGCCGCTCGCGACGGAGTGGAAGGGATCCAGATGATATCCACGGAAAAGCCGGATTTGGTGCTTCTGGATATCAAGATGCCGGGGATGTCCGGGCTTGAAGTTCTGGAGAAGCTCAGCAAGATCGATAATCGTCCCGAAGTGGTCATGCTGTCGGGGCACGGGGAAACCAAGAACATCGTGGAATCGATGAAACTGGGGGCGGCGGAATTTATCAATAAGCCGTTCGACGTTAAGGAAGTTGAAATTCATATCAATTCCGTCCTGGAAAAGGGCAGGCTGCGTCATGAAGTGCGTGAATTGAAATCGCAGCTCGATTCCCGCAAGCAATACGACCAATTGATTGGCGATTCGGTCAAGATGAATCAGGTAAAAAATGTTATTGAACAGGTAGCCGATTCGGAATTGACCGTACTGATTCGAGGGGAATCGGGAACCGGCAAGGAAATCGTGGCGAGACTTCTGCATTCGATGTCGGGACGGGCTGATGAACCGTTTACCAAGGTCAACTGTGCGGCGATTCCACGGGATCTTCTGGAAGCGGAGCTGTTCGGCTATGAAAAAGGGGCCTTCACCGGGGCTCATAAGACCAAGCCGGGACGTTTCGAAGTCGCCAACAAAGGTTCGATCTTCCTGGATGAAATCGGCGACATGCCGCTGGAATTGCAGTCGAAACTACTGCAGGTTTTGGAGCAACAGGAATTCGTCCGGGTCGGTGGGATAAATAATATTCATGTCGATGTCAGAATCGTCTGTGCCACCAATAAGAATCTGGAAGATGCTATCAACCGGGGTGAATTCCGAAGCGATCTTTTCTATCGCTTAAATGAGATTACCATATATTTGCCCAGCCTTCGCGAAAAAAGGGAAGATATACCTCTCCTGTCGGAATATTTTCTGGCGCGGTACAACAACCTGTATCAGCGCGATTATCCCAATCTATCCGAAGAAACCCTGGCGAAACTGATGGATTATTCCTGGCCGGGGAATGTCAGGCAGCTGGAGAATCTCATCAAGCAGGTGGTTGTCCGTGGAGGAGAAGCAATCGTCGACGAACTACTTTCGAACCGGGTCAATGTTGGGGGAGTAAGCTCCGATGGCGCCGGTCAGGGATTCGTCGAAGAATCGGCCGAGATTGGGAATTCTTATTCGCTGAAGAAGAGAGTGGCTTTCGCCGTTGCGGCTCAGGAGAAGCGGATTATCAAAGAAGTCCTCGGAAAAACCAACTGGAACCGCCGCAAGGCAGCCGACATGCTTGAAATCAGCTATCGCTCATTGCTGTATAAAATCAAAGAATATAACCTTAACGCTTCCAAGTAATACCCGAGTTCGGGTATGACTCAATTAATACATCATTGATATTGTTGTTCTTATAATGCGCAATATTTTGCATGGTGGAGTATGGGGATAATCCCAATACTGGCACGTAGAGTCCATTATATGAAGAATAAGATATTACCATGTAAGGCGTTGCGGCTGTAATAAATTGCTTAAAATAGACGTAAAATTGTGGAAAAAAAGTTAAGGGGCTAACCGGCTCCGTGGAACATATGTTGCTATCTTAATCATGGTTACAAGCCTTTAAAGTGGGAGCACCTTGAGATCTTAATCGTTATGGAAAACAGGAAAAAGCAGCCTGAGACGAACAGCGAATTCGCCAGCCGGATCTCCTATGAATTAAAAAGGGCCGAAAGATACAGGATATTTGTCTCTTTACTGGTCTTTAATTTCGATTCGGTTATCGAGAAGCTTGCGGCAGATCGTCTTCAGAATACGGAAGACAGGGAAGGTTTTCTGAGGGCTGTAAAGGGGTTCATACGTGACTCTGTCCGGGAGGTGGACGCTGTTTCCAATTCGAGTTATGAGATGGTCGGCATACTTTGTCCCGAGACCTCGCGTCAGGGGGCGGAGATGGCGGCCAGGCGGCTTCAGGAGTCGCTGAATAATTTTCTCTCTGACTATTTTGGAGATCCTACCGATCTATTGATCCCGGTCGAGATTTCATCGTATCCCGATGCCGCGGGAGCGCGATCGCTGGCAAGCTATTTCGAGCAATTCGCGTAGAGTTGTTTTCAGCCCGCAAGGGCCAAAATAAAAAGCCCCCGAAATTCGGGGGCTTTTGCTTTTGGGGCCGCTTTATACATCTTATTCGCAGGCGGGGGCGGGGCCGCTCTTGAACTTGTAATTAACCAAATGGACGATGTCGAGGATATCGGTATTGCCGTCGTGGTTGACATCGGCCGATTCCGGATTTTCCGGCGCCGGTCCCGATTTGAATTTGAAATTGATCATGAAGACAATATCCAGAATATTGACGTCCTCGTTGTTGTCGGTATCTCCGCAAATGTACGGTTCGCGCACGAGGATAGCCTCGGGTTCGCTGTATACTCCCCACTGGCCGTCCGCATCCATGGCCCTCACCCGATAATAGTACGTTCCGGGGACGCGACCGGTTAAATCATAGTAGGTATCGCTTATATCCGAGGCCAGGATGGTATCGTGGCCGAAAGTGTAGACAGGATAAATATCATCGAAATATATGCCATATTCGGTCAGCGACTGGTCGGTTGCGTATGAAAAACGGAAATACAGGCTCTGACCGCTAAAGGTAGACAGATCGAATTCGGCCTGCACCCATGTCCCGGAAGAACCGGTAATCCCATTGCCCCGATTGGTGCCGTTGGGATTGTCGTTAGTAGTTATATTACCGGGAATAGGAGTGAAATCCAAACCATTGCTGGAAACTTCCACATAGGCGTAATCCCAGCCATCCTCGATGTTGTATCTGGTCCAAAATACCAGCATATCCTGGGAGCGGATTGAGTATGGCGTCTTGGTCTGGAAATACTTGTACATATTGTCCCCTGTCCCGGAATAGAAACTGGAAAGCTGGGAATGATATACCTGCCCGTTGGTCGAGAAATTATTGTTTTCGAAATTGTCGAAGCTGTTGCAGGAATCGGTCACTTTCGCGGAGTTCATCAATTCCTTCAGTTCATATAAAACGGGGGGATTGATGGGGTCCTCAAGGGTCCAGCTCACCGTATAATCCGGAGACAGAGAGGTATCCGGCAGGGTTACGGTGGGGATACCGGGAGGATAAATCGCGTAGACATTTCCGGCCAGTTTGGCGAAAATTTTATTCCCTTCGAGATTCTCGGAAATCAACTGCTGTATCCGGCTGGTTGGGGGCCAGAATTCGTCGCTTTGATTGCCAACTTCCACGGTAAAAGAGTAGTTTTTATTCTTCAGGGTTTGTTCGCCATAGCCCCAGTCGTCAGATCCGCCATTGGTAACATAAAGCCCCCAGCCCGGAGTCGGGTTATAGTAATTATAGGTGGCGATGGAATCGCCGATTCGCTGGAAAAGCGCCTGTTCCGGGGTATAAAAAGTATCGTAACCCCAGGGCCAGAGGATAAGATTCGAATATGAATGGTAGTATACCGTTATATCGAAATTATGGGCTGTAATAAAATCTCGAATGTTCTGAGTTTCCGGCTCGGAAAAGGCCGCAGTTCCGCGATAGGTTTCGCTGCTTCCGAACGGGGAGGAGCCGTCGTTATCGTAACCCCATTGATAGCCGTAATTACGGTTCAGATCGACCCCATAAGTCCCGTTACCGTTGTTTTTCCTGTTCTTGCGCCATAGTCCTCCACCGTTGGGATCGGTGACCTGGTTGTGAAAATACCCGTCGGGATTGACATTCAGGATAAACCACATTTCGCGGTTGTCGACCAGGAAGGTGGCCTCGGGATCGGTCCCGTAATTGTTGGTCAGCCAGTCCATGAAATAAAAGAGGACTTCGGGAGTTATGACTTCCCGGGCGTGAATGGCCGAGGTGAACAGGATTTCCGGTTCGTCTTCATCGATTTCGGGATTGTCAGAAATCTTGACTGCCCAGGTGGGGCGAACTTCGATAGTATAGCCGATATTGACTTTCGTCGACATGATCGATGAGTGAGCGGCAATCATCTGGTCGAGATAAGCGTTGATCTCGTCGAGGGTCTTGTAGCCTCCCATGGTCTTATTCGGATCGAGCCGGCTCCGGTAATAGGCGACCAGGTCCTCGTGAAGGATTTCCGTTTTCACCCCCAGGTGCTCAATTTCGAGTAGCTCACGGGAATCAGTAATCAGGTCGACATACCCTTTTCCATAATAGGTAATATCGAGGTGCATTCTTTCAAGGGCTGCCAGTTCCGCTTTGTCGCTGAAATAGACGCGGACCTGCATTTTGGTGTTTTCGGCGGTGAGGGAAAGTGATGCGGTAATGAGCAGAATCGTGAATACGAAAACCGGCAAAAATCGAAATTTCATCAAGACCTCCTAGGGCAATTCAAGGGGTGTACATATTCCAATATAGGGGATTTTTCCGTTTTGCCAAGATATAGATTTGTTACATTTCCCCTATAAGGTTCCTTCCCTCCAGAATTTTGCGGAGAATTTCGGGAATTATTTAGTATTGCAAGGGAGGGGCGAATTTGATATAATAAATCAGCCTTTCGGGTAGAGGCGATCAGGGACAATAGGGACGATTGCAAAAATGCCCCCGTAGCTCATTCGGATAGAGCATCTGCCTTCTAAGCAGAGGGTAGCAGGTTCGAATCCTGCCGGGGGTATTTAAGAATTCAGATTATTTATCTTTGTTAAAATATCAAATAAAACCCAAAACAGGGAGAATATTATGGTATTGAAGAAAGTGGGCGCCATGTCCTGCGCCAAAGTCAGCGGTGTCCTTTATGCCGCGATCGGTTTGATTGTCGGCTTTTTCTTTTCCATTTTCGGGATTTTCGCTGCGATGTTAGGAGATTCCATGGGGGGCGGCGGAGCTGCTTTCGGGTTTTTATTCGGAATCGGTTCGGTAATAATAATGCCGATTTTCTATGGCGTTCTCGGATTTGTTGGGGCATTAATAATGGTGACAATATTCAATTTTGTCGTTGGTTATACCGGCGGGATCGAGATGTTCTTCGAACATGAACTGACCGGCCAGCAGTCTCAGCCGGGAACAGGGATGCAGTAAAAAATCGAATTAAAGGCATTCGGCCCGGATTCGCGCCCGGGCCGATATTATAAATAATCAATGTTGTAAGGCTCATATGTCCAATGAAACCGTATTGATAACCGGGGCGTCGGCCGGGATCGGTGCCGAACTCGCCCGTCATTTCGCCAGAGACAAATCCAATCTGGTCCTGGTTGCACGGCGCGAAGAAAAACTCAATAGCCTGGCGGAGGATTTGCGCCGTAATCATGATATCCGGGTAGATGTAATTTCTTCCGATCTTTCCAAACCGGAATCACCGAGACAGGTATTCGATCAGCTTAAAACTCGAAATATCGAAATCGATGTGGTTGTGAACAATGCCGGGTTCGGGGCAATCGGCAAAACCGCCGAGATCGACCTTTCTTTACAACTGAATATGATCCGTCTGAATATCGAGGCGCTATTTCAATTTACGCGTCTGTTTCTTCCGGATATGATTTCGCGGAAGCGGGGCGGAATTCTCAATATTGCCTCGACCGCCGCATTTCAGCCGGGGCCATTTATGTCAATATATTATGCCAGTAAGGCTTTTGTCCTGTCTTTCACCGACGCTCTTCATGAAGAGCTTAAGGGGACCGGGATTAAGGTATCTTGCCTCTGTCCCGGACCGACCAAGACGGAATTTGCGGACGTGGCGCAGGTCACTCAGACCAACCTCTTCAGCTCGGGTGTCATGAATGTCGAGGAGGTAGTCCGAACAGGATACAAGGCATTCCGAAAGAACAAACCGGTCGTAATCACCGGATTTCGCAATAAGGTTCTGGCACAATCGATTCGATTGACGCCCCGGGCGGTCGTAAGGAAGATTGTCAGGTTTTTGAATACCAGTAGACAATCCTGATGGATGGAATATTTTGCCTTGAAAGCGGAAGAGGAAATAGTCCGATTTTTGCAATATCACATTCCCGAAATATTACCAAAAATGTTCTTTTTGCTTTCCCGGTTTCAGCGTATTTAATGCAGAATCTACGGCTAAACTACCCAAAAAGAGAAAGCCCGGACGGGCTGGAATGGAGGAAGTGATGAAATCACTCAGGATGATTCTGGCAATTGTGTTAGCGGTCGGCATGCTGGCTTCGCTGGCGGTAGGCGCCGACGAGGCTAAGAAGATGGAGGGAGGAGAAGGCGCGATGCCCCCGATGGGGCCGCCGGAGGAGATGAAGGCGTGTGCCCCGATGGTCGGCGACTGGACCTTTAAAGGGGAATGGCGGATGAGCCCGGATATGGAATGGACTCCGATGACTGCCGAAGTCACGTTCGCCTATGAACTCGACGGCGCCGTGTTACGGATGGACCTTTCCGCCGAAATGATGGGGATGACCATGCACGGGATCGGCTACACAGCTTATAACCGGGAAACCAAGCAGTGGCAGGAAATGTGGACCGATAACCTCGGCGGAGCCATTTCCCTCTATACCGGCACCATGACCGAGGACGGCAAGCGGATTATGCAAGGGGTCGATGTCTGGAACGGTCAGGAAGTCCATTCCCGGTCGACCAGTTCCGATATGACCGACACCACCTTCAAGTGGATGATGGAACATTCCATCGATGGCGGCAAAACCTGGTATACCGGAATGCAGGGGGTTTACACTAAGAAATAGCCATCCGGCAAGAGTTAAGACTTCAAATGGGCCGGATTTTCTTTCCGGCCCCTTTTTTATTGATTTGGATGTATCCTTTTTCGTAACTTCTCCGAATATAATTTCATAAGGCAATCTGAAAATTGTAGCGGGAACGGTTTTTAATATGGCAGAAGAGCTGAACAACACGGCCGGAGATTTTATCCGGGATATTATCGAA
>Ga0209288_10000436_pt1 | contig 12717 bp, 21 predicted proteins | sample PPLLaktember2015_4_FD_187261 | JGI IMG/M metagenome (GOLD analysis project Ga0209288, IMG submission 187261) | Freshwater sediment microbial communities from Prairie Pothole Lake near Jamestown, North Dakota, USA - PPLs Lake P8 Core (1) Depth... | ecosystem: Environmental > Aquatic > Freshwater...
CGGCTTCATCGACAATCAGGTTGAGGATGCAGTTCTTCCCGATCAGCTTCGATGTATCAAACTCGGTAGGCACCTCTCCGTCAGGAAGTTTACGGCCCAGCAAACCCTCAAGACGGGCCCGAAGCTTGCTCTTAGGGTGCAAGCTGGGGGTAATATACTCAGAAATCAAGTATCGTACATCAACACCGGCCTCGTTCTTGTGGGTTTTCAGAGTCTGATATGTGGCAACGCATGTCGTCTTGTTCTCACCCTGCGGATTGACATAAATAAATGGATCCGAAAAATCCGCAATAACCGCCTGCTGTGATCCCGTTAGACTGTCGTATGCAACTGATTTTTTGATAATCATTTTGGTGTTTCCTCTTTTTCAAGTTTTTAGGTTTTTGGTTTTGTTTCTACCTCTACTGGAACGGGAACTGGAACGGAGACTGGAACCGGAACGGGAACTGGAACTGGAACTGGAATCTCTCGCTGTACCTTGTGCTCCTCCAACGCACAGTTGATTAGGTGTCTTAACAAATTGGAAATCGTCATACCGGAACCATCAGCCAACGCCCTGAGACGCCGGTGGGTAGAACGATAAATGAAAAAACTAATCTGCTGCTTTTCTTCAACACAACTTTCCAGATTCGGCTTGTTAATAATAACCATTTTTTAGATCCTCCTCCTTTTCTGTTTTTTCAACCCATGTTTTTTATCTTCACTACATTATATCGATCTAGTAAAAAAAACTAAACTAAAAAATTTATTTTTGTTTTACGGGTTCCACTTACTAAGCTTTAGAATATTAGTAGGTTATTACAATTTTTTACTAAATGGATCAAATCAACTATTATAAGACTATGATCAACTATTATAAGACATGGTGAATTTTATGCGCGCTGGAGCCAGTCATGTTTTTTAAAAGGCATAAAACCGTAATATATTTAAAACTTCATAGGGAAAAAATATTACGGTGGCGAAATTACGGTGAATTTTCGTAATATCTCGTTTGAAATAAAAACCAGATATTACGGTCTACAAAAACAACGCCGAAAATAAACATATATATATAGGGGGTATAATTTCAGCTAGTCACTATAATACTACCCCCCATCTGTTATAATACTACTACGAAATTGGTACCCCCTATATATATGTATATTTTATAAATCTAGTAATATCGTAATAAAGGCTAGCGAAACTGTTCACCATCAACGATATAACGGTTTTACAACAACGATATACGGCATGATGTACCGTAATTTCTAGTTTTTTGCGCCGTCAAAACCTACAGACCTGTAAAATTGAGAATGTTCAAATAAGGAATCGGATTGGAAGTTTTGTCAAATATGACAAAGTTTCAAATAAGGAATCGGATTGGAATGTTCAAATAAGGAATCGGATTGGAGCTTGTGGCAAAGTGGTTTATTTTTAAACAGCGGTTTTGTACCTGTCCCGCCAGGCCTGGAAGGTCCGGTACGCCGACGATCGGCTGTCACCTTTGGTTTTTTCGGATCGCAGCCTAGTCACCACACCTAAAGCTGTGCGGGCACCACGCGCCATCAGCTCCCGGTTGGCGTGTGGTTGTGGGTACGATGCTGATCTATTGACAAATGAGCAGAAGTCATTGATATAGACATTGGCCATAATAACACTGGTCCCGTCCGAGCCCCAGGCGCTGTAGTCCGATCTGTCAGCTGAGGGCCACAGGGCCTGGGCAGGGCCATCGTTCCAGCTGTGGTTCTTTTGTCGCAGATATTGACAAGCGGTATTACGCAGACAGCCACGGATGTAGCTGCTGAAATATTTTTTTGCAATAGCGGTCAAGAGTATTAAAGGATTATTACAGATCTCCAGGTAAAACGACTGAAGTATGTCGGCCCTATCGTCAGGGTTTGAATAACCGGCCCATCGCAGGTAGCGGTCCAGTATCCTGCCGTTGTGAGAAGCCATCAGGCCGGGATCAACAGTTACAAACATGCGGTACCAAGCTTTCTCCAGATTTTACGGTACCTGTCCCACGAGCACTGTCGGGACCGTCCTATCTGGTCCCAGGAGGCTCCGGCCAGCAGGGACCTGCCGACACTGGCTGCCACCATCGATCCTGGCACCTTGAGCCTATTTAAGCGGTTAAGCCAAGCGAAGAACAGGCTGATCTCGACGGCAATGTCAGGGCTTTGTGATCTGTCGGTAAGGATATCCGTCTTATCCATGTTCAGTCCGTCGATATTTATGAATTCACGCAGTTTTCTGTTATGATGGTATCGCCAGCACAGCATCTTCAGCGAATGGACTATAAGCGGGGTTTCCAGGTCGATAAGGTTTTTCCGTAGAGCCTTGACGATCCATGTGTGGTACAGATCATCTACATCCTGTGCCGGTACACCCCATCCCAGAAGGTACCGGATCATCAGCTTTTTGTTCGACCGGTAGAACCGGTCGGGATCTGATATTATTATCAATTCATCCATTTGGAAACACCTTCATGATCTGGGATGTACTGTCAATAATATATCTGGGATCTTCGTATTTGTAATTGCTGCAGATCTGGGTACCAGACGGAAATATGTAGGTTATGATTTTTTCTCGGTTCCATTTATCCCAATCGGTGGTGTAGGTTTTGAACGGCTTCGCAAATATGCAGTCCTTCGGCAGTTCCTTTTCATCGACAACCTGTATGTCATGCAACTTCAGTAGATATTTCAGTTCGTCCGTATGCTCGATGTTTGCAGCCCGGTGAGACGAATCATACGCATATTCAGTACACATTCCCATATATATAACCTATTATATCGAATCAACAGGCTGTAATTAAAGGAAAATAAAAAATTCAACTTTAATAATCTATTAATAGTTCCGTAGTATAGTATGAGGACAAAACCTATAACCCTGGCACAGCTGATACGGTTGATCCGCCGTCGTCGACGCAGGAGACGCACAAAATGATGAACGACAGCACATCGGTCGAACAGTTCTACCGTCAAAACGACGGCGATCTCCGCCACATGATCCACTCCCGCATATGGCGGGACAGGGATTTGGCACAGGATGTTGCCCAGGATTTTTATCTTATGTTAAGTGCCCACCCTGTCCTTGATGTCTACGATTCGTCAAGAGCGCAGTTTTCGACCTACATTTACGGATGCATGCAGAATATCCTCAACACCTCGCTGAAACGGTCCTGGTCTGAACGACAGCATATACCGTACGACGAGCACCACGACAACCGACAGGACAAAGGTATCAGTTATGAGTTGTACGAGCGGGTAATGGCCTTTCGGTCATTTATACAAGCCAACTGTGACACCACCAGGGCCATGGAATATCTCGAATGTAAACTGATTGGCAAGCCGATCCAGTCGTTAGGCCAATCAGCTTGGAACGAATACCACAAACTACTCAACGATTTCCTGCGGGCGGAAAAGTTTACGGAAGATCAGCTCGGATAAAATCAACTTATCACCACACGGCAATTTGACAACCCAGTCTCCACGCTCTACACGGAGTAAACCTTTGCGTGTGTTAAGAAACACCGCGTGTTTGTCAATGGCCGGAAATGTGCAGAGACCTAGCTGATCGATGGCCAGCGGGTCACCTGTCCATGCCGTGGCCTCGACATCTCTGAGCATTTTTATTTTGTAGAACATAATGCGTAGTCAGCGTTGTCGCAGCCGTGTCCCGGCAGACATCCGGCGCAGTTGACTGACAGTATTAATGCCAGCAGTAGGATCACCTTTAATATTTTCGTAGAATGCATTTATTTTTATCTTCCTTTCGATCTGTACTGTATTGGTATACCGCAACCGTGAGATACTGATGACCGACCCGAGCGACACGCTGAGACGGTCGACATTGTTGTCCCTGAACTCTTTGTCGTCGGCGTACGCCCAATAGTCAAGCAGGATGCGTTCATGGTCTATGTTAATCAAACGGCCCAAGGTAATAAACTTCAATAGGTTATCAACACCGGAACAGTGGTCCCAGAACTCCACTAGGATCAGGTCGCCACGCTTGAACCGCTTTATCTTCTTCATAAACCAGCCCCCCATTCGTCCAGCTCAGGCAGGTAGTTGTCGCAGTTATCTGGTGTCAATGTGTTGCAGTCCTCGCGGTGTACGCATCGAGCGCAACAGGGCTTAAAGTCGTTGAGCTGATCGTTTATGAAATATTCTTCGTCGTCTTTACTCATACGAAGCTCTGTGCTATGATATCCATGATAGCCTGCTCATCCTCGTCTTGTACAAGCAGGAACGGACGGGCAGGTAACCTGCTTGTCCCTTGGTCATGATAGGTACCGTAGCCGACACCCTCGTCGACATACACCGTGTCGCCAACGATCGAATAATGAATGCTATGGTACAGGTCACCAGTCTTGCGCAGGATCGGCCAGGGGTTATCATCCTGTCGCGGTTCCCAAGCTGATGGCCGTCCTTCCTGGTCGAAGTTGGTGTGGACGCTCTCAACCAGCAACTGGCCGATCGCGTCCATATTGATCTCTTGCCCCTGGTCGTGGATGCTGTCAAGGATGGCGGTGTAGTCACTGATGTCAATATCTATCATTTCAGATCTTCCTCATTGTATCATACATTGTTTATTTTATAGACCAATATACCGGACCATAGTTCGATCTCGTCGATGGTGCCCTGTGTTCCATTAATCCTTATTGACACGATCTCGTGCAAGCCGAACTTTGCTATTATCGCTCCGTTTTCTGTCATGTCGATCCACCCGGTTTTGCCGTTGAACCACCCTGCCGTTCCATCTGCTTGGCGGTCTCCTCAAGGACCCTCATCTGGAACCGCGTCAGCTCGAACTGCAACTCCTTAACTCGCTCGTGACTTTTCGCTTCTTCAAGCTCAGCTAGCGCTATCTTCTCGGAATACGCAGCCATCTCGAGCTGTAGTTTAATCTGTCCTATTTCACTCATTCCTTTTCCTCCTTAATTTGTAGATCTGTTGCACTAGACAACGCAGGGCCATAGTTGTCGCACGGCTGCTTCAGGACCTTGCAGTCGACTGAATGGACACACGACTCACAGCGGTGTATATTCCCGCTCCAGTCCTTGTTGTTGTAATCCCTACGCGGTTGGCGTTTTGACTTCTGTCTCATTCGGCTCCGCCTTGAACATCTGGTCTTTACTGTTGGTCAAGAAGTTTTTGATCAAATACGCTATACCAGCTGTTATACCAGCGATGCCACAGACACCAAGCTCCGACAGCTTCGGCAACCGGCCTGCCTGGATGGTTGGTAACAACGCTGTCAGGAACGCGGTGATTGCCGCGACAACTATACCTTTGATCAGATCATCCCACGCAAGCTGAAAAAGTTTCATACTGAAACACTCCTTTTTTTGGTGTAGGATATTATAAGATTTACCGTGACGAAACAGATCTCCGGATTTTCATCATCTATCTTTTCATCGTACTGAAAAGATCCAACATCGTAGGCATGATTGGTGGTTTCCAATTCATCCGCAACCAATCTTATTCTCTCAATCAAGGATTTTTTTGGATATTGACTCATTGTTTATTTTGGATTCAGTTCTGTCTGTCTTATTTTCCCGGTTCCGTTGCATTTCTTACATTGGTCATCGCCTTTTTTACCTTGTCCACCACACTGGTCGCAGGCCACTCGCGGTACATCCTTTTTTACAGCGTACCAGATCGATTTGACAATAGGAATTGATGATGCGACCGTAGCCAGAATCTTGAATGGATTAAACTTCATAAAAATCCTCCTTTGGTTTATTGACATAGGTTGAAAAGGTCCACTATCCTGCGATTCCATGTTAACAGGAACTGCTTCTTGTCCGGGTATTTCCTTACCATTTGACAATGCTTTTCGAGTCGTCTTAATAAATAGGTACGCGGTTCGTAACAGCCCTGCAATAACTCTTTACCAACGGTCGGATTGAACATTATGTAAGTATCGAAATACACCAGGGCCATACACGAATCGCCCATCCTGCCCGCGTTGGATTCAAGCCATAACCTGTTGTAAACATGTCGGGCGCTGTCCTTTGTGATTCGTTTTACTTCTCCGTGATAGGTCCCTGACAGACCGTAATTGTAGTCTACCCCATTGTAAACCACATGGCCGCCCTCGTGTGATAAAACGAACGAAATCGCCCAGTCCCGGATAGAGTCACTGAGCTCTGCCCGTACCGTCCAAGCAAACAGCAGGATACTACATATCGTCAAACGAAACACCATAGTTCGCCATCTCCTCATGCAGTTTGTCACGAACCACCTGTAACTCGTTCATGTCCTCATACTTAATGGCAGACCGCAGGTACTGGTCCAGGTCCCAGAGGACACAGTAAGCTGACTGGGCCTTGTTGGCCATCACGAACTCCTTCTGTTCGTCAGGCAGATTAAATTTCAATACGGCTTCGCTCATGGTTCCACTATTTCATATTTGAGATTTCTGGATTTTAAATTTTCTATGGCATCTTTAAAATTTTGTCCGTGTGCATACAATTCAGCCCGCTCCATAGTGTATCCATTTGCACAAAGATTACACAAAAGAATACCTCCGGATCTTGCCTTTATAAATTCTTCCTTTCTCGTACATTCTTCATGTGCAGAAGCGCATGATGGAATCTTTTTTACAAGATCATAGTAGATTAATTTACTCAATGATTGCCTCTTCGTATTGCGTCAAGTCTGTCCTGCTTGACCTGTTCCTCGATCATGGCTGTCAGCTTGTCCAACTTCAGTCCTCGCTCTCGCTATTTGACAGTATTCCTCGTTTATTTCTATGCCGACGAATCTGAAGCCTTCTTGTTTACACAGGCCTTGCCAGTGCTGCCTGAACCTGCGAACGGATCCAGGATCAAGCCTTCAGGAGGCGTCACAAGGCGGCATAGGTAAGCCATTAGTTTTGTGGGCTTAACCGTTGGATGGCCATTTTTACTCGGAAAAGAATTCGTCTGTTTTCCAGGTTCGAGTTGACCGTTTTTTTGGCCTAGTCCCTCATCCCTGTCGGATTTCGACGCCTTCGCACAATAGAAAAAGCGGGCGGCGGAACCTTCCTCATTGTAATTACTTAAAGATCGTTTTGACTTTCCAGAATGATAAGGGTTGTTATTTGATTTAGTATCAGAATAAGGAGTGCTCTTGCTATTCGGGAACAGCCTTGTCACCTCTTCGCTTCCGTCATGGATCAGGTTGGCGGGGAAGCGTCCTTTCTTCCAATCATCAGTTATAGATCCGATGACTTTGCAGTGATTTACTGCCAGATCAGTTGAGGATGAATGATTAAATAATTTTCTATTAGTTTTATCTCCTTTAGGAAGTACCACTCGGCACCCGTCGATGTTCAGTCCTCCGGTTCCCCACTTGATGACATTCTCCGCAATTGTCAAGCCCTTCTCGATCGGCTTGCGAGCTATGATGATGGGCTCCCAGGCAGGCTTCAGGCCTGTGCCCCATCCAGCCCAAGCAGCAGCAGCAGCAGTTATGGGGTCACCCTTCGGAGAGCGTTCATATTCTTGTCCAAACGATTCCCCGGATCGTGTTGGTGCCCCTGCTTGCCCCCGATGAAAGCCGTTCGATTTATCAATCGCCTTGCTTATGTCTAAACTTTTCGGAAACCCGCTCCCGTAGGCCCACATGACGGTGTCACGTATCTCCCAGCCAGCGTCCTCGATGGCAACTGCCAACCGATGATGAGTCCGTGTGCCGCCGAACGCCAGCAGATGAGCTCCTGGTTTGGCCACACGAAGGGCCTCCTTCCAGAAGGCAGTACCTGGAATACCAAGGTCCCAGTCCTTGCCCATGAACGACAGGCCATAAGGCGGGTCGGTCACAATGCTGTCGACGGAGTTTTCATTCATCTTCGGCATCTCGACCAGACAGTCGCCACAAATTATTGATCTGTCAGGCAATCCCGATCTAATTATTATATGACCAGCGTCTTCAAATTCTTTTTCGGTTTTTGTCATTGGACAAGGACCAACAGTAACTTGCCCGATTTCGATCATTTCATCAAAAGTAAAATTCATTTCTTTACTGTCCTCTCCTGATGCCGTTCAGCCTGGTCTGTCTTGACGATTCGTCGGCCATTTCTATCAGCTTGTCAAGTTTGGCATTGATTTGGGTATTCAGCTCGTCGATTTTCTGCGTGTGCTGGACGATCGTGGTCTGTGCAGCACTTACATTGCTGTTGTTGACCAATGCATAAGCCACACACGACGACACGAATAATATGGTGATCGGTATCCAGACCTTAATCCAGTCGTAAAAGTTTTGTTTCTCAAGATAGACCGTCATCACCCATTCCTTTAATTTTTCAAGCGTGCTGGTATCATCGCTCATTTGTTACCGCCTTGGTCGCGGGTGTCGTGTGTTAAGTCTTCTATTGTACTATTCGCTGGGTCCTCTTGTTTCGTGGGAATTCCAGGAACTTCGGCACCTGCCGAAATGTCGAATTCCGTGTCGGTCAAGTTGAACCTGTTCTGGAAATATTCTTTTGTAAACTTTACGCCAGCCTGCTTCAGGTAGACCGCTAGCTTGCCATCTGACTCTGTCGGGGCCGACGCTTCCACCAGTTTGAATTTCGGCCGGGCATCAGATGTTGGCCAGTTCAGTTCATAGATCCAGCTGATAAGGGTATTATAAACGCCTTCGATAATAGCTTTGTCCTCGGCCACGATATCGTCACGGATCGTACTGTGAACTTTTCCAAGGGCATAGGCACCGCCGGTATCGCCAACCTCGGTGGTGAGCGTCTGGCCGAGAATGCCGATTGCTATTTCTTTATTCATAGCCTCGATATAATTTTTGAAAATATCGGATGATGCGGTATCGTTCATTTTCAAAGCTTCGACATTGAACTCTGACGGATATGCCACAATGCCATCCTGCAAAGTCTTGTCGATCATGTCGATCATTTCCTGTACACGAGCCTGTTGACTTCCGAGAGGATACGACGCCTTGACCCAAGGCATTCCAAACTTCTCGCAGAAGGTTGTCCAAAATTTCATTCCTGCGTGCCGAAACTTAACAGGCCAGTATATAACCGAGCCAAGAGGACGACCGTACGGACGCTCATAACTGGCACGGTAGCGGGCAACGATGAATTTATAAGGCGGAACCTTTTCGCCCTGAGTCATGTTGGTCTTGGACATATAGCGTAATTCGTTTGTATCAGAAAAACGAAACCAGTCAGGATCCTTAGGGACCAGGCCTGATGGAAGCACCAGGCCCATGACTTTCTCCCACATAGTTTCGGCTGGCTGATAACCAAAAAAGGTACAGTTAAGCATTTCGTTTGATATTTCGGAAATGGGCCAGCCTTCGAAAATAGCCTTGATGATATTGTACTGTCTCGACAGACAGTTGTTCCGGTCGAGTGACCAGGTCTGTCCAAGGACGCCGGCCTTACGAGATGACAGACAACCATTTACATGCGAATCTTCGAGTAGGTATTTATATTCTGAAATATCTTTTCCGAGGGCCCGCAGGGTTTCTGAGGGGTTCGGCAGGAACTGGAAGGTGGTTCCCCAGTCGTTCCAGGCGGTCTGTCTAGTTGCTATCTCGGCGGAGATAGCTTTAGCTGAAAAGTTCCTTGTCCCGCCTACGATGAGACCTGGTTGGAATTTTTTGTAACGGCCCATAAAAAATGCTCCTTATTGTAAATATCCAGCCATGATATTTTCTGTCTGGCGGGTTCTGATCTTATGTTCGAACGCACCCATATCGGTTGGAGAATTTCTGCTGACAACAGGACGGACTGGACCGATAGCCCCTGACCCGTTCATGTAAAGCAGCACCTGTGTGCAACTGTCAACGATATCATCGTGCTGTCCAGCGGGAAATAAAGAAAATTCGTCGGTCAAAGCCTTATTCCATTTGCCACGCAACAGTTGCACCCGCCCCTGCTCAAGCAAAGGAGAAACGGCCGTGGCCCTGGATACCTTGTCTCGGTCTATTTTATATGGACAAACGGGCATCGTACTCTGCCTGAACATCTGTATCAGGCTTTGTCCGCTTGCCCGGTCCTCGACCAGGACCACGTCCGGATGGTATCTCTCATATAGTTCTTTTGTTTTCTCGATTAATTTTGGAAAATCCAGCCGATCCTGAAACATATCGGCACAGATGTATTTGTCGCGGGTCTGGATCCAGAGCGTACAAACGCTAAAGTCAGGATCCTGCGACTCCTGGGATTTTTCTTTGAACGCCGTGTCCCAGCTTAAAATCTTTCGCATTATCTGCGTCTCGTCGGGCATATTGTCGGTATACTGCCACCAGGAATCCTTGAATAAAACATTGGCCGAGGCTTCAACGAACTCGGCATCGATTTCCTGCGCCCGTATGATCGACGGGGTGTCCTGCTCGAGCTGGTGTATGGCGTCCTGCGACAACTTATAATTCTTATAAGATGAAAATTGGTAGGATTTCCAGTCAGGATCATTACCCTGACCTCTCTTGAAGAATTCGTAGAACAGATGTTCCTTACCTTGTTTGTCCAGTTTACCTTTGGGAGTTCCAACGAAAAACACCCGCGCTTTCTTATCGATGGTCATGGGAGCTATAGTATTGTACCATAAGGACTTTCCATCACGGAAAATTAAACCGGCCTCGTTGCAGATTACGAAATCGTAACCGAAACCTTCCATATTTTCGGGCCGTTCGGCTGATCGCATGTCAAGATAGCCTTCGAATAATTTTAGAACTTTTTTCTGGTCCTGCCAGATCCAGACCCTGTGCGAACGCCTGTCCATCTTCGGAAGCTGATGGATCAGCGGTAAAAAATATCGTTCGAAATACAGCGACAGATTAACCTGTACGGTATCGACCCATAGTCCGCGTTTTCCTTCGGTCAATTGCTCGATACAGTATAATACCGCACCATAGGTACCACCAGCCCGTCTACCCTTGGCCAACATAACATAGCGGGCGGTCTCTTTGTTGAAGACCTGGTTCTGCATAGGCATATAGGTCAGTCGGAACCCGTGCTCTATTTCGTTTCGTACGTCGGTCATTTTTTAATTTGTCGTTCCGTCGTCGATGACTTTTGTCAGCCTGACATTGATGGTGCTGTTGCCGGGTAGCTCGATCGGGATAGACCCGGCGCGTTCCTTCCAGCGATGCGGGGCCCGGTTTTCCAGGTAATATTTGGTTGGAATCCATTCACCTTTCATTATGCGATCCTTGACATTTGACTCTGCTATGTCGATCATAGACTCGTCGATATCATCGACAGCTTGGGTAAAGTCTTTGTCAAATGATTTTTTTGCGGGATTAGTCCAGTTCCTGAAGGTTTCCCGGTTGACGCCCGCTGTCTGGCAGGCCTTGGAGATGACCATCCCGTTCTTTGCGTACTCTTCAAGAAAAGCCTTTTTAATCTCGGAACGTCTTGATATTTGCATAAGTCTTTGAGCCTCCTATGGTTACTAATTAATTACAAATTCATGGTAGATTTTGTCAAAAATGTGGTAAAAAGCGTACAAAAACAGGTAAAATAGGTCGGATTTAGTGCAAATTTGTGGCCCATATACCTATTATTATAGCCAATCAGGAAGAACTAAATTTTTTTCATTAATTTTCCTGTCCTTTTATTTAATAATTAAATAGAGGCAAAATGCCATATCCATCGGAAATTGCAATTCGTATGAAGGACCCTGGGCAGTATAACAGGTTCATTCGAAAGAACCTGGATACCGGTGTGGATGCCATAATCGGCTTCAAATCAGGTTCCGGATCCGAAGTTCAGGCTCTCAGGTTCGATAAAACGAGGTTTTCGGTAGCAGAGGCGCGCAAATGGGCCTCCAGCCATGGGTTTAAGTCCCCGATATCCGTGGAGCCTGCAAAGGAATCGAGCGATCATATGGCCGTTTCTGATGTTGTAGTAAGAGGCGTTGTTAGATCTGGTAAAACCGAAAACCTGGGCGTACGCGATGGAAAAGGACCGCTTGGTGGCACGGCTCTTTGTCCTCACAACGAGGACGATGAGGAGGATCTGGAAGATATGACTGAAAGTAAAAAAATCGATGAGATGATCGAAAAAGACGACAAAGAGTGCTGGGTTGAAGCTTTTAAGATTGGCACCCACACCGACAGTGACGGTGATGTCAAAGACTGGACCGCAGACGATATCAAGACAATAGCTGATAAGTATAATGCCAAGGTTGCCACGGATAACCCAGAAAGACGGGTTGCTCCAGTGGTTCTAGGCCACCCGACAGCTGATGCTCCAGCTTATGGTTGGGTCGAGAAGGCTAAAGTTCTCGGTGATAAGCTGATGCTTAAACTCAGCCAACTACAACCCGCGTTCGTCAACGCTCTCAAAGAAGGACTTTACAAAACCCGCTCTATATCCTTATATCCTGATCTCAACATTCGACACCTTGGATTTTTAGGTGCCGCCCAGCCCGCAGTGGCTGGATTGGCCCCGTTTAAGTTTGCGTCGGAAGAAAAATATGACACATATGAATTCAGTCAGGAGGACAGCGTGGATGTAAATATGTTGAAAACCGAAAATAAATTCTTCAAACGGTTATTCGAACTTTTTCACATAGATGTCAAAAACTTCAAAGGAGATGGTAATATGGCTGACACTAAGATTGAGACCAAGGTTGAGCCGAAGATTGAACCGACTGCAGTTGTAGCTCCTGTCGAGAAGAAAGTCGAAATGACAGAGCCAGTTGTCGAAAAGAAAGTGGAACCGGTGGTTCCTCCTGTGGCTCCAGTCATCGCTCCTGTCGTGCCGGTGGTGGACTTTACGGAA
>Ga0209288_10000438_pt1 | contig 12691 bp, 8 predicted proteins | sample PPLLaktember2015_4_FD_187261 | JGI IMG/M metagenome (GOLD analysis project Ga0209288, IMG submission 187261) | Freshwater sediment microbial communities from Prairie Pothole Lake near Jamestown, North Dakota, USA - PPLs Lake P8 Core (1) Depth... | ecosystem: Environmental > Aquatic > Freshwater...
ACCCAACAAACCAGTGCTCCCGATCATTGTAAAAACCTACCAGGTTCCCTACGGATCAACAAATATCACAGTCACCTGCACACCAAAAACTATCAACACCATGGTCCTGACAAAGAAAATCATGCCTGCCTGCATCGCGCCGCTCTCAAAAATACGCCAGATCAACACAAGTAACAAGGATGACTCTGTCTATACGAATACCTCTTTTTACCCAAACCGCTGGTATCGATACACGATCGGTGCAGGATCTGATGCGACTGGAGCTAAAACCATCTTCGTCAAGATCGTATGCTACCCTGTCCGATATTCACCAGCAAACAACCAAATCCAGTACACGACTGCATTTGACATCGGATTGACCTATGAAGCACCCTTGCCAGCAGCACAGACCAATGAAACCTACGACCTCGTCATCATCGCCCCGAAGACATTCAAAGCAAAACTCCAACCGCTCATCGATTTTAAAAACTCAAAAGAACTAAAGACGACCTTCAAAGCAGTCGAAGACATCCTGAACCAATACACCGGAGCAGACCCCCCAGAGCAAATAAAATATTTCATTAAAGAGGCGTACGACACCTGGGGCATCCACTATGTGCTGCTTGTTGGTGGGTTGAAATCCCATCTCTATGCAAACGATAAAGATACACCATCGGCAGGCTGGAACGCCTGGTGGGTCCCTGTCAGATACGTCAACATCCCACAGGACGATGACGAAGGATGCCTCTCCGACCTCTACTACGGGTGCCTGTATAACTCAAGCGGAGGTTTTGACAGCTGGGACTCAAATGGAGACGGAATCTACGCGGCTTGGAACGCACCAGGGATACCGAAAGATACCTTTGATCTCTACCCCGAGGTAAATGTCGGTCGATTACCAGTAACCAATAAAAGAGAAGTCAGCAACATGGTACAGAAGATCATCACCTATGAAAGCACCAGCCCAGATGAAAAACCCTGGTACAAGAACTTCATCGGCATCGGTGGCAAAACCTTCGGGTATTATGATGGAAAACCAGATGGAGAATATCTCTGCGACCTTACCTATAACTACACAAAACAGGCAATACCTGATCTGAAACTCATCCCCGTCTATACAACGAACAAGAACACCAGCGGGTTAGTCCCCGTAACAAAAGACATCCAAACAGCGATATCACAAGGAGCAGGCTACGTCGATTTCCAAGGACATGGGAACCCATTTGTCTGGGATACCATTTGGTTCGATGGCCAATATCCGAACGATTGGTGCGGCGGCATCACCCTTTATCACTTCCTGAAAATATCAAATCAGGAAAAACTCCCCATTGTCGTCGTCGGAGGATGTCATAACGGGATGTACAATGTATCGATTCTTAAGACCCTGAGTAAAAAAACAAGCGCTCAGTACTTCTGCTATGGACTCCCCATCCCTGTCTGTTTCAGCTGGGGTCTTGTTGTGAAATACCCAGGGGGGGCTATCGCGTCAACCGGATGCACAGGATTTGGAATGGGATACCAAGGAAACCCTGTGAGTCTGAGTGCAGAACTCGAAGCCAACTTCTTCTATCAAATAGGGAATGGTTCTACGAACCTTGGCCAAGCACACAGCAGGGCGATTCAAAAATTCCTCGACGAAGAAGAGATCAACCAAGTCGAGGCATTCGTCATCACAAACTGGGCGCTCTTCGGAGACCCAAGCTTACGGCTCGGCGGATACCCATAACCATTTTTCTCATAAAAATCTGAAACGATTGATTCAGAGATCATTTTTCATTACTTATTTTTGTAAAAGCAAAAAACAGAGTGCAACTGATTTTGCGTTTTGTAACGCTTCCCTAGGATGCATCCCATTCCGAATGTTTTCAAAATATGTTTCAACGAAAATTTTTTTCACCGATTGAAATTTCTTTTTATTACCGTTTTTCTCTAGAAAACCTGCGAACTCCCTGAGCCATTCTGGATCGTGCTGTTGATATTTTTCTGAAGAACGCCTCACCCGCATCTGTGTTATACTTTCTCAGTACTACTATTTGTGAATGTTGCGGTATATTATCAAAATGATACAATAGCGTTATTCATTCATAATTGAAAACACGTTCTCAAGAGGATAATTTTTTTTTAATAAATTATTATGCAAAAATGAATGTGAAGAGGTGACGAAGATATGTATTATGCAAAGTTAAGAAAAACCCGTAATAGACGATATATAAATTTTGAGATGATGAGAACAGAAAGTAAAAAGAAAATAGAAATTATTTGAACATATCAAAATTTTTTTGTTATATTGTTTGGTTTTTTCCGAACATTTTCAGACTATTTATAAGCAAGTGTGATAATTACGGGGTCAGAAATGGGTGGAAATATGAAAAACAAAAAAATAAAAAATATCTTTGTTAGTATGCTGGTAGGCGCAACCATCATGATGGTTGCCGGAACATCAATAGCAAAAAACACGACACAACAATCTTCTAGCTCGGAGATCGAATGGATACATACCTTCGACAGTATCCTAAATGACGGGGCTTACTACGTCGACCAAACCGCGGATGGAGGCTATATTTTTACTGGTTCGACCATCGTAACTCCCCCAGGCTACACAGAACTGCTATTGGTAAAAACCGATGGAAACGGCGAAGAATCCTGGCACAACAATTTTCCGATTGCCCTGACAAATCTTTACGGGACCGTCGTTCATCAAACAACAGACGGCGGTTACATCATTGTCGGTAGCGTCGGTGGCAGCTGGCTCTGGGACGTCCAAGTAACCAAAACCGATGCAAATGGCGACCTCGTCTGGCAGAAAAGCTTTGGAAAAAGCGATGGGCCGGATCATGGAAGCGACATCCTTCAGACATCAGACGGTGGTTACATCGTCCTTGGGGATACATCATCCTATGGCCAAGGCAGTATTGACCTCTGGCTGATAAAAATCGCAGCAGATGGAACAGAACAATGGAACAAGACCATCGGCGGGACTACTTTTGATGAACCTAAAAGTTTTACGAAAGCCATTGACGGTGGATATCTCATTGTCGGCCAAACAGATGCTGTCGACAGCATGGGAGATGTTTGGGTCGTAAAAACAAATGACGCTGGAGAACTAAGCTGGCAAAAAACCTTTGGGAACTCTAATTTAACCGAGAATGGCGTTTGTATCAAAACGGAATCCAATGGCTACATTATCCTTAGTAACTTTCAAGATATGAACTGGACAGAAAGCCTTTGGTTACTCCATCTCGATGCCCAAGGAACACTTACCTGGGATCAACAGATATCCAAGAATGAAACCGATACCTTGCACGGCACCAGCATCACCACTACAACAGACGGCGGATACTTCATCACCGGCTCACTCTACGACATGATTAACTACGTCTCCGACGCTTACCTCTTAAAGCTCAACCATCAGGGTGCCACACAATGGGTCAAGATTCTAGACTTATCAAACGGATTATGTGATGAGGCGAACTGCGGGATACAGGCACGAGATGGTGGCTATGTCTCTGTTGGAAGCACCGGCGACCTCAACAACCGGACCGGAGACACCTTTATCTTGAAGATCGAAGCTGAGAAAGGTGTTGTCCTTGAATCAGTCACCGGACGTTTCGGCGTGCAAGCTCATGTAAAAAACCTTGGTACCACGGAAGCAACAGACGTGAGCGTCTCAATTAAGATAACCGGTGGTATACTGCATCTCATCAACGTTTCCTATCTGGAGACAATCAGTATTCCCGCTGGTGAAGAAGCCACGGTCTCCTGCAAGCCGTTTCTCGGACTAGGCTCCATTGACATTGCCGTGACAGTCAACGGAGTCACCACTGACTACGAGGGCAAACAGCTCATTATCCTGACTCAGGTTGAATCCTAGACCATGAGCTTCTCCCCTCACTCTCTCTTTCTTTTCTTTTTTCAAAACAATATAAGATTCGGAGGAACACTCTCATGAAAAAGATCATCCTCATTATAGGCGCTATCCTTATGATATCCGTCTTGCCCGCATCCCTCAACGCCTCGGCATCACCATCGACTGCACAAGCCAAAACATTTACCCATACAATGTTTGCCGAACTGGGAACCGAGCTCCCATGCTCCAACTGCCATGTCGCAAGAGAAGCACTCCATAAAGTATACACCAGCAATGACTACCCCTTCTACTACGTCAGCCTCGTCGATTTCGTTGATACTGCCGCCATCGATCGCATCGATGAATACAACATCCATGGATACCCCACCGTCTGGTTCGATGGTGGCTATCGAGTCACAGTTGGTGGCCTCCCGGAAGATGAAGCATACTACCGCCAGGACCTTACAGACTGCGGTGCACGTGCTGTCCCAAATATTGATGTTAACCTCACTGCAACCTGGCTGGGCAACGCCAAAATAGACATCGATGTCAATGTCCTCAACTATGAAAGCTCTTCCTATAACGGCCACATCCACGTGTACGTCACTGAAGTCGAATCAACCATGGGCTGGAATGATACCGTTGGACATCCGTATACCTTCCCGCTTCTCGATTACGCCTTCAACCAGGATATCTCCATAGCCTCTAGCAGTACCTGGACCGGCTCTTTGATCTGGGATGGCCATGACCATAACGATGGCCAAGGCAATAATTTCAGTACTATCCAATTCGGGAACCTAGAAGTCATCGCCGCAGTCTTCAACTCCGACGTTCATCAAGGCTTCTCAGACCCACCGAGCGGGAACCCATTCGATGCCTACTACGTCGATGATGCTGCCGGCGTCTGGCTTGGTACTCCACATCCACCAGCGGTTCCCACAAACCCCAAACCAGTCGATGGTGCCACCAACGTTGACGTCTCAAAAGACATCTCCTGGACGAACAGCGATCAGGATATCGGCGAAGACGTGTACTCAGACCTCTATTTCGGAACCACAAACCCGCCACCACTTCTCAAGGCCAATATCTTCGAGATGACCTATGATGTCGGCATAATGCAGTTCCATACAAAATATTACTGGAAGATAGTCGCTTGCGATAACCATGGGCAAGTCACGGAAGGACCTATCTGGAGTTTCACCACAGCGTCTGTACCTGACATCACACCGCCAACAGTCACTATTGAAAAACCAACGAGTGGTTATTTCTACATCCAAGATAATGATGGAACGCAGCGTCTGCTCTTGAAAAATACTCTGATTATTGGCAAGATCACCATCAAGGCAAATGCCACAGATACAGAATCCGGCATCGACAGAATCTCGTTCCTCATCGATGGAGAGGAGCAGGCCGAAATCACGACCCCGCCTTATACCTTTTTATGGACACGGTTCAGCCTGCCCTTTTTCTCTCATACGATCAGTGTCGTGGCCTATGATGAGGCGGGAAACAACGCACGTCAGGACGTCAAAGCTCTCAAGTTCTTATGAGAACCTTTCAACGGAATTGAGAGTAACCCTCAATTTTTCCCTCTTTTTTTCTTTTTATCTTTACCTGATTAATGGTAATAAAAATTTAAATTCGTCTGATTTTCCTCAATTCTTTTTAATCATTGGTGAAAGGTATGTTTTTTGTAAAACAGGTATTTATTGTGCAATTCAATCGTTGTCATGATTTAATATGCAAAGCCTGCTCTGTACGATGTTGGCTTTGTACATAAAATAGCTCATGGGACCGATTAAAAGTGCAGACTGATGATTTTAAGTGCTGACATTAGCTCCGAAGGTAAAAAATGAGAAAGAACGAGGAGTTATATGGAGAAAAATAGTGAAAAAAACTATCAAGAAATAGATTCAATTCCGTTGGAAAAATGCGAAGGAAATGAATCTATCCAATAATTTGAGGGGTAAAAGTGGGTTTGCACCCAATATTCTGTAAATATTTATATATGTGATATTCATTAGCATTGCATAAGGAGGAATGAAAGTATAAAAAAATCTCACATAAAGGTTTTTTTTACCATTGGTGTTGTAGCCCTTTTCTTGTTGAGTGGTTGTGTATCTGGGATCGTAAGCACATTTCAATCAACCACAACTGAGACCTTTCAACAAAAAAATAATGGTACAAATGATGATGCAGTGATCACCTGTTATGTTAGCGGGATCCCGCATACCCAGATGATTTCCTATGAATCAGGTACGTATTTGAAGGAGTTGTTTTCTGCGTTAGCATTAGCTAATGCTCATGATCCATGTTCTGCTGAAACTCAGTTCCTTCAACAGCAGATCCTTACGTATGCAGAGCAACAAGGTCTGTTACCCGCTGGGATGTCTGCTGATAGATTTTTAGCGCAGTTGAAGAAACAAGGTCAGGGTTTTGCTACAAAAAGTATTGGTGGTAATCTTGTGTATCCTTTGGGTATTGGTAGAGAGATGTTCTGTAATTTTGTTGCCACCGGTGAAGGAGCAGCGTTTCCAATCATTATTCTGCCACGTTTTATCCCGTTTATCATGACTCCGATCCCACGATTGTTTGTCGGTTGGAAAACATCGATAGGTATTACGAGTGTTGGTGGGCTAGTGTCAGGGACCGGTTTTTATGCGGTTGGTGAGCAGCAGGGTTTTGCACTCGGGTTCTGGGGCATCGGATTCAGTATCTTCCTCCCACCAATCAAAGCCTACGGGATGTTCGGGTACGCATTATATGCGAAAGCATCCGCTGAATACATGGAATTTTACCCACCGAATCATCCGCCTGAGATTGCTGCGATGTATCCGTTGGATGGAGCGACGTATGTTCCGTTGTCAACCTCGGAGCTTCGGTTCTCTATCAGTGATTATGATAGTGATCTGATGAGCTATAGTGTCACTACGTACCCGGATGTGGGTGGTGGGAATGGAAATATGAAACCGGATGGAACCTATACGGTTCCGGTATCTGGTTTGAAGAGCTCTACGGAATACACATGGTATGTGACTGTGTCGGATGGGATGGATACGGTTGAGGAAGAGTTTACGTTTACGACAGAGGCGGTCGCTCCTGTTGTCTCAGATGTCATACCGGTGGATGGTAATCGGTATGTACCAGTCTCACAGGGGTTTTTGCGTTTTCATCTTCGTGATCCTCAGAACGATCTGATGAGTTATACGGTTGAGACATCACCGTTTATCGGGTCAGGGAGTGGTTCAGGTGTTCATGAGGGAGATATCTCTGTGCCGATCAGTGGTCTTGAAGCCATGACGAAGTATCGGTGGTATGTGAATGTGACAGATGGTGTGAATCCAACGTCTGAGGTGTTTTGGTTCCAAACGGAGCCATTGATGGTGTTTGATCCGTTCACGGAAGGCTGGGAGTATCGGAAGATGATTACGGTGGATCATTCGATGGTCGCAGGTGACCTGGAGAACTTCCCAGTTGTACTAGAGTTAACTGACTCTGATCTTCGTGATAAGGCGCAGGATGATGGTGATGATATTCTGTTCATGGATGGAGCTGGTGTTGCGACTCGATTGTATCATGAACTTGAGGATTTTGATGGCTCGACCGGCCAGCTAATTGCATGGGTGAATATCAGTTCGTTGAACTCAACGGTTGATAGCTCGTTGTATATGTATTATGGGCATATGGATTCGTGTGAGCAACAATATCCTGAGAAAACCTGGGATGCTCAATACAAAGGCGTGTGGCATATGCACACTGCTTCAGGGAGTATTACAGATAGCACTGTGAACCATCATAACGGGATTGTATCAAGTATTTCGTGTCAAGCCGCAGGAAGAATTGGGTATGGCGTTGAAGACGATGGAACAGGTTACGTTGATTTTGGTGATCAGATTGAATATGAGACACAGGATATTACCTATGAAATATGGAGTATCCATGATTATGAAGCACAAGAGCTGGATGGAGGATTAGCAAAAGGTCGTGTATTTGGAGATTATACTACCTATTCTTCGCAGATCGCTTGGCATTTAGGTGAGAGCTCTTATTCAGTTATTTTAACAGATGGCACATCTTGCTCTGGTGTTGATGAATCTACTGATTTGACCAACTGGAATTATTTTGTTGGAACTCACGATAGTGTTACTGGAACTACATCTTTGTTCATAAATGGTGACTTTAAAGACAGTCAGACAAAACCTGGGACAACGATTGATTATACCCAAACACAAAATAACTTCAAGTTGGGCGGGAGGGATGGAGGTATTTATAGTTTCGATGGAAGAGTTGACGAAGTTCGTATCAGCAACATTGGACGAAGTAGCGAATGGATAAGAACATGTTATCAAAATCAGAATTTCCCATCCGATTTTATCAGTGTTGGGTTTGAGGAACCGCATCCGTAACCCGAATATATTAATGCACAAAGAGACGAAAAAAAACAATTGAGATTGTTGATTTATTGTGCAAAATACGGGTTGTTGTGGAATTTCCGTGTTAACACGGATTAATATGCAAAGCCTGCGATGTGCGATGTGCGATGTGATAATGCTTAAATAATTTCAGTCGTGGATAATTATAAGAACATTATGCCTACAAATTTCCTAAGTCTTATCTTATATTTCTTTGGATTCTGATGATATTTTTAAAAAAATAATACATAGTAAAGTATATATATAAGTTATATCATTGCGCTTAAAAGCATATCGAAAAGTTTAAAATAATTTACGGGGGCGCAGGTAAATGGTACAAATGCAATCCAAAAAGAAAAAAGAGAAGAGACAAAGCATTGAAGAAATCATTCAATGCCCTGAATGTAACAGTACACATTTAAGTAAAGATTACGCACGCGCAGAACTCGTCTGCGCAGATTGCGGCCTTGTGATTGACCAAGACTTCATCGACCATGGACCAGAATGGAGAGCATTCGACAGCGACCAACGAGAAAAACGAGCACGTGTCGGTGCACCGATGACCTATACCATTCACGACAAGGGACTTAGCACGATGATCGGCTGGAAAAACAGAGACTCCTACGGAAAATCAATCCCAACCAGAAACAGAGCCCAACTCTATCGACTACGAAAATGGCAACGACGTATCAGAATCAGCGATGCAACCGAACGAAACTTAGCATTCGCCTTATCAGAACTCGACCGCATGGCATCCGGCATGGGTCTCCCAAGAACCGTCCGAGAAACCGCAGCGATGGTCTATCGAAAAGCAGTCCTGAAAAACCTGATCCGTGGAAGAAGCATCGAAGGAGTATCAGCATCAGCGTTGTATGCAGCCTGCCGACAATGTAACGTCCCACGAACACTTGATGAAATCGCCGCATCCTCCCGTGTCTCCCGCAAAGAAATCGGAAGAACCTACCGATTCATCGCACGAGAATTAGGCTTAAAACTCATGCCGACATCACCACAGGATTACATCTCACGGTTCTGCAGTGAACTCAAACTCAGCGGAGACGTCCAAGCAAAAGCAATCGAAATCCTCAAAGACGCCGCGGACAAAGAACTTACCAGTGGCCGTGGACCAACCGGGGTAGCTGCCGCATCCATTTATATCTCATCGATCCTCTGCGGCGAACGACGAACCCAACGAGAAGTCGCAGATGTCGCTGGTGTGACAGAAGTAACAATCAGAAACCGATACAAAGAACTTGCAGAACGACTCGACATCGACATCATCCTGTAAAAAACTATGACCCGCTGGTACATCGAAAAAAAGAAAGAACATTTTTATAAACAAGCAAAACAAGTCGGTTACCGCGCACGCTCAGCCTTCAAATTACAACAAATACAAAACAGATTCCATCTGATCCCAAAAGATGGAATCGTCCTTGATCTTGGTGCAGCCCCTGGAGGATGGTGCCAGGTGGCAAAAGAACTCGTCGGAACACAGGGAATCGTCATCGGAGTGGACCTTTCATCGATCAAACCATTCGAGGACATACAGTTTCTCCAAGGAGACGTCACCAAAACCGAAACCCTGGAGCAAATCAAGGATCTGATGAATGGAAAGAACGCGGACGTCATCTTATCAGATATGTCTCCCGACATCTCCGGGAATTATTCTGTTGATCAGGCACGAAGCGCATGGTTATGCGAATCCGCCTTACATGTCGTAACCCAACTATTACAACCAGGTGGGCATTTCATCTGTAAAATCTTTGAAGGAGAAGATACCAAAGCATTCATCGAAAAGGTGAAACATCAATTTATGGTTGTGAAAACATTTTCTCCTGAAGCCACCCGTAAAAGCAGCTCTGAAGTCTATATTATCGCCAAATCGTTCAAAAAACCTTATAAAAAGGAAGACGTATCCTATTTGTAGACGAATAAAAGAGTATATTATGGTGGAGCCGATATCAGTTAAGTTTTATCCAATGGTAGAAACAATGACGGACCAACCACTCGCTCTCGAAGTGTTCCTCAAACATACCTATGAGGATATCGAGGAAAAAATCAATGAAATCATTAAAGATCAGAATATTTTAACGATCCTTAAAGAGGGCAAACGGTTACGGCCGTTACTTGGCGCCCTGTCTTTTAAAGTATGTACCGGGGGAAATGAATCAGCCCCGCTCTATCAACAGTTTTTAGAAGGAGCAGTCGCAATAGAACTTGCACATGGAGCCTCGTTAGTCCATGATGATATCATCGACGGTGACTTGACACGACGAGGAGAACCTGCGTTTTACATCAAGACCGGGGTCGATAACGCAATTCTCATCGGCCATAAGATGCTGGTGCTGGGGTTTAACCTTGCGTTATCTCACGGGGATCGAATCGCGAAACTGTATGTGGACGCATGGGGTGGAACCCTCGACGGCCAGCTTTCCGAGATTAATTTCAACAGCAAAGACCTCGAGGATGTCAATATCACTGCAGATTCTAAATTCTTCCAACTATACAGCAGGATTATTGATCTGAAGACCGCAACCTTGTTCTCAGCAGCATGTAAAGCAGCTGCGTATTGGGCGAAAGCCTCAGATGAGATAGCGAACCTTCTTGCGGAATATGGACGGGAGGTCGGGTTTGCCTATCAGCTCGCCGATGACCTTGTAGATCTTGAGAAAGGCGAGATGATCGACAGCGTCGTCATCCCTCTGCTGACACGACTTGAGAAGCGGACTGCGAAGAACGGGAATTTGAAACACCGGTCGATACGGAAAAAAATCGAGAAGAAATCACCAGAGATAAAACAACTGTACCTCGAAGAAATCTCAAAACATATCAATAAAGCAAAAAAGATCTGTAACTCACCAGTGCTCCCCGATAATCAATTTAAAACCTTTTTACTTGACGCACCCTACTATAGTATTAACAAAATGCTAAAGGAAATCTACATTAACATCTAGTTTTTTTTATAAGGTCAGTATAATTGCTGCATGGTCCTTTTCAAAAGGTGCCAGGTCCACTGTTTTTTTAATCCTGAATTTCTGTTTTTGCAAAGCACTGCCGACAAGATCGTATGCTTGTTTTGGTTTCAGTGCGACATCGATGCTTCGTGCTTTTACCATGATAAGACCGGTCCCGTTCGGCTTGAGATAGGCTTGGATGTTACGGGTGAAGATATCAGCTTGGTTCCGCTGGGAGATATCCTGGTAGATCAGGTCAACAGCAGGAACCATATGTTGGTACCGTTCTGGGTGGTTCGCATCAGACAGGATCGGGATGATGTTTTGTCTTTTTTCAGATACTTTCAACAGGTTGATGATCGCCACTGGTGAGGATTCTACCGCATAGATAGTGCCTCTCGTGATGATGTCAGAGAGATGGCTGACTGTTGTCCCTGTGGCAGCACCAAGATACAGGATACTTGCATCAGGAGCAATCGTACAGATGAGTCCTTTGAGGAGTGCAGCAGCAAGTTTGCTTCGGTATGGGTTCCAAGACCGGTATTCCTTGTCATCTTCAGTGAAGAGTTGTTCGTTGTAGACTTTGATTCCTTTGCAGCCTTCGGGGTTTACCGTAAAGAGTCTGTCGTTTTTCTTGTAGATACCTGGGTATTCTGTCGGTTGCATGTTTTTCCCCTATGATGTCTGGTCGATAAATAGTTTTGTGGAATGTTTAATTTACCTATCCTCCATGGAGTATCTGCGCGCATCATTCGACAATTTCAGGCCGTAGGTACAATAGCCAGAGCAGAACCCAAGAAATATACTTTTTTTTCTAATGTGAAGATCATCAATCCCGTAAATCCAACTAATAAAAAGACATCATCGCTCTCGACATTACCTTTTATACCAATGGAATGTAAGTCAGTATAGTACCCCTGAATCATTACAAGGTTCATTAGTTTCAAAGGATTCAGAATCGACAGAATTAGTATTATTGGAATTAACATGTTATACAGTGTCCCTGCTCCTATCGTATAAAACACCTCGGAAAGAAATGCAGAAATCACAAACAACGGACCAAATGGAGCAAGAATTGGATACACCCATCCACTTTTTGTGGCGATTAACGATAATAGACAGAAGACATTAACACACTTGGGAAAAATCTCTTGTTGCCTATTATTCAATAATCTTACAATAGTATTTTGATTCACTCCGTTGGTAAGGTGTAATGCTTGTTCACTGGTCATTGCTTGCGGCAATAAATCATATTTATCTAATTCAATGATAGCATTCTGAAAGATATGTATAGATTCCTCTCTTGATGTAACATTATTCAATTTACTGTTAATTGTTTCAAACAACAAGTCAATTTCATTTGCTTGTTCCCTGGTGAGTTTCACCGTGGTATTCCCATATCCCTGGATGCCACAGGCTTGGGTGGTGACTTCCACAAGGTCATCATCTTGGGATGCTTTGACAGCAATCTGGTTGATGCTTGGTGCGACTGCGACACC
>Ga0209288_10000441_pt1 | contig 12671 bp, 8 predicted proteins | sample PPLLaktember2015_4_FD_187261 | JGI IMG/M metagenome (GOLD analysis project Ga0209288, IMG submission 187261) | Freshwater sediment microbial communities from Prairie Pothole Lake near Jamestown, North Dakota, USA - PPLs Lake P8 Core (1) Depth... | ecosystem: Environmental > Aquatic > Freshwater...
TAATCGGTTTACCATTTACAAAGCCCCAAATATATTTATCAAAAGTTCCAAACTCTTTTCTTACCGCAATGAAAGCTTTTGCATTTTTAACAGAGCTTTGAATTTTTAGCTTATTTCTTATTATTCCAGCATCTTTCATTAAAGAATTTATTTTTCTTTTGTCATACTTTGCAACTTTGTTAAAGTCAAAATTATCAAATGCTTTGCGGAAGTTTTGTCTTTTGTAAAGTATTGTTCGCCAGCTTAATCCTGCCTGAAATCCTTCTAGCAGCAAAAACGTAAAGAGTTTTCTATCACTATGAACAGGAACTCCCCATTCTTTGTCGTGATATTTAATATACAATGCATCATTTGCCGGCCAGGGACAGCGTGTTATGTTTTTCATAATTATCCTGTAAGCGGTTTTGTAAAATGGTATTAATTAAAGTTAACAATTCGTTGTTTAAACAAAAAAGAAAAATGTTGCTAAAATAATTTGTGCTTAATCATACATATCTCGATTTTTAAAATGAAATTTATAAACAACTTACAACGGAGTATTTTTATGAAAAAATTATTTTTCATTCTTCCGATACTTTTACTTGTTCTTGGATTCACCGCTCAAAGAATTCTTGATGACAAACTTAAAAATCTTCTACAGCAATTTAAAATTGAAGAAGAAACTGCAAAATCAAATATATATTATGCAGTAAGCGGACCATCTTTTTATATACCCAATGTAAAAATCCTTAAAGATCTTACTGTTGGAGATAGAATATCCATCATTGAATCCATTGGAAAAAACATAAAGGAATATGTTGCATCCAAAGAGTTTGTTGAAAAGTATAATCAGCTTAGAGAAGATAGAAAACCTACATCACCAGAAGCTCCTAAATATACATCTCAACTTAAAGATGAAGCTCGTGAAAGCTTAAAGAAAAGCATTGCTGAAACAGAAAAATCTAAAACACAAATGGCAAAAGATCAGCAAGCAATGTTTGATGAAATAATAAAGTCGCTTAAACAACAGTTAGTCGAGATTGATGATCCTGCGAAAACAATGTATAAACCTGAAATGGATGAATACATAAAGCAGGGATATGAAATGCAGATGGATGAATATAAAAACAAAGTTGCTGAGTGGGAAACTGAGTATCCTGTTAATAATCCAAAACCTATAGTAGTTAAATGGATAAATGCTTTTTTGGAAAAATCGGCAGATGTTAACTTTAATGCAAAAACAGTGAAGAATAAGGATGGCATAATTAAATTTGCTGATCAGGAATATGAGTATAAAGACAGCCAGTGGAAATTATATTACAGGGCAGGCAAAGAAACTGTTGCTGCTGCTCGAGTATTTGCTCAGAGTTGGTTAAATGATTTTAAGTAGCGATAGTAATTCTTTAGTGATGATACAAACCCCATTATTACCGATAAGAATGCAAAGGGCTTAGTAAGGGGAAATGAAAATGGGTTAAGTTGGAACTCTAATAAAATTACTACAAGTAAAAGTAGTAATACAAGAATTGTTAAAGCAACGCTGGATTTTTCAAATAACCTGGTTTTTCAAAACCTCTCTTCTTGAATTTAGGATAAGTATGAATCAGGCATGAGTTTTTGGCAATAGTGAAAATGAGCCTGGATTTAAATACGTCGTTAAAGCTTATTATACTCTTTTTACGCAAAGCAGATCAGCTGATATCACTCATAAAGCTCACTTTGATAATATAAGTATTTTAACATTAAGTGCAATTTCTGACAAAAATCTTGATGCTGATTTTATATTTAATGCTCGTACAGATGATTCATTAAATACAGTTGAATTTACAAATGGGGCAATACAAATAGATTATTAAGTTTCTTTTGCTTCCACTTACGATATAAATCACAAACCCAAAAAAATTGATTTTTCGGGTTTTATTTTTAGCTGATTTGTGATTTAGGCTAAAAAATAATTTAGTTACCTTCCCCATTTTTACTTGACAATTATTTAAGAGAATATTATGCAAACGATACTAGGCTCAACCGGAATTATAGGAACGGAATTAGCCAAAGCCTTAACACAATACACCGATAAGATTAGACTTGTAAGCCGTAATCCAAAGCGTGTAAATCTAACAGATCAACTTGTATTTGCTGATCTGACAAATCCTCAGCAAGTTATAACTTCTGTTGAAGGATCGGAAGTAGTTTATCTTACGGTAGGTCTTGAGTATAAAATAGGAGTTTGGCAAACCCAGTGGCCAATAATAATGAAGAATGTTATAGATGCTTGTAAAACGCATAAGGCCAAACTTGTTTTTTTTGATAATGTTTATGCATACGGTTTAGTTAAGGGCTGGATGAAAGAAGATACTCTTGTTAATCCAACAAGTAAAAAGGGAGAAGTTAGAGCGCAAATTGCACAGATGATAATGAGTGAAGTTGAAAAGGGACATCTTGATGCAATTATTGCCAGGGCAGCTGATTTTTATGGACCGAACACACCACTAAGTTTTGCAACGGTTACAGTTTTTCATAATCTAAAAAAAGGAAAAACTGCCCAATGGTTTGTTGATGCAAATAAAAAACATTCTATGACATATACTCCCGATGCAGGCAAAGCAACAGCAATTTTAGGAAATACTGCTTCGGCATATAACCAAATCTGGCATTTACCAACTGATAAAAATGTTTTAACAGGGAAAGAGTTTATTGAACTTGCTGCAAAAGAATTTGGCGTAGAACCAAAACACATAGTGCTAAAAAATTGGATGATTCAGATGGTTGGATATTTTGTTCCCGTAGTTAAAGAAAGTTATGAAATGTTATACCAAAATGAATATGATTATTTATTTGACAGTACAAAATTTGAAAGGACTTTTAATTTTATACCAACAAGTTATCAAGCTGGAATTGCTGAGACATTAAAATCAATGAGGTAGAACTTAATTAGACTTAATTTACTTTGTGTAATCTGCAAAAATCTTTACATCTTTGTGGTAAAAAAATTTTCTCAAACAAGGATGCAAAGCATGTTAGAAAAAAAGTAATTGATTATTATCAACATTCTATCAGTTCACAAACTTTTTTAAATAATAGTTTAAATTTTGTCAATTTTAACTCATTCTCAATTAGAATGAAGCAAGCGATAATATATCTTACTTCACTATCTGCAACAGTCCCGACTTCGTTTATCTGATAGGAAAGACATCTTGTTTTGTGATATGATATCTTAAGTAATAGAAATTTTCCTACAAAAATTTGATTTTTAGTTAAACAGAGCACACAATTGTGTGCTCTTATAGTATAATCTATTGTAAAAATATTTGAATTTCAGTCAGATAATTATTTGGATTACCTTTGAAAATCATTCCAGGTCCTTTTATATAAACTTCTCTTGAAGGCAAGATAGTTTTATAATTTTTCTTCCCGATGTAATCGAAAAGCAACTTGTAAGAATTCCCAAGTGTATCATAAGTCCCTTTGTGGATAATTGCAACACATTTGCCGCCCTGCAATTCACGAACAGAAATTTTATCTGTGTTAGCGCCTTTTCTTATCGGAAAACAAGCCTCAAAGTCATCATCATTTTCTTTGTACTCGCCATCAAAGTAAAGAGTCATTGGTTTTCCGTTTATATGTCTACCCATTTCCTTTCCAAGTATTTTGAATCCTTCGCCCACTTGATTGTATTTTCCCTTCATTCTGTAACCAGCGATAAGAAGTGTTTCAACTTCTTTTTCCTCAATTTCAAATTTATTTTCAAAACTCATTTTAGCTTCCCTTTCAAAAATGATTATTGATTCTATTGAGCAGGAAATCTGATTGTATCGTTCAAGTTTGTTTTTTATCTCAAACAACTTTGTCTGTAACTGCTCAAGAATTTCGGATTCATCATTACAGCTATCCAGCATTTCTTTTATTTCCGATAATGAAAAATCATATTCTTTTAAAATCCTTATAGATTTTGCTTTTTCAATATCAACTTCGCTATAATATCTGTATGAAGTGAACTGATCTACTTCGGCAGGGACAAGAATATCTTTTTCATTGTAAAGCCGCAAAGACTTAATTTAAAGTGATGTAATTTTTGAAAACTCACCGATACTGTATCTCAAAATTATCCTCGCTTTGTTAATTACAAAAGTTGGTCAACTTTCATTCACAAATATAAAGACTGTTCTAAGGGGAGAGTCAAGAGGCGAAGAAAAATTTTTTAATAATTAAAAAGTTTAAATTAATAATTAACTGACAAAGCAATTTGTACAGATTTACTATTTATATAAACGTAGACAACTAATCAATCAGTCTTGTTATTAACTTTCTGAATGTGCTTATTGAATCATTAAAAGAATTTTCCTTTTTCAAAAAGATAGGGCGGTTTGAACCTTTTGGATAATACCTCCAATGAATTTTAGAATACATGTTTGCACACTTTTTTGTGTGATTTATCATATACTCAATGGGATCAGGTTCGCTGTTGTTTATTAAGTATAGTTCAATCTCCCAAAGCGCCTCACTAAATATCTCTTTTAGTTTATATATATCATCATTTACATTTAACAAAAACTCAACAATAAAAACTTGATTTTCCCCGATTCCAATTCGTGCTACTGCCGAAGGATCAAAACCAAACTTTAGTTCAAAGTATCTATTCCTCAAATCAACTTTTCCGGGCTGCCAGATCCAGGAATCACTATTCATTTTGATTACTCAGTTTTTTGAATGGATGTGCTTCTGTATTAAAAACAAATTGATTTAAATCTAAAATTTCTTCCGGAGCAAAAATTAAGTAAAGATATTTTAATGTTTCCGCAAGATAAAAACTTTCCATTGAATCCATTTTTTCTTTGCTCATAACACTTTTAAGCGATGCATAGCCTTCATCAATACGGCAGTATCTTTTAATACTTTCAAAAAATGTTTTTCCCATCTCCAGATATTTTAGGTTCTTAGTTTTTCTGTAAAGATAAAAAGTGGACTCAATATTTTCAGGACGCAAAATATAATAAGGAGCAGTTACTTCAAAAGTTTTATAATTGATTTCTTCAGGCTCAATTCCAAAGTGCTCCCACATTTTATAACAACTTTCCTGAATTTGTTCAGCAGTTTTAATATCACCACCAAGAACAAGCATCGCAGGCATAAAAGCATCCAGCGCACCAAATACAGTTCTGGATTTTTCACCCGTATGCATATCTGCGTGAGCATACCAAAAACCCGTTTCAACAGAATCAAGTAAATATTTATTAACAGATTTTATACTTTCATCATACATATTCTTAAAATCTTTATCATCAAAAAGCAGATAAGCTTTGATAAGATATTCATAATAAGAATCAATCATTCCGCTGATGTGTGTTTCTGTGTTTAGCCATTCACCAGTTTCAATATTTATTTGAGTTCCCACCAAACCAATTTCAGATCTGCGTTTATAAACTTCTGTAATTGCATGCTTTGCTTTGTTATAGTAAACAGGATTGCCGGTAAGCTTGCTTAACATTCCAAACTCTAACATCAAAGTCCCAATTTCTGCAGGATTATTGATGCTGTCACGAAGTTCACCGGATTTCAAATTAACATATCGGTACGGCATTCCTGTTTTTGAATTAAAAACAGGAAGCAATCTGTTTCCAATGTCTTCAGCTAAATTTAAAAATATTTTATCACCATCAAGTTGATAAGCAGAAATCAATCCGCCAAGCAATCGAATTGTTAACTCAAAATTCTGAACAAAGAAGTTTTTATCAAATGATAATTTATTAATGATCAGTTCTTTTGTTTCGCTGGCTTCTTCTGTTAATCCCATCAAAATCATTGTATCAAAAGCATCAACGGGAGTCATTAACAGGCTTTCATCATACCAATTCCTGAAAGTTTTACTTAATGGTTTTAATTGATCTTGCCCCCACGCATACTTTTTATAAGCATTCCAGGAATGAAGAAATTCCTGTTTTACTTGTTCTGCATATTCATATTTATTGATATCACTTAAGGAAAAATTATCGGACATAGATGGCGGAAGTGATTCGACATTTGTCCAAAGATTTTTATTTGGAATTTCACTCATTTCTAATTCAAGTAAACCGCCACTGATAATTTCATTATGAGTGATAAAGCTTTTTGTTAATTCTCTCCTATTAAGCGTTACCGATTGAATATAAATATTTTGTTCAGAAAGGTTTTTTGCTCTGATTACAAACTTCTTCGCATTTTCTAAGTTGATTGTTACTTCCTCAAAAAGTGGAGAGCCAATTAGATAATTCTGATCGGCAGGATTAAAAGGATAAAAACCCATTGCACTGAAAACATACCAGGCAGACATTTGTCCGCAATCTTCATTACCAATCAATCCCTCGGGTGTCTGATTATAAAATGTTTTTAAGATTTGATTAACTCTTTGTTGAGTTTTCCAGGGCTCACCAACAAAGTTATACAAATAAGATATATGCTGACTGGGTTCATTACCGTGTGCATATTGCCCGATCATTCCGGAAATATCATTACTTGGATTTGGTCCTTCTAATTTTGAAGATGTGATAAATAAAGAATCTAATTTTTCAATAAACTTTTCTTTACTTTCAAATAAACTGATTAAGCCCTCCACATTGTGAGGAACAAACCAAGAGTATTGCCATGCAGTCCCTTCCGTGTATTCGTGATTTCTGTGCTCTGAGTAAACAGGATTAAAAGGAACTTTCCATTTTCCATCGCTAGTTTTAGCTCTCATAAAACTTGTTGATGGGTCAAACAGATTTCTGTAATACTCAGCACGAGTTGAAAAGTATTTATAGTCTTCTTCTTTGCCTAGATATTTTGCAACCTGTGCAATACACCAATCGTCGTAAGCATACTCAAGCGTTTTAGAAACTGATTCAACTTCTTTATCATCAGGTATGTAACCAAGTTCTTTATAGTATTTCAAACCAAGATGATCTAGCATTGCTGATTTTTTCATTGCATCGTAAGCAAGATTAACATCAAATCCCTTAAAACTTTTTAAGATTGCATCAGTTATAACAGGAATAGCGTTATAACCTATCATTGTTCCGGTTTCATTTCCAAGTAATTCCCAAACGGGCAATAATCCGTATTCGTTATTGTGAGATAGCATTGAGTTGATCATATCATCAACTCTTTCTGATTGAGTGATCGTAAACAGAGGATGAGCAGCACGGAAAGTATCCCACAAAGAAAATATACTGTACTTAGTGTAAACTTCTGCTAGGTGAATATTTCCATCAGCACCTTTATACTGTCCGTTAACATCACTAAAAACTATCGGGGCTAACATTGTATGATACAAAGCCGTATAAAATGTTGTTAGCAATTCTTTGTTGTGTGATTTTACTTGGATTTTACTTAGTTCACCATTCCATTGGTCTTCTGCATTTTTCTTTACCAAATCAAAGTTCCAGTCCATAATATCATTTTCAAGATTCAACTTTGCATTATCAATGCTAACAGAAGAGATTCCTGTTTTAATCAGCAATACTGCGTTAGTCTTTAAATCAAAATTAAATATTGCTCGAGAGTTTTTACCTTTAATTTCGCTTACATTGCTCTGATATATTGAATCCTGAATGAATAGAGATTTTGCTATAGGTTGAGAAAAAATTGTGTAAAAGAAAACCCGTTGATCGTTTGCCCAGCCCTTGGATAATCTATATCCACAGATGCTATATTCATCAATTATCTTAATAGATGTTTCAACAGGATTATCCCAGTTTTTAGAATAACCCAGATCAAGTTGAACAAATTCATTCCCCTCCTGATTAAAAGTATGTTTTTGTAATCCGGATCTCAAAGATGCCGTTAGTTCAGTTTTTATGTTATAATCTTTTAAAAGCACATAATAATATCCGGGTGAAGCAGATTCATTTTTATGATCATACTTAGATTGAAATTTGTGTTTTAATATTGAATCATCAGAAATATTTTTTAAGAAAGTGGATGGCATAAACTGAATATCATAAAGATCACCTATCCCTGTGCCGCTTAAATGTGTGTGAGAAAATCCGACTATTATACTATCAGAATAGTGATAACCTGAAGAATATTCCCAACCGCTTTTACCATTATCGGGACTTAGTTGCACCATACCAAACGGAACAGTTGCACCCGGATATGTATGTCCATTTAATCCTGTGCCAATAAATAGATTAACATATTGATTGTAATTTTGTGAAGAGATTATTTGTGTGAATAATAAAAACAGAAAAAATATTTTCATAAAGTCTAAAGTTGTTTTTGTAATAAGTGTGGATAATTATTATGAACCATTAAAATGAATTCACCAAACAAAGTATTTGCCCATGCAAACCAGGGTCGAGTAAAATTTGTTGAATCGTCTTTATTAAAAGATTCGTGCATAAAGCCAGTATTTGCGTGAGAAGATTTAAGAAGTTTAATGCAGTCAAGAATTTCGTTTTCGTCAGTACTTGTTATGCCGCGCATAATCACGGATAAATGCCAGATCTTATCAAGCCCAGCATGCGGTCCGCCAATTCCGTTCTTAGCTTTTCCCACAAAGTAGTATGGATTGTTTATACTAAACAAAAACTTTCTTGTGCTTTTATATAAATCATCCTTTGCACTAATAGCATTCAGATAGGGCAGAGAAAGAAGACTTGGGATGTTTGCATCATCCATAAAAAGTTTGTTTCCGAATCCATCAATTTCGTACGGAAATATTTTACCGAAGTTCAAATGTTCAGCAATAGCATATTTGTTTAATGCGTCTTCAACTTCATCTGCTAAAGCGTTGCATTCATTTGCAAAAATATTATCTCTACTAACACCTGCAATTATTTCTGAGAGATGTTTTAAAGATACAACTGCAAAATAATTCGATGGAACTAAAAATGGGAAAATTGTTGCATCATCACTAGGACGGAAAGATGAAACGATTAAACCAACAGGATTTATTGGATTGCCGTATCCGCCTAAAGGCAGACTATCTGTTGCCCAGGCAGTTTCTCGCATAAATTTATAAGGGCTTTTTCCATCTTTACGTTGCTGTTCTTTAAATGTTTTAATAACAAGCTTCATTGCAGATTTCCAGTCTTCATCAAACACAGAAACATCGTTTGTTATTTTCCAATAACCATAAGCAAGACGAATTGGATAACACAAAGAATCTATTTCCCATTTGCGCTCGTGCAGATCAGGTTTCATTTCTGTAATATCATTTTTCCATGGGCTATCACCAGGTCCATCATTAAAAGCATTTGCATAAGGATCGATTAGAATACATTTTGTTTGGCGGTTAATCACTCCAGCGATCAGATTTTTTAATTTTTTATCTTCATTTGCAAATTGTATGTAAGGCCAAACCTGTGCGGATGAATCCCGCAGCCACATAGCGTGAATATCACCTGTGATTACGAAAGTATCTGGTTTGCTATCAATGAATTTGTGAGTGACAGTTGTATCAAGAGTATTAGGAAAACAATTCTCAAAAAGCCTGGCAAGCTCTTCGTCTTTGATGCTTTTTTTCATCTCAACAATTTTTGTTTCGATAGCTTCACTAATAAATTTTCTTTCAGCAATTGGTGGGCGATTAGAAATAAAAAAATTTGGTGCAAATGATTTTGTAAAAGAAAGATTTGAAAGAGATAATCCTGCAAGTGCAAGGCTGCCTGTCTTAATGAAGTTTCTTCTGGATTGCATAGCGTCCTACTTTAAGTTGATGATAAACTTCACATTGAAAATGTCTTATCGAAAAATAGAAATAAAAAAAGGGACTCCAAATGAGTCCCTTAAAGTTTAAGAATTTTGTATTGGTCTTTGATGACTTACAAATTTATTATAAAGCAGCAAACCAATAATTGTAACAACACCGATCATACTAAAAATAATCCAAAGTGTACTTGGTTGGTTTAAATTATCAACAAAATGAACATAGAGAAATGCTCCAAGTAAAGCTCCAACGCTGCTTCCTATAACACCATAAAGAAAAGAATAACCGAGATATAAAGCTTTTTTATCTTCGGGGGCAATCAATCCGACATAGCTGATAAACTTTGGATGTGCTGTCATTTCTCCGATAGAAAAAATTGTAATACCAAGCATAAACACCCAAATGTTTGTATTGATTGCTAATATTGCCATTCCAATTGTACCCATCGCAATTCCGGCAATCATAGTTGGAAGTGCTTTTGTATTTTTAACAATGTTAGAGACAATAAGTTGTAAGAAAATAATTGTTCCCGCATTAATTACAGTAACATGTTCAACATCAAATTTCCAATTCATATTAATTCCGATGCCGCCAAGAGCACCATTAACAAAATTGTTTAGAGAAGTTGCATCAACGTATTTTTGAACATACCACAAAACAGAGTCAAACATCTGGAAATAAAGAATCCAGAAGCCTGAATAAATAACAATCAATCCAATAAACTTAAAATCAGTTAAAACCAGCACTGCCCCCTTTAAAACTTCTGCAAGTGTTTTTGTACTTTCAGGTCTTTTGGGTTCTTTATAAATAAGAAATGTTGGGATAAGCATAGATGCAGTTGCAATGGCTGATGCCATCATTACATATTGCCAGCCAAATGTGTTTTTAATGTAAGGGACAAGAATTAACGGGAATAAAAAAGCACCGAGATTTATTGACCAGTAAAAAATTCCAAAACCTAATGTGCTGTTGCCTTCATTTGTGGATCTCGCAATTGTACCTGAAATCATTGGTTTGAATGCACCAGCGCCAATTGCCATTATAATTAAACTACCAAACACCATTGCGTATTCTGTAGTTTGACTTGTAAGAAAATATCCGAATCCTAAAAAGATAAATGCAAAAGTTAAAATTCTTTTGTAACCAAATCTATCACCAATTGCACCAGAAAGAATAGGAAGAATATAAAGCATTGGCTGGATAACACTTTTTATAACTCCAACACTTTCTTTTGTGTAACTAAGCTGGTCAGTCATATACACAGAAAGTATGCTCATCATTCCGTAATAGGAGCCTCGTTCAAAAAACTCCATAAATATTACAACCCAATAGTTTAGAGGAAAGGATTTGAATCCAGTTTTTGAAGTTTGTTGTTCACTCATCTGTAGTCCTAATTAGTTTCAGATTTTAATTTTATTGAATGCAAAGCTAAGGAAATGTAACATAAGATATAATAAAAAAGGCACGATTTCTCGTGCCTTAATAAATATAGCTGAAGTCACACTTCGACTTCGCTCAGTGTGACAATTAAAATTATTTCATCAACAACATTTTTCTTGTTTGAACAAAGCTGCCAGCTTTTATGGTATATAAATAAACTCCGCTTGATAGGTTGGAAGCATCAAAGAATACTTCGTAGATACCGGGAGCTTTTTCTTCATTAACTAAGGATGCAATTTCACTTCCAAGTAAATCAAAAATCTTTAACTCAACATTACTCTTTTCTTTTATTGAATAAATAATCTTTGTAGTTGGATTAAATGGATTGGGATAATTCTGTTCTAAAGAATAATCTGCAACTGTTCCGTAAACAACTTCAACAATGTTTGAATATTCAAATGTTCCATCAAAATCAATTTGTTTTAATCTATAGAAAGAAGTTCCTACGATTGGATTCTGATCAACAAAAGAATAACTATGAACTTCTGTAGAAGTACCGTTACCATTTACAAAACCAATTTTCTGCCAATCTGAATTTCCTAAAGCCCCTTCCTTTAGGGAAGGGGTTGGGGATAGGCTTCTTTGTATTTCAAAACCTGAGTTATTTAATTCTGTTGCAGTTATCCAATTTAAACCCACAGTATTATTAACTATAGATGAAGTGAATGAAACTAGTTCAACAGGAATTACACCCTGATAGACAGAAACTTTAACATTATCCACATACCACCCATCCTGTTGCATAGAAACATCGGATCGGAAATAAAATCTTAGAGTTATTTGCTGACTTGCATATGCTGTAATATCAATTGCCTCGTGAACCCAGGCAGTTCTTGTTCCATCATAAAGTGGTTCACCGTTTGGTTGGAAACTCCCTGTTCCCGGATTTGAGTACTGTCCTGCAAGCGAAATCCAGGTTGTTCCATTATTAGTTGATAATTGAATCTGTCCATAATCATAATCAGTTTCTATATCCCACTGAGTATCAAATTCTAAAACAGCACCAAGAACATTTGTTAATTGTATTTGATTGTTATAACGCAGTGATGAAGTAACATTGGCCGCATAATTTCCACCCGGGGAATCTGTAAATGAAGATGGCGCAGAAACATATTTTGTTGTTGTAATATTCCACCCGCTTGTCGATGTCCAGTTAGTGATATTATTTGCTTCATCATACATTGCAACAGTTAATGGTGCAACAAAGAACTGGTAAAACGCTGCAGGAGGAGTGCTGCCTGGAGGATTAAATCCGCTGCCGCCCGCTGGTAACGTTTTTACGATCGATGAATTTGCATCCTGTGCTGCTATGTAATATTGGCAAATTGTTCCAAGCGGTAAGGCAGGTATGTTAAAAGTATAATTTCCACTTTCTGTTGGTGTTCCTGTAACAGAAATAAAACTACTAAAAGTACCGCCGTATTGCTTTGTTCTGTAATATAATCTTGGTGCTAAAGATCCAGCTCCGATTTGTAATCCTGAGGAAACAAATGCTGTTGTTGTAATTATTTGTGATGTTGTCATCGAAGCAATTGGAGTATGAGCGATATCAAGATTTAGATTTAGAGCAAAAGTTGCAAGTGTTGCT
>Ga0209288_10000445_pt1 | contig 12610 bp, 6 predicted proteins | sample PPLLaktember2015_4_FD_187261 | JGI IMG/M metagenome (GOLD analysis project Ga0209288, IMG submission 187261) | Freshwater sediment microbial communities from Prairie Pothole Lake near Jamestown, North Dakota, USA - PPLs Lake P8 Core (1) Depth... | ecosystem: Environmental > Aquatic > Freshwater...
TGCTGTTACCCAAGGAGCGCTTTCAATTTTTGATATTAAATGTGATGTACCGATTCTGTGAAGTTTATCATTATACAAAGCATCTACAAACTCACGCTGAAGGTGAGTTGATGGTCCTTCTGTTTGTCCCTCATTAAACCATCCATATCGCGAGTTACCAATGAAGCCAACCGCAAAATTTTCGATGTTCACCATTTTTTCTGCAATGCAGTCGGATTCATCAAATCCTCCACAATTACATCCGGTTGTATTTACTAATGTGTAGTTGTGAATGATGCCATTAACCTGAGAAAAATTTTCATTCGTAATATCGCCATCAGATAATCTCATCACATAATTATAATTTGAATGTCCGGCGTGATGGATAAATGATTTTCCCTGATTAATTTTTGAAATTAATGTACTACCTGACCAATACCCTAAATCTCTGTCGTATAGTTTTTCAATATTATCTTCGATAGGAATGCCGATTGTCGTGTAGCCGTTATCATCATGAAAGCCAATTAGTAAATCTAAATAATCACCGCCCCAGGTTTGTGGAGAAGACCATAAATCTTCACCAGCTAATAATGGCTTATCCAATTCATTTAATACAGGAGTTTCTTGGTAAGATTTGACTTTGTTTATCATATTACTTAATTCGGACAAATTACTTATCGGTATACGAGCAATGGAAATTTCCGGCAACAGATCATCTTCACCAATTTCTCCCCATAGACTATTACCGTTATTGTTCCATGTTCCATCTAAAGCCGAGTAATATAAATCAGCAGGTATATCATTGTCTTCATAAACGGAAGAAGACTGAACGTGACAATAGAATCCGCGATATGGAATGTGCTCAACATCCCCACCAAGAAGCACATATTCTATATTATTGTTTTGATATTCCTGTAATATGAAATTTCGAATTTTTTCCTGTAGGTCTTGCCCTGATGATGAAGCATAAATTGAGTCTGTTGAAATAATTTTTGCCTTTAATCCCCTAATGCGATATAAATATATGAGATCCCGAAATTCATCTTCAAATTGTGATGGTGAAATTATTAATAATTGATATGTATTGTTGCTTAGGATTCTTTTAGGATAAAGATTAATCAAATCGGGATTTTGTACAAATTTTTTAACTCTTTTTAACACTTCGTTATTTGAATTTAGTTTTGTCAGAGCATCAATAGCCTTTGAATCTTTTCTTGAATGAATTCTTACAGTTATCTTTTTATAAAACGAAACCTTTCCTGATGCCGGATAATATTTTAAAGGAGTAAAAGTAGAAAGCGCAATAGAATATCCATTCATGTATTGAGTGATCAATTCCCCTGTTTGTGTGGATGGATAAGCGCTTGTCATCGCATATATAAACTCGTCCTTTACAAATTCACCACTAATATTTTCTGAGATTGGACGAACATACTGCTGCGGATAAATTTTAAATTTTCCAGGAATGGTAACTTCATCTTCCCCAATCATTTCAATTGATTCTGCAATTTCACCCGGTGGCAATAATAATGATACAGATTGATAAGGGAGAACAGGCTCACCCAGCTTTCCGGTAAGTAAGGTATTCTTAAAATTGATTGTTTCGTGATCGGCGGTTTGGGTTCTCTTGTAATTATCAAAGTAGTAAGTTTTTTCGATAACCTGAGCATTTATATTAGCATAAATGAAAAGTAGAGAGAAGAGGATCAGTTTGGTTTTTGTCATGATAAAACCTGAAATTATTATTCAAAATATAATTAAGTGTAGTTCTATCATCAATGAAAAAACCATTGTGGCTTTCTCCTGCGGTTAAAATTAAGTTTCTTTTAGTTATCAGGCTTCTTTAGCTAGCTTAATTATTTCGCCCCAAGTTGGCTCCTTTCCACTCATTAAAATAGAAACCCTGAAAACTTTTGCTGCTAATTTGCGTAACAGATAAAATGTTGCAGTTAACAGAATAAAAGAACCGGCAAGCTGCCAGAGATCAACATTGCCAACTACCCAGCGCATAGGCATTGCGGTTGCAGAAGTTAGTGGAAACCAAGATAAAAAAACTGCAAGTTTGTTTTGCGGACTTATAACCAACGTAATTACAACAAACAAAACCGGCAATAACATTAGCGAACTTTTACCCGAATTGTTTGGATCTGTAATTACAGAAGCAATTGCAGCAAGTAAAGAGTTCCACATCAAAACGCTCATCAATGCAAACATTAAAAATATAATTATTGATGGGGCATGAAGAACCTGGAAAATATATTTTAATGGCACATCGGTAAATTGAAAAAAGAGCAATCCACCAAGTATGCTGATTATTGAATATGTTATTAAAGAAGAAAGTCCGGTTAGTGTAATTCCCAAAATTTTTCCGTCCATCCATACCTGCGGCTTAATTGCAGAGACAATCTGTTCCGTGATTTTCAACTGCTTTTCACCGGTAATTGCAGTAAACTGGTATGCAAAACTTAATACTACTGCTAAAATCATCAACCCTGCAAAAAAATATACAAGCACTTTCCTTCCGGAAGTTTCCTCAAAATATTTTTCTGCTATACTAACCGGCTTAAGTACGTGTTGCAAATTTTCCTGGCTAAGCTTTATTTCTTCCATAGCCCTTGTTTGATTATATTTGTTTAAAATCTTGTTTAATTTTTTAAATGCCTGTGGTTTTTTATAGGAATACAACACAAAACCGGCATTATCATTCCAGAGCAAAACATCTTCCTGGTTGTTGGAAATCTGTTTTATATAATTATCTTTTTGATTTTCATAAATTTTATTAAGTTCAAATTCTTGTGAAAGCAATGAGGTCAATTTTACATCGAGCGTTTCTGATATTGTTAAGCTTGTTTTTTCTTCTTCGGCAGATGCAGCATACTTTCCTATAAAATAAACCAGAAAGAACACTACAATCATAACTGCAATGCCCAGCAATTCATTTTTGGGTTTAAAGAACCTGCGATACTCCCAAAGTGTAACTGTTAAAACTTGTTTTAGATATTTCATAGCTTGTGATTCTTTACAAGGTTAAGAAAAATATCGTGCAGATCAGGATTGTGACTGCTTATATTATTTATTGAATCTATCTTTATAAGTTCTGATAATGCGTTATTGAGATTAACACCGGACTTAAATGTGATTTTAACTTCCTGCGGATTTACCCAATTAATATTTTCAACTTCTGGTAATAATTTTAAACGATCTTCATTTACGTTTGAATTAAAACTTATATTAAGAACTTGCTGCTTGTCAAAATCTTTATAAAGATCTGATAATTTGCCGCAAAAAATTTTCTGTCCCTGGTTTATAAGAAAAACTTTCTTTGCAATTTTTTCAACCAGCGGCATCTGGTGAGCACTAAGCAGAATTGTTGTTCCCTGCAAATTTAAATCTCTGATATACTCAATGAACTTTTCCTGGTTTATTGGGTCAAGGCCGGAAAACGGTTCATCAAGTATTGCAAAAGCAGGCTTGTGAATGATTGAAGCAATGAATTGGATTTTCTGTTGATTTCCTTTTGAAAGCACCTGAAGTTTTTCTTTAGCTCTATCAGCCAGCTCAAATTTTTCAAGCCATTCCATTGCGGCTTTTTTTGCTATTGCAGGATCCATCCCGCGTATAGCCGCCATATACAACAGCGATTTAATTATTGGCACATCTATATAAAGCCCGCGTTCTTCAGGCAGATAACCAATATTTTCTGATGGCGGAACTGAACCAGCATTGCCGTTAACATTCCACTGGATATTGCCGCTATCAGGCTTAATAATATCCAGAAGCATACGTAAAGTGGTTGTTTTGCCCGCACCATTTGGTCCTAAAAAAGCAAACACATCACCTTGCTCAAGTGAGAATGAAATATCTTTTACTGCGTGGATATTTTTATATCTCTTGTTAAGAGAGTTTACCTCTAAAATATTTTCAGATAAGGTATTATTCATACTTTTAATAATTCAATAAATTCTGAAAAGTTATTGATAGCAATAATTATAATATCCAGAATCAAGCATCCAGTATCCAGCATCAAGAACCCGGTATCTACTTAGAAAACACCAACCCAACCTTCTCACCAACATTAACTTTTATTGTATCTCCCTCAACAAAGTTGTTTGCAAGTAATTCCTGTGAAAGGGGATTGATAAGATATTTTTGTATTACTCGTTTTAACGGACGTGCGCCGTAATTTACATCGTAACCTAGTTGTGCAAGCCAGTCTTTTGCTTCATCAGAAACATCAAGAGTAATTTCTTTATCCTTTAACATTTTCTGCACGCGCTTAAGTTGTATGTCAACAATTTTTCTAATCTCTAATCGTGATAGAGGTTTGAACAGAACAATTTCATCAATCCTGTTTAAAAACTCCGGACGAATTGTTTTTCTCAGCAAGTCGTGCATTTGCTGTCTAAGTTCGCCCATAAAAGTTTCAACATTATCTTCATCAAACGCATCGAGTCTATCCTGTATCAAATGCGAGCCAAGATTAGATGTCATTATAATAATTGTGTTTTTAAAGTTTACAGTGCGTCCCTGGTTATCAGTTAATCTTCCATCATCTAAAACCTGGAGCAGAACATTAAAAACATCCGAGTGTGCTTTTTCAATTTCATCAAGCAGTACAACCGAGTAGGGTCTTCTTCGCACCGCTTCAGTTAGCTGCCCGCCTTCTTCATATCCAACATAACCGGGAGGCGCGCCAATCAATCGCGATACAGAAAACTTTTCCATATACTCGCTCATATCAATTCGTATCATTGCGTGTTCATCATCAAAAAGAATTTCTGCAAGTGCGCGTGCAAGTTCTGTTTTACCTACGCCAGTAGTTCCAAGAAAAATAAATGAACCAATAGGTTTGTTTGCATCCTGCAACCCTGAACGAGAACGACGAATAGCATTTGAAACAGCAGATACAGCTTCATCCTGTCCTATAACTCTTTGATGAAGTTCATCTTCTAATTTTAATAGTTTGCTTCGTTCGCTTTCCAGCATTTTACTAACAGGAATTCCAGTCCACTTTGCAACAACTTCTGCAATATCCTCAGCATCAACTTCTTCCTTTAACATTTTTTTAGTTTGTTGTGCCTCAGCAAGTTTTTGAGTTTCATCTTTTAATTGCTTTTCCAGATTTACAATTCTGCCGTAACGGATTTCTGCAACTTTGCCCAAATCACCATCACGTTCAAACTTATCAGCTTCCTGTTTTAGATTTTCAATCTCGCTTTTCATTGTGCGGATTTTTTGGATCTTTTGTTTCTCCATCTCCCAATGAGTCCGAAGAGTTGTGCGTTCAGAATTTAATTCACTTAACTCATCCTGCAATTCTTCAAGTCGTTTTGCAGAAGCATCATCTTTTTCCCGCTTCAAAGCCTCACGTTCAATTTCTAGTTGTTTAACTTTTCTTTCAAGCGTATCAAGCTCTTCGGGCATAGAATCAATTTCAATTCTAAGTTTTGATGCTGCTTCATCAATTAAATCAATTGCTTTATCGGGAAGGAATCTATCAGTGATATATCTTTCTGAAAGTTGAGTGGCGGCTATAATTGCTCCATCGGTTATGCGAACCCCGTGATGAACTTCGTATCGTTCTTTCAGTCCGCGTAAAATGGAAATTGTATCTTCTTCTGATGGTTCGCCAACAAGCACAGGCTGGAATCTTCTCTCAAGTGCAGCATCTTTTTCGATATGTTTTTTATATTCATCTAATGTTGTCGCACCTATTGCATGTAATTCTCCTCGAGCCAAAGCAGGTTTTAAAATATTTGCCGCATCCATTGCGCCTTGTGTTGCGCCTGCACCAACAAGTGTGTGAAGTTCATCAATGAAAAGAATAATTTCCCCATTCGCCTGCTGAACTTCTTTGATAACAGCTTTTAATCTTTCTTCAAACTGGCCACGGAATTGTGTTCCCGCAACAAGCGCACCCATATCAAGCGCAACAATTCTTTTTGTTTTTAGATTTTCAGGGACATCGCCAGTAATAATTCTGTGTGCTATGCCTTCTGCAATTGCAGTTTTACCAACGCCTGGCTCGCCAATCAAAACAGGATTATTTTTTGTTCTTCTCGAAAGCACCTGAAGTACTCGTCTAATCTCTTCGTCTCTTCCAATTACCGGATCAAGTTTTCCCTGCTTTGCAAGTTCATTTAAATCTCTTCCGTACTTTTCTAAAGATTGATAAGTGTCTTCTGGATTTTGTGAAGTAACGCGTTGTGTTCCCCGAATATCTTTTAATGCAGTAAGTATATCTTTGTAAGTGATTGCATTATCGCGTAAAAGTTGTCCGACTTTTCCTTTGTCGTTAGAAAGCGCAAGCAAAATATGCTCTGTTGAGACATAATCATCTTTTAAATTGCGCGCTTCCTCTGCGGCAACATCAAAAATCTTTGCAAGCGATTGAGACATTTGCTGATTGCCTAAACCCGTTCCGCTAACTTTTGGAAGTGTTTCAAGAAGTTGTACAACTTTTAATTTAACTGCGTTAAAGTTTCCGCCAGTTTTCTTTATAATATTCTCAGCAACATTTCCGCTTTCCTGTACGATTGCTGCAAGAACATGTTCTGCTTCAACAACCTGGTTGTTATAGTTTTGTGCAATCTCAATTGCACTTTGCACAACTTCCTGTGCTTTTACTGTTAGTCTATTAAAATTAAATGACATTTTATTATCCTTTGCTTAGTTATCCTAAGTGATAAAAAGTTTTTCTTTTGCAGACCAAAACTTAGCTTATTCAGGGATTCAGCCATTTGATTTGCCCTTTAATAAATTAAGATTACATTTTTAACAACGACTTATAGCTTTCTCTGTGGCTGTATGCGACAAATATGTTTGCTAAAACCAAAAATATGGCTACAGGTAATCCAGTTGGATCAATATAAATATGTACAAAAAATATGTTCACTATAATTGGAAAAATAATCACTGCTGCCAGAGGAACAAACCTACCGGAAAGAAAAGCGATACCGCAAATTAGCTCAATTATTTTTACTGTAGGCATAAGGTAAACCGAAGCTTCAAGTCCTTCGCTGAAAATTTTCATCGCACCTGTTGGTTCGGGTGGTGTAATTAGACTGAACAGAAAGGTAATGGATGCGAATATGAATACTAGGCCCATTAAACTGCGCACGATTATTAATGCTATTCTCATTGTTTTGTATCCTTTATTGATCATTTTATACTTCTAAAATATCAAAGCAAAATTCAAATTCAATCTCAAGGGCAGCATAGACAAAATTTAGCTTTGCAGTAACAACCAAATATCCATTTAGAATATCTTCAACTGGGGTAGATATGCCTTTATGATTCGTTTATATGATTAATAAAATATTAAATATTTTAGCATCAAACAACGATTACATTTTATGCATGGAAGATTTACAAATAATTTAGATTAAAAAACCAAGCGCCAAGATTTTATTTTGTAAAGCCTGTTTTATTTTAACCTAGATTAACTATTGATTAAAATTATTCTCTTTATCGTAAACAAAAACATTTGTAAAATGCCACAGTAATATTTCCAATTCTATTATGCGAGCAGAAAATGAAAAAAGTATTAGGTGTATTAATAATAAGTGTTGTTGCCGGATTTTCAGTTTTTACTTTTCTACCCAATGATCCTGTTGCTAACAATACAGAGTTTATTTTATCAACAGGGAATGATCCCGGTCCGGATCCTCGTCCTGATGAATGGGCATACATCAAAAAAACGTATCCATACTACAATGCTGATTCCGATGTATACATTAAAGCGATAGAACAAGCCAAACAATTAAAAAGAGAGACTCTTTCGAAAAGATTGAGCAAAGGATTAAACGCAGTGCAGTGGGAGTTTGCTGGTCCAACAAACATCGGCGGCAGAGTTGTTGATCTTGAATTTGATCCGAATAATTCAAGTATTATTTATGCAGGATTTTCTACCGGTGGAATTTTCAAATCTTTTGATGGCGGAAATACATGGCAGCCTATTTTTGATGATCAAGCTGTTTTAACAATTGGTGATATTGCGATTGATCCAAATAACACTAATATAATTTATGCTGGTACAGGAGAAGCAAACGGAGGACATAATAATTTTCCAGGTGGTGGAGTTTTTAAATCTACTGATGCAGGATCGACCTGGGATTTTCTTGGACTAGAAGGGACAACATCAATTGGAAGAATTGTAATCAATCCACAAAACTCAAACATAGTTTACCTTGCATCGGTTGGTTCTTATTTTGCACCTAATCCCGAAAGAGGAATTTATAAATCTACAGATGCTGGTTTAACGTGGAATCATTCTTTATTTATATCTGATACAACAGGATTTGTTGATATAATAATCGATCCTAACAATCCAGATCGATTGATGGCAACTGCCTGGGAGCGGGTTAGAAGACCAAACGCCTCTCGCTTATTTGGTCCATCAAGCGGAATTTTTAAAACCACGAATGGTGGAAATAATTGGAACAAAATTAATGTTTCCCCATTACCTAATCCAAACAGCACAAATGTTGGAAGAATTGGATTGGCAATTCATAAAAATAATCCAAACATTGTTTACTCGCTCTTTACAGATGGATCTACCATTATAAGTCTATATCGATCAAATGATTTTGGAATTAGCTGGGCTGATGTAGATCCTGATGATGAGTTAGCTCAAGGAATGTCAAACTTTAGTTGGTACTTTGGACAGGTTCGAGTACATCCTACAAATCCAAATATTGTATATGTAATGGATGTTGCTTTTATGAGGTCAACAGATGGCGGCAATACCTGGCCAATAATTTATGGTTATGGCGGACCATCAGAACTCCATGTCGATCATCACGCGTTGGCTTTCAATCCAGCTGATCCAAATTTTATAATTAATGGAAACGATGGCGGAATAAATGTTTCTACTAATGGCGGACAAACATTTTCACTTCCAAAAAAAATTCCTGCAACACAATTTTATGAAATTGGTTTGGATTTTAATAACCCTCAAAAACTTTACGGCGGTACACAGGATAATGGAACAAATAGAACTCCAGATGGGACTCTTGATAACTGGGAATATATTTTTGGCGGAGATGGATTTTATGTCATTGTAGATTATAATGATCCAAATATTATTTATGCTGAATCTCAATTTGGCAATCTTGGAAAATCAACTGATGGTGGACTTGGCTGGAATTATGCATTAAATGGAGTTGATGGTAGCGAACCAACAAACTGGTCAACCCCTGTTGTAATGGATGCTAATAGTTCAAACATATTATATTATGGAACTCACTCTCTTTACAGAACAACTGATGGGGCTGAAAACTGGACAAAGATTAGTCCGCAATTAACTGACTGGGTTACAGGAAGAAGACTTGGGACAATAACTACAATTGCTGTTGCACCAACAAACTCTAATGTAATTTATGTTGGAACAGACGATGCCCATGTTTGGGTGTCATCAAACAACGGTACAAACTGGATAGATGTTTCTACAGGCTTACCACAAAGATGGGTTACGCGTGTTGTTGTTGATCCGAATGATGAGAATATTGTTTATGTAACTTATAGCGGATTAAAATGGCGTGATCCGCAGCCTCACGTTTACAGAAGCACAAACAAAGGTGCAGATTGGACGGACATCAGTAGTAATTTACCAGATGCACCCGTAAATGCTTTTGCTGTTGATAATAATCATTCAAATCAACTGTATCTTGGCAGTGATGTTGGAATGTATGTAAGTTTTGATACCGGACAAAGCTGGCAAGTGCTTGGGGAAGGATTGCCGATTCTTCCAATCGGAGATATAAAAATTCATCCTGTAGAAAATTTTCTTGCTGCGGGAACTTATGGAAGATCGATGTACAAGATTGATCTTAATCTTTTAACCAATATAAATGATGAGCAACCTCTGGTAATAAAAGAATTCTCATTATTGCAGAATTATCCAAATCCATTTAATCCGACAACAACAATCAGTTGGCAGTCTTCAATCGGCAGTTTGCAAACTTTAAAGATCTATGATGTTTTGGGTAATCTGATTACAACTTTAGTTGATGAATATATGCCGGCAGGAAAACATGAAATAAATTTTGATGCCTCGTCATTATCCAGTGGAGTTTATTTGTATAAACTTAGCTCTGGAAAATATTCTGAAACAAAAAAGATGTTAGTTTTAAAATAATGAAGTTGTAACTTTGTGGTATAGAAATATTTTTATATGATTATCAAGTATATAGGGAGAAGATTATGTCTGCAAAAAATTGCTTTTCTGTTTTTTTATTAATAGTAATTTCTTTCAGTGTCAGTGCACAGAAACGAGCATTTACAATTGAAGATCTTTACAAAGTAAAAAACGTAAGCGCTCCTGTGCTATCAAATTCAGGAGATAAACTTGTATATGCTGTATCCGAATCTGATTTAGCAAAAGGACAAACAAATACCACTGTTTACGTGATGAACACAAACGGTTCATCGTTAGTTAATGTTTCCGAAAAAATAGCTGGAGCCAATTCTCCATTCTGGTCTTCAACGGATGAACTATATTTTATGAATAAAGGGCAGCTTCATAAATTTTCACTTCAAACAAATGAAGCCGTTCAGGTAACAGATTTTTATGCCGGTGTTTCAGACCCTGTTCTTTCTAATGATGGAAGGTATATTGCATTTACAGCAGAACTTTTTCCGGAATGCGGAACTGATAATGATTGCAATAAAAAGTTAGACGAATCTTCTTCAACTGGACCCATGCAGGCTTACATTGCAGATGAACTTCTATTCAGGCATTGGACTGATTATAAGGGAGAAAAAGAATCTTACCTGGTTTTATTTGATAGTAAAGAAAATAAATATCAAATTATAACCAGCAGTGATGTTTTATCAGGGACTTATATGCTTGGCGGCGGACCAAAGTATGCCTTTTCTTCAGACAGCCGGGTTTTAAGTTACGTTTCAACACCTGAAAAAAATATTGCAAACTCCACAAACACTGATATTTATTTAGTGCCTATCGGTGGTAAAGATGCAGTTAACATTACTCTTGCCAACGATGCATTAGATTGTGCTCCGGTTTATTCCCCGGATGGAAAATATATTGCATTTAAAACTCATGTTATTCCCGGATTTGAAGCAGACAGATTTAGGATTGCTGTTTATAACACACAAACACTTCAATCAGAAGTATTAACCGAGAGTTTTGATTATACGACCGATAATTTTTATTGGTCAGCTGATTCTAAATCCATTTATTTTCTTGCAGATAATCGTGGATACACCCCTGTTTATAAAATTGATATTCAAACTAAAAATATCGCAAAGGTAACGGATGATAAAGCAGTGCGTGGTTACCAAATCAGTAAAGATGAAAATAATTTATTTCTAACATTCACAGCGGTTGATAAGCCTGCGGAAATCTATTCATACGATATAAACGCTGGGGTATATTCTCAAATAACTTATTTCAATAAAAAGTTCACTGAGAAAGTTGATATTCGTCCTGCAGAACAAATGTGGGTTGATGGTGCTGATGGTATTCCGGTTCATGTTTTTATTGTTAAGCCGTATGGATATGTTGAAAATAAGAAGTACCCGCTGATCATTAATGTACACGGAGGACCGCAAATGCAATGGATGGATTCCTTCCGTGGTGATTGGCAGATTTATCCCGGTTCGGGTTATGTTGTTGCATTTTTTAATCCCCACGGATCAACCGGCTATGGCAGCAAATACACAGAAGCAATCTCAAAAGATTGGGGTGGAAAAGTTTACGAAGATGTAATGAAAGTAACAGAAGCCTTGGGAAAACTTTCGTATGTGGATAGTTTAAGAATCGGTGCAATGGGTTGGTCTTATGGTGGATATATGATGAACTGGCTGCAAGGACAAACTAAAAAGTTTAAATGTTTCGCTTCGATGATGGGAGTATACGATCTTGAATCCATGTGGGGCAGTACAGAAGAACTGTGGTTTGCTAATTGGGATTTTGGTGGACAGCCATGGAATTCAGAAAATTATAATTTGTTCTCTCCCTCCAACTATGTTAAGAATTTTTCAACACCTGCGTTAATCATTACAGGAGAAAAAGATTATAGAGTCCCTTACACTCAAAGCATACAATATTTTAATACACTTCAGTCACTTGGGATAGACAGCAGGTTGATAATATTTAAAAATGATGGACATTGGCCAAGTAATGTAAAATCAATGCCGCTTTATTATAATTCGCATCTTGAATGGTTTCATAAATATCTAGGCGGAGCACCTGCACCTTATGATTCAAAAGAGTTGGTAAAGAATAACGTATTTAAATAAGGTAATTTTTTTTAGAGACGTATTGATTTTGCGTCTCTAAATTATAAATCGGTATAAGTTTTGTACTTTGTTTGTCAATATCAGCTTTGGTGGATGTTTATATTTTTTATTTTTAAAATCTAAACCGCAACCTTGATTTTTATAAAACAAAAAAGGCGTCCTATGGACGCCTCAAGTAAGTCAAATCAGAAACTTAAATTAGCTGCGTGATTTTGCTTCATTAACAACGATGTTTCTTCCTTTTAATTCCGATTCATTTAATGCTTTCATAGCAGTATTTGCTTCGGAGGAGTTCTCCATTTCAACGAAACCGAATCCTCTGGATCTGCCGGTATCGCGATCTTTAACTACTTTTGCTGAAACAACA
>Ga0209288_10000446_pt1 | contig 12570 bp, 11 predicted proteins | sample PPLLaktember2015_4_FD_187261 | JGI IMG/M metagenome (GOLD analysis project Ga0209288, IMG submission 187261) | Freshwater sediment microbial communities from Prairie Pothole Lake near Jamestown, North Dakota, USA - PPLs Lake P8 Core (1) Depth... | ecosystem: Environmental > Aquatic > Freshwater...
TCTCTCCGTCATTGTACTTCCTCGAGTGACAACCGATGTCAACTATTTTGATATGGCGCCACAGGGTATCCCTGAAGTGGAAAAACTCCTCGAGTATTCAAAGAATTTTGGTACTGGAACAAATTTTAATGCATTATATATTGAAACAGACAGTCAGGGATTGACGTACCCTGAGGTCATAGAAGCAATTTATGACATGGAAGAACAGATTCGAGCTGCTGGCGGTTCGGCATATTCTATTGCTGATGAAATTAAGAAGATTAATGATGTGTTAGATCGCAGCATGATAATTGAAAAAATCGCTGAATTTATTGGAGTTAACGTCGTGATTCTTGATAAAATCGCTCGAACCGGGCTTGTCGATGAACAATATTCTAAGACGATTATTCTTGTTACCTTCCCTGCGGGGCAAAGTGTGAAAACTTTAGAAAAACTTGTCAATAATGTCAATGAGATTGCCCGGAATGCTGATATCCCAAAGAACGGATATGTCTCCAGCCTCACCGGTCAAGATGTCGTGGGCGTCGAATTAGATAAACAAATTATGAGTTCACAGACAATCTCCCTCATGATTGCCTTATTGTTGGTGTTAGCTTGTTTGATCATTGGATTTAATTCTATTGGGATTGGTTTCTTATCACTGATCCCGGTCCTTATTGTTATCGCATGGGAACCTGGTGCCTTAGTCATGTTTGACATTCCACTCTCAATTATTAACATCACGGTTGCTTCGATCATGATAGGTACAGGGATTGATTTTAGTATCCAGACGACACAACGAGTGCGAGAGGAAATAGCAAAAGGAGTAGCGAAAACTGAAGCGGTGATAAAAACAATTGAAACGACAGGGTGGTCATTAGTCGGAGCCGCGACAACAACAAGCGTTGCCTTGCTCTCAACCTTTGCGGTGAATATCCCATCACTTCATCAATTCAGTATTGTCGTAATTACACTCATTGGTTTTTCCTTAATAGCAAGTCTTTGTGTGTTACCCATGCTTTTGACGTCACGTTTAATTAAATAATAATTTTTTCCTTATTTCTTTAACAAGATTATGAAAAACAGAACCTATAAAAACATATTTTTACTTCATAGCTTCGAATGAGAATTAAGGCACTCCTTTCAAACATAGGTTTTGTCCTTCAGATGTCAGGGATTTTCATTATCCTGCCTATCATTCTTTCTTTTATTGACAATGATATGGTTGCAGCTGTCGCGTTGTTTGCAGCCGCAATTATATTTCTTTCCTTAGGATTCTTGTTAAATGCATTGTGTGAACGAAAAGAGCTTACCTACAAGCAATCATGTGCACTAATCGTGCTTGTTTTTGTGCTGTTAAGCATCATTGGAGCCATCCCTTATTTATACATAAATATCTCGCAGGGCGACTTCATTAGTAATATTACTGATAGCTTTTTTGAATCCGCCTCTGGGTTTACCACAACAGGATTTTCTGTTATACCAGATCTCTCAAACATTCCCAGATCAATAATTTTTTATCGTGCGCTCACCCAGTTTATCGGTGGTATCGGTATCGTCCTTGTTCTGCTTGCGTTTTTCTATCCTGAGGCAAAACTCACAGAGTTTTTTCGAAGCATGGGTTTTAGTCAAAAACAGAAAATTAAACGGACTTTTTTGATAATTCTACTTATCTACATTAGTTATACATTCATTATGATTTTTATTGGTTTGCTCTTCGGTTATCATGATGTCATCAATCTTGTTTCATTTATTTTTTCAGCATTAAGTACTGGGGGCTTTGCACCGATTAATGATATGTCAACTACAGTTACGCAATTCCCTATAAATTACATTCTTATCTTGGGAATGATCCTTGGTGCCTGCAATTTCCTTGTGCTTGCTGGATTATTTAAAGGGAAGATCAAAGAGTTCTTCAAATCAGAGATTTCCGCGTTTTTTGTTCTGTTAATATTATCTGTGATTTTTGTCATTTTTGAGTTTAAATTATCTGTTTTCGATGCTGTTTTTAATGTCGTTAGTGCGATGTCTACCACTGGTTTTAGCTATCTTTCCATAGCGGATTTTTCAGATGGACTGAAACTCTTTCTTGTATTTCTTATGTTTATCGGGGGAGCAAGTTTTTCAACAGCAGGTGGAATAAAAATTTTCAGATTCCTCCTCTTGTTCAAGGCAACAAACAAAGCTATCCATGAGAGTATCACAGGAAAGTACACCCCACTTACCCTGTTTGGAAAAGAATATTCGAACCCCGAAGTAATTCATTCAATGGTTATTGTTATCTCGATGATTGGTCTTATTTTTGGAAGCACGTTTCTTATTAGTTTGTATGGTTTTCAACCTGTAGATGCTGTTTTTGAGGCAACATCTGCTTTAGCCACTACTGGTTTAAGTGCAGGGGTTGTAGGGCCGTCTCTTGCTCTTGAATTAAAATGGTTATTTGTCTTTTTGATGATAATAGGAAGAGTTGAGATTCTTGCGTTCTTCATAATGCTTTCAAGACAAAGAGAATGAAAAATTTATTAATGAACCTGATAAAGCACCTTGAAAGTTTACCGTTCTGGTTCTCTGTATCTTTCTATAGTTTTATTATTGTTATTTAAAATTTAAAGAAAAATTAAAAGTAAATTATTTGTTTTCAAGCATCTTGAAAAGAATCGATTAACTTATTGTATTAATATTCAGAGTAATCGATTGAGTTTTCATTCTAATTAAGTTATCTAATATGTTAGTTGCATAAGCACCTACCCTGCTATCATTATAAATTGTATCTTCAATATCAGTACGGGATGTGCTATGACAAAAAATATCCAAAAGGGAGAAATGTCTGAAGACTATGAAACATTAGTGTATGCAGCTGTATTATTACCTCTTATTGGAATTGTCATTGTATCCGTAATACGCTCAGCTGCATTAATATAAAATACGAAAAAGAACCATTAGCTTTTTTTTTTCGTATTTTTTATGCGAAATTACAATATGGAAAAAAAAGAAATTAATCATATTGAACTCTGCTTTTTACGATTTTCAAAAAATTATAAAAGAAAATCGTTTATTTTTTTTGAGTAATCTCTTGAATGGTAACTTTTCCTTTGGTTCCGCAGGACGAACAAGTGATGGTAAGATTTTCTCCAGGTAGTCCATAGTACGTTGCGATACTTCCACACTTAGGGCATTTGAACTGTTGTGTAATCCGATTCGTTTCAATTGCATTTTCTATCTTAGTCCTCACTGTAGCTTTATTTTGGATAGCAAGTTCTTTCGTTCTTGAAATCATGATTAAGAATGGGAAGATTTCAACCCGTCCAAGTATCATAAGAACGACAAATAACCATTTCAGTTCTAATGCGAGTGAAGGCGTGATAATACCACTACTCAGCCCTGTTGTTGCAACTGCTGATGTCGTTTCAAAAAGCGCATCTACTGGTTGGAATCCATATGAACTGACAATCAACGCAGAAAAAAACACTATTGCAATAATCATCAAAACGACGACTGCTGCTTGATTAATAATAATATTAGTATATTCCCTTCCAAAGAGTTTGATAGGGTATTCTCGACCAGTGATGCTTTCGTATACCGCTTTTTTAACAGATTTTAACATAAGAACAAAGCGATAGATTTTGATGCCTCCAGCTGTTGAAAAGCTTGCACCGCCAATAAACATGAGAAAAACAAAAAAGATTTTGAACCCATCTGAAAATTGAGGGATAGAAAGATAACTAAACCCTGTAGTCGTCATTGCACTCACAATATGAAAAACCGCGTCACCTGTGGTAAGTCCAAAAAAGATTACTGTGATACTAATCGCAATGATTGCCATTATTAGAAATACTGGGGTTTCTGAGGTGAAAAATTCCTTAAACTTTCTTTTAAAAAGTCCCGCGATGATAAAAAAGTTAGACGCACCAAGCACCATGCAGAGAATCAGAATAACATTCATAGGAAATGTTGTCGCAACACCAGTAATATCGCTAATAGGTGCGAATCCCCCTGTGCTGATTGCTGAGAAAACAAATGATAGAGCTTTTACAATATCGGGGTACCCAAGTAAGATACTCAGAATTACCATGATGGCTGTATAAACACAATAGGTGATAATAATCAAAAGAAATGTTTTTTTGATTTTTTGGTCTTTGGAAAATCCCATTCCTTTTGCAAAATCTTGTAATTTTGCTTCCGGATAAAAGAACGCAAGGAGAACCAGAACGATACCAATCCCACCAATGAACTGTGTCAATCCTCGATAAAACAAAATAGATTCAGGCAGGGAAGATAAATTTGGTATAACGGAAAAACCTGTTGTGGTGAATCCTGAGGCTGATTCAAAGATACTATCAGATATGTTTTGTATAATGTCTCCGTTTGAAAAGTTGATATACATGTAGGGAATGGACCCAATTAGACTTAACAGGATGAATATTAGCACGATCAAGCCACAGGAACTTTTATAGCTTAATGTTCTTCGTTCGCAGAAAGAATTAAACATGAAGCCTAATATAAGAAATATCGTTGCTGTTATAAACAATCCAACAGTAGCAACTATTTCATCGTTAATAAAAGAAAGAACAATAGGAAGAACAATAAATATTCCAGAGATTTGAAGAACAAAACCCATGTTCGCAAGAAGCGCCCGCATTTTACAATGAAATATCCTTATTCTTTTTATATTTTCTTATTATACTATGTCAAATGGATATATGTTCATTTGATATTGCAAACGTGCATATCAGAAGTTTCGAATATAATTTTGAAATCAATGCTCTGATACCAGATTAATAGTTTTTTTCCCGAATTTTGAACTTAAGAGTGTTGTCTCTTATTTTCTCTTTTCCTTTCAACAATCACAAATTCTGTATATATCTTATTTCAATTTTTCTAATTACACAAGTATTTGTTCAATTTTTTTTTCATAACACATTATTCAAGTTCTTCAAATTTTTCGTAATAATCGACGCCTTCATCCCATCGTGTAATTAAATAATCCTTTTTTCCTTCGAAGATTTTTGCTTGTTCTTCTACAACATTCTCTGCTTCTTCAGTATCCATATCTTTTGTTTGGATTATGAAAGATGCAACACGAGCATAATAGAGAGGCGTCATGAGGTTGACCATTATTCTTCGATTTCCTCCTTTCCAATGGTGGTACGCAGCAGCTAAATCATAGAGTATTTTCGCCCAGTTCTCTGTTTCCATAAAAAAATCTTTTTCCGTTTTTTGATACAAAGACTCGATAATTTGCCAATCTTCAGATGATATGATTTTTTTCCATATTTCGTTATAATTACTATACCCTATTCTGAAATCTCTGATTAATCTTTGAACGTCGATCGAGAATGGTTGAGGTTGTATCATTACTTTTGGACCGATGATGGGGACTGGTTTACTTTCTTTTACTTCCTTCCAGATTTTTTCATTTTCTTCCATTAAACTAAACAATGTTGAGACGACCTGATGAAACATTGGGCCGAGTCTTTCTGCAGGATCTTTTATATCATGTATTTTCACACCAAGATTAGCCTGAGCGATTTTTACCTTGTGTGTTAAAGCAGTCGTTGTCAACCAAATGTCAATGCCATATTTTGCGACATTTGTCTCCCAAACATCTTTGGAAATATACGTTTCTATAAGAGGCAAGGAAAAAGCAAAATCACCACCAATCGGTTGACGGATTTGATAACCATACAATGCTCTTGTTAGATTATATACAATGTTATTCGTTATTGTCCCATCATATTTATATCGCATATAATATGGGGCAATAAAGTCATAGGAGTCGTTTATTATTCCATCTACCATCCGTTGTACCCATCCAGTGGTAATCGATCGAATATCTGAATCAAACAAGACGCATGCCTCAGCACGCAGTATACTTGCTGCTTCAAAAATTTCTCGTACCGCTGATCCTTTTCCCGGTACGCCTCGATAGATGGAGATGATACGCTCGATCCAGGGACTCTTTTCCAGGTCTTCGCTTTTTTCTCTGGAATCGTCAACAGAGCCACCATCGGCGATGATCACAACACAATGTTTAGTTGGATAATGGAGAGCTAAACCTTTTTCGACTGTTTGAATAACATGGGCGATAGTTGTTTCATTGTTAAAACATGGTATCCCAATGACAATATCTGCTTTTCCTAAGAGTTCCAATCGTGTCCGCGTTGGTTGTCGGATAGCGGTGCTAAATTTCATAACATTTTTTCTATTAATATTTTTCAAGAGATTTCAGTCTTTGTTGTCTTCCATAACGATTTCCAGGAGTTCTTCCCTGATTTTTCTTCTGGCAGATATTGTTCTCAGCCAGTCGGGTAAACGAGTATATACGGGTTCAAGAGTATAATTGTTTGCTGCAGTCATCAGTTCATTACTGAATTGTTCTACCATGGTTTCTTCTAAATGTCTATCATAATTTATTCCATTAAAATGCGCATCTGCATGATATTCCTTTATGCAACTTTGAGCGTTTTTATGATACAGGACTCTAAGAGAAAGTAAAAAGGATCGTGTCACTTCAATATGGTCTTCTTCGATTAAAACCCGCAGTAAGCTTTTAAAAATATCCCCAGACATTTTCACAAGACCTTTCGTTGAATCACCTATCTCTTGATGTTTATGTTCATAGAAACCAAGATCGGTCTGACATACTCTTTTTGTAGCGATATTTCGATAGATTTCTGCCATGACGCCGATTTCAACTCCCCAACCCGATGGAATGTCTAAATCACGGGCAAGATCACTGGTTAAGGCAAATTCCCCGGAGATAGGATAGCGAAATGCACGGAGAAAACGAATAAAATCCGGTTCATTGTGTAACACATCAACTAGGGAGCGGAGTAGCGGGTGAAGAAACAGGCGGAATACTCGTCCGTACATCGCAGTTTTATCGATATTTATCCGAGCATAGTATCCTTTGTTGAATTTGAAATCTAGTTCCGGTTCAAGGAGTGGATATAAAAGTTTCGTTGGGAGTGATTCATCATAGCTTTGTATATCAGCATCGTGGAGGGCTATCCCATACGATTCAATACTTGCGATTCCAAGTGCAATCCATACGTCGCGTCCCTTTCCGCTGTAGCTGGTGAGATCCAATCCCTGAGTTTTCAATTGAGTCAACAGGTTCGTAATTTTTGGACCGTTACACCAGATGATTAGTTTTGGAATTGTTAATTTTGAAAAAAATCGTTTTACATGATTAAATTCCTCTTCGTTATTTGCAGCTAATGGGACAATAACTTCTTTTAAATACGTACATTTATTCAGATGTTTTAAGATATTTTCCAACGCTTCGTTTTTTATCTCTTTATAAAGCATGGGCATAACTACAGAGACCGGAAGTTCGGCTGCAACATCCCTAACCTGTTTCATCAGTTGCGTCGTATCTGCATACAAATCATGTAGTGTGGTTATTTCGTCCTGTTTCATATCCATTCAAATCACCTCTCAATATATCTTAAGATTACTCGCAAATCATCTGTTGCGATATCGGCATGGATCTGTACTTCAGGTGAAGCTCTATATGCAATTCCCAAACCCGCAGCTTCAATCATATCGATATCAACGGGTCCATCTCCTATGGCAATGACTTCTTTTTGGGTAATATCCATTGTCATACAGAGAAAATCTAGGACGGAACGTTTGCAGATAGAATAGATTTTACCATTACTACTCCGCTGCAATACTTGATTTTGAAAGAAGATATCACCAGTAATTGCCTGATTATTTATCGTAAGTCTATTACCAAACGCGTAATCTAAACCTAAACGTTTCTTTATATCATTTGCAAAACTCTGATACCCATCAGTTACGAGTGCTGTTTTTATCTTATTTTTTCGTAAGAAATAAATGATGCTATCAACGTGTTCTTGGAAAGGAATTTTTTTAAAAATTTCTAGTACTTCTTGGTACGGTATTCCTTTCAAGAGTTTGGCTATTTCAATGCTTTTTTCATAAGGCTCTGTTGTATTATTTAAAATCGTAGACAATTGATCGGTAAATCCTTTTTTTTCTGCGATAACATAAATCGTTCTCCCACTAAGTAACGTTCCATCCATATCAAAGAGAACAAGTCTATATTGTTGTGTATTTTTCAGCATAATCATTTTCCTCTGTTCCTTCTAAGAGAAACATAAACATTATCGCTTGGCGCTGAGCAATGGTGATTCGATAGTGGGTATTGGATGGTAATTGAGGTACCTCTCCTAGGAGAATGACGGGAAAGGGAAAAGAGGCACCTCGATTTTCTTCTAACCCAGAGTGCGTTATTTACAGACGTCCCACTGTTATTAATTTATTGTGCCTTTAAAAATTTTTTATTCAATATTTGCTCAAAAACAAAATTATTTAAAATAAAATTAGATTTCATGCATATACAATGGAAGAATTAGACTTATATGATAAAAAAATTTTGTTCGAACTTGATATTAACTCAAGAATATCAGCTTCAAAAATAGCAAAAAAATTGAAATTACCCAAAGAAACCGTTAATTACCGAATCAAACGTTTAGAAAAAAATGGTTGGATTAATCGTCTATACACCATATTCAACGCCTCTCTTTTTGGATATTCATATTATCGAATCTATCTAAAATTTTACAAACTTACTGCATCTACAGAAATGGAAATAATTGATTATATCACAAATGACCCAACCTGCGCGAATCTCAGGATAATTGAAGGTCAGTATGACCTAGTATTTTTGACTATTCAAAAAAATCCAAGTGAATTAAAAGGCTTTTTACAATGTTTTTTAAATACTTTTGGAATGTATGTACAAGAGAAAAATATTCTTATTTTGATAAAAACACACAAGCTGAACCAGAAGTTTCTCTTTAAAGGGAATACTATAAAGAAAACATTTAATCATGTAGAATTGAAAAATTATTCTTTGGATAAAATCGATTTAGGGATAATGAAATCAATTTCTATAAACGCGAGAATGAAGTTAAGTGATATTGCTCAGTCATTGAAGGTTGATTCTCGTTTGATTAGATACCATATTAAAAGAATGGAACACGCCGGTATAATTGTTGCATACACCACGGATATGAACCTTGTGCAGCTCAGTCGAGAACTCATCCAAATCGATATTGCTCTTAAGGATCCTGCTTTAATCCTCCGCATTATTGATTTCTTTGATAAAACCAATACCTGTATCTTCGTCCATGAAATATTAGGAAAATATGATCTCTCTGTCGAAATTTATGTTGAGAACGACGAAATGCTGCGGAATATACTAGAGAAATTTAAAGAACAATTTTTGGATCATTATGTGTATTATGATGTTTCTCATGTTTACAGAGAATATGTTATTAATTGGTCGCCGTTTCATGTATAATCCTAGTTTTCATATAAGAAATAATAGGCTTATAGTTCGCTGTTGATTTTCAAATAACAATAAAAAATATATTCAAATAATCCTCCTTACATTTGTTTGTTTTACGTATTTATTTAAAAATCTTTTTTCTTTTGTAATCGAATTGATCTTAGGAATAATACATCAAAGACAAAATTCACACATAAGAGCAACAGACCAAGGATAAGCTCACCATTGTACAGGGAAGATCCCTGAGCGAATCCTCTAAAATACCAATCTCCTAGAAAGAACATGGCCACACTCATAGGCATGATGATCAACAAAGGAGCGAACCATAACTCCAACCGTACCAAAAGTTTCTGAATATTTTCTTTCCGATTGTCTTTCTTTTTTTCCATAGCACTATCTCATTTTTTACAACGGATGGATCATCGGTGGAGGGAGTATATTACTCCCTTCGAGAAGTAACCCTTGCCAAAGGATAAATAAAAGTATCGCCGGTAAAATCTGAATCATGAAATCATCATCAATAAAACGGAGCTTCTTTACCTCACCAACCAATGCTCCCGACGCACCAATCACCGAGACAAGTATCAGAGCCCACCAGTCTGCTTGATACCATGTTATCAGGAAAAAGAACAGAGAAAGGATAAACCCGATTATATATGCCTTTTTTTTCCCAAGATAATACCGTGTTTCTCCGATGATCGGATCGGTGAAGGACGCACACAGGATGCAGGGGATAGCAATCTGTTGAGGGAACAGAAGAAAGAGCAGAACCACGGCAATTCCAAAATATAGGTAGCTTGCCGGTCGTTTCTTCTCATAGCTTCTCAAACCGAAAAATCGTTGATGATCAAGAGAGCCTCGCAGCCGTCGATATTCAATTGCTGTCATGCAGAATACGATTATGATCGGAACCGCTATCTTGATGGCATTCATCCATTCCTCATCTGGCAGGAGGTAATAGAATACGAACGACGCAGCAAACGTATGGAACACACGACGGAACCAATGCGCATCGACCTCGATTGCATTGATTTGCTCTAAAAACTCGGCCTGGTATTTCACCATCCTTTGTTTTGTGGACTTAAAAGCGTCTTTTGCGTTCATCTCTGAGAAAAGCATTTGTCTAAGCCATCCTTCTACGGCAACAACCGGGGTTTACTGTACGATATCCTGTCGCTCCAAGGTCATCATCCCTTGTTTACTGCCCACGATAACCTCATCAACAAGACCGATAAACAACCCATTCTCCAGGACGCCAGGGACGTTATTAATCTCTTTTTCTAATGCTTCAGCATCTGTTATCTTCCCGAAATCACAATCGATGATGTAATTCTGGTTATCGGTGATGAACGCCTCGTCCATGATTTTCCGTAACTCAGCAGTACATCCTAAGCCTTCCAGGACCTTCTTGGTCGCTGACCAGCCGAACTTTGTGACCTCGACCGGGAGGGAACAGTCGCAACCAAGACCTTTGACTATCTTTGTTTCATCGACGATGATAATGACCTTCTTGGAATGGTACGCGATGATCTTCTCCCGTGTCAGTGCGCCCCCGCCACCCTTAATCAAATTCAAGTTCGAATCAACCTCATCAGCTCCATCAATCGTAAGATCTATCTCAACACGATCATCAAGCTCAACCAATGGTATCTTTAGTTCTGTAGCTAGCCTCTTGGTTTTCAACGAGGTGGGGATTGCTTCGATTTTCAGACCGTTCTTCACCAGCTCTCCAATCTTTTTTATCGCGAATTCAACCGTGGAGCCTGTCCCCAGTCCGATAATCATCCCATCTTCTATATATTGTGCTGCTTTCTCCGCAGCTTGTTTTTTCATTTCTTCTTGTTCCACGGGTCCACCAACAGGGTAATAGAACAAGGAATACAAAAACTTATACATCTTATGCTATTACAGAACGTGAAACTATGCTTGGAAAATGTGACGAACATGGATATTTCCGTGGAGACGTCTGTCCGGTATGTAATACAAAAGGAAAGTTCCTCATGAGTGATCGTGAACTTGACTCCCTTGGTCGTATCATGGCCGGGGTTCTTCGCCATTTCCCAGAAAAACTTGGGGTGACTATGGATGGTCACGGCTGGGTTGATATCTCTGAGTTTGTCGAAGCGGTCGGTGGGAGCAGATCAGGGTTTCAATGGCTCCGCGACCATCATATCGAGGCGATCGCACTGACTGATTCAAAGGGCAGATACCAGGTAGATGGCGGGATGATACGGGCGACCTACGGACATACCATAGACATCCGACTTGATGATTTACCACTCGCGGAGATTGATGATTTTTATTACCCGGTCACTGAGGAAGAAATCGACATCATTCTTGAGGGCGGCCTCAATCCAATTGATCGAAAAAACGTCCATCTGAGCGGAAGCATGGAAAAAGCAATCGAAGCAGGGAAGGTTCGAACTGAGATCCCCCTCATCTTACACATCGATGGAAAGCAAGCAAGAGAAGATGATGTAAAGATTTATCACGCAGGAAAGGACGTGTATATCACAGAAAGGATCGACGCAAAATATATCTCCAAGGCAGATGTCTCAGATGTTCAACCCCTGTCAGAAGACTCAACAACAGAAACAGTACCTGAAGAAATACCATCAGAAACGATCCAAGCTGAAGAGATCGAAGAAAAACCCAGTCTGAAGCCGAAACGAAAGACTACGAAAAAAACAAAAAAAACCAAGGCAAAAGAATAACTTTCTTCATTACTCTTTTACAAAAGCAATAGTGTCTTCCCCGGCTTTTACCAAATCCCCGATCTTTACCGGGATTGATTGTATTTTATCTGCAGGCAGATACACATCGACCCGTGAGCCAAGCCTGATGATCCCGATGCGATCCCCTTTCTTCAGCCCATCACCTTCTTTGATATATGGGTAGACGCGTCGAGCAATAAGACCTGCGAGTTGCACCACGGTGATTTCTCCGATCTTTGTTTCTATTATGATTACGACTCGTTCGTTCAGATCTGATTCCTTTTTCCAAGCCCTCAGATGATAGCCTGGGAAATGCGTCATCTTTGTGATGCGTCCATCGAGAGGCATTCTGTTGACATGGACGTTATTGACCTCCATGAATGTCGAGATAAGAACCTGGTTTTTCTCCTGTTTGATATCTCTGATTTGCCCATCGGCTGGTGCGATGATCCCTTGGGCAATGGTTCGCTCTGGGTCACGGAAGAAAATAAGGAAAAAAACAAGGACACAGAACGCTGGGATGAAGCCTGCAAGGAACCATAGCGAAAACCAGCA
>Ga0209288_10000451_pt1 | contig 12453 bp, 6 predicted proteins | sample PPLLaktember2015_4_FD_187261 | JGI IMG/M metagenome (GOLD analysis project Ga0209288, IMG submission 187261) | Freshwater sediment microbial communities from Prairie Pothole Lake near Jamestown, North Dakota, USA - PPLs Lake P8 Core (1) Depth... | ecosystem: Environmental > Aquatic > Freshwater...
ACAAGTATCGTATGTATTTTTTTCTTGTTGCTGGATAGTGCCGATTTCATTTCCCCGTAAAAGCGCGTTTCCTCCTAGAGCAACTACTGCAGTTTTTTTCATGAAAATCTTTAAGAAATTACAGTGTTAACAAAGAATTAAAAAAATTTAAGTGTTAACTTAAGGAAGGTAATTTTCAAAAAAAAAATGCTTCGAAATTTTGCATTTAAGTGATAAAAATGAGTGCTAAAGAAGACGAAATATTCGATGAATTTTTAAAACCTGATAATATGCTAAGGCTTTATGCAACAGGTGCATTTCCTATGGCTGATGAAAAAACCGGAATGATTGAATGGTACCTGCCTGAAACCAGATGCATCATTCCAATAGACAATTTTAGCATTCCAAGATCTACAAAAAAGGAAATTGATAAGTTAAATTTCGAAATCCGTTATGATACTGAAATTGTTTCTGTTATTAGAGGCTGTGCAAACAGAGAACATACCTGGATTTCTGAAAGGCTTATTGAAGCATACAAAAGATTAATTAAACGTGGTCACCTTCATTCTGTGGAAACTTGGATGGATGGAAATCTTGTGGGTGGTTTGTATGGGGTATCTTTTCGAGGAGCCTTTTTTGGTGAATCAATGTTTTCCAAAACATCGCAAGCATCTAAAGCATCACTTATTAGTTTACTTAATCATCTGCAAGAAAACGATTTTGCTTTGCTGGATGTTCAATATATGACGGAACATCTAAGGATGTTTGGCGCAAAAGAAATTGGTTTAGATGAATACAAAGAAATTTTAGTTGAAGCTTATCAGCGAATCTGTACTTTTTAATCAATAATGCTTGCCATTTGAATTGCCATTACTAACCCAATTACGAACTTTACTTATCAAGTCTTTTTTGGCAAAAGGTTTGGATAAGTAATCATCAAATCCCGAAGATAAAAACTTTTCTTTGTCGCCAACCATAGCGTGTGCCGTTACTGCAATAACAGGAACATTTTTATACGAAGGTATTGTTCTTAAATTTTTAAGGAGATCTACACCGCTAATTCCTTTACCAAGACTAATATCCATTAACACAAGAGAATACACATCCTTATTAATTAGATCAGTAGCATCTTTGCTGTTAGAAGCTGATTCGATTTCAATCTCTCCTCTTAAAAACAACTCGACTATTTTTCTTGTTGCCAAATCATCATCAACAACTAAAACTTTTTTGTTCTTCCCAACTGTGTGTGGTAGAATATCTTCTCTTGCTACTAATTTTGAAGGTTCTGATTTAACAATTTCGTCTTCCGCCGGGAATACAACAGTAAATGTTGAGCCTTTTCCGATTTCACTTTCAAGAGAAATGCTTCCGCCCATTTTTTCCGCAAACTTCTTCGCGATTGTTAAGCCAAGTCCAGCACCTTCAAAATGACGATTGTACCCTTCACTAACTTGTCTAAATTCGTCAAAAATATTTTCCTGGTCTTCCTTCGCTATTCCAATCCCCGTATCTGCAACTCTAATCATTGCGTAGTCTTTTTTGTTACTGTTTATAACACTTAATTCTAATGTTATTCCCCCTTTATGTGTGTACTTGATGGCGTTGTTTACAAGATTGGTTATGATGGAATGTAAAAGCCGTTTATCTAGTTTTGATAAAACAACTTCTCTTTCAACAACAGCCTTTAAGTATAGATTTTTTTTGTGAGCAACGGGACCCAGCATTACTACAATATCATTTACTTCTTCAGCAATATTTATCTCGCTATAATTTATTTGAACCTTATCAGCCTCAACTTTAGAAAGATCAAGAATTAGATTTAGAGTTTCAAGAAGTCTTTTTCCACTTTGCATAATTGTGGTAATCATTTCGTTCCATTCACGATGTTCAATCTCCGTTTTTAATATTTCGGTATAACCAAGAATCGCGATAAGTGGTGTCCGAAGTTCGTGGCTCATATTTGCAAGAAAGTTAGATTTTAACTTGCTCATTTCTTCGGCAGTTTCCTTTGCATCAATAAGTTCAGTCTTAGCAAGTTCTCTTTCAATTACACCGCCTAAATTTGCTGCGGTTGTTTGTAAAATGGATATTTCACTTTCACTCCAAATTCTGTCCGATTTGCAATAATCAAATCCAATAAATCCCCAAAATTCATTTTTAACCATTATAGGTACAAGCAATATAGATTTTATACCCTGCGCACTAAGTAGTTCTTTTAAAGAAGGATTTAAATCTTTAACAAGACTATTAATTATTCCCCCATTCTTTAAAATTGGATACCAGGATTCAAACATTGGGAAATAATGAAGATTCTGAAGGTCAGGATTATCAATTTCAGAACTTACAGTTCCGTTTGTCCATTCAAATCTCTGATTAATTACAGGTTCTTCGTGAACGCTGTCAACTGAATTTTCGAAAATGTATACACGATCTATATCTGATGATTGCCCAAGTGATTTTAATGTATTCTTAATCGCAAGACTAAAATCTTTTTCCGTTAATAAAATATTGGCTGCATCAGCAACACCCTTAAAAAGATTTTTTTGATTAAGTAATGTTTGCTCTAATTTTTTCTGTAGAGTAATGTCTTTTAATGTACCAATAGTAGCTTTTTTACCCTGATAATTAATTACTCTGGCACTCATATTCACAAAAACTTTTGTACCGTTTTTATGAAGCATTCGCCATTCGTATGATGTTGGTGCGGGTTTACCTTCATGCCTTAACTTATAATTACCTACAACAAGTTCAACATCTTCTGGTGCAACAAATTTTATAAATGAATTACCTTCAATTTCATTACTTTCAAAACCTATCATCTTACTAAAAGCTTTGTTAACAAATAAAACTATTCCATCAACAATTAAAAAAACACCATCCTGAATGCTATCAATAAGTGTTCTGTATTTTTCTTCGGATTGGGCAAGCTCAGTTTCAGCTTTTTTTCGTGAAGTAATATCCCTGCAGGAAAATATTAAACCATATGGTGATTCATCAGATGTTCTTAAAACTTCACGATGAATTTCAAACAAAAATCTTTCACCATTTTTATTGTGGAAATGATATTCCTGGGTTCCAATATTTTTGGAAAAGGTTTTTTTGAAATTATTAATTACTAATTCTTTGTCCTCATCAGCAATAAAATTAATAAAATTCTGATGCTTTACTTCTTCGAAATTAGAATAGCCGGTAAACCTGATACCAATTTCATTTAAGAAAATAATGTCACCTTTAACATTAGTAATAGCAATTATATCCGGCAGGGTGGCAATAAGTTTTCTGTAAAGTTCTTCGCTTTCTTTTAAAGCAGTCTCAGCATTAATACGGCTGGAAATGTCCGCAATAAATCCTTCTAAAGTTTCTACTTTCCCTTTTCTGGAAGTTTGTGCATTACCCTTTTCCCAAACCCATTTTTCTCCTCCATCTTTTATTCTAATACGATAAATAATTTGATAAGGGATTTTTTTATTTATTGATTCTCTAATCGTAATAAAAACGTTTTCTTTATCCTCTGGATGAATCAACTCTGCGTAAGAAATTCTATTATTATGAACTAATTCATCTGCTTGATAACCAGTTAATTCTAAGCAACCCTGACTTACAAACTCCATCGTCCAATCAAAATCATATCTGCAGCGATAGGCCATTCCGGGTAAACTTGACATGAGATTAGATAATTGTTTTTCACTTTGATAAAGTTTTGCTTCTGTTTTTTTTCGATCAGTTATGTTTCTAAGAATTAGCTGAACTCCAATCAGTTCATCCCTTTCTCGAATTGGTACGCCTCTGAGCTCATAAGTAATAGTATTACCCTCTTTTTTGATTACATCAATTTCAAAGATTGGAACTTCTCTACCTAATAATAATTTTGAGAGATAGAATGCTGCTGAAACTGCTGATTTTGTGGTAAGGAATCCTGAATTAAAAATATTGGCACCAATTATATCGCTTCTTCTAAATCCTGTTTCTTCCTCAAAAAGATTATTTATATCTAAAACTTTTCCCTGCGGATCAACAATAACAATAAGGTCAGCCGCTTTATCAAATAATAGCCTGTATCTCTCCTCTCTACTTTTTAATAGTTTATGTGTTCTAGTTCTTTCAATAGCAAGTGCAATTTGATCGGAGACGTAAATCAAAACATTTAAATCTCTTTCACCTAATCTTATTTTTTCATTATACGATTGGACAACAAGTACGCCAATTGTATTATCCCCTATTTTTAGTGGAACACCAATCCAATCAAGTGAATCAGTTCCATAAAGATCAACTTCACCAGAGTCTACAAGAGATTTGAATACTTCTTGATTAACGTGTAATGGTTTTCCAGATCGTAAAACATATTCAGTTAAACCTCGTCCGGGTGGGCCTGTTTCATATGGTTCATCAAACTCATCAACAAAGTAGGGAAAGCTTAATAGATTTTTTTCATGATCAAACAAGGCAATAAAGAGGTTTTCAACAGGAAGTACATCCGCAAGTGATTTGTGTATGGATGAATATAGATCATCTAAATTTTCATTATCAATAACTGCATGGGAAATTTGATAAAGTGCTTTTTCTAATTTCTCAGATTTCTTGTGTTCACTAATATCTTCTTTAACTGCCAAATAATTAATTATTTTACCTGCTCTGTTCCTAACTGGAGAAATCGAAACTAACTCCCAAAAAAGCTCCCCGTTTTTTTTCCTATTTAACAACTCGCCTTGCCATTCTCTTCCTGCAGTAATGGTGTCCCACAGGTCTGAATAAACTTTAGCATCATTATGATTATGCTTAAGTATTCTTGTGTTTTTTCCTTTTGTTTCTTCGGCAGAATATCCGGTTATTTCTGTAAACCTGGGATTAACATATTCTATATTTCCTTCTGTATCGGTTATTACAACGGTTGATTTGCTTTGCTCTACAGCGGCGGAAATTTTACTTAAGTGTTCTTCAATCAGCTTGTGCTCAGAAATATCCTGTCCAATAGCCTGATAATCAAATTCGTTTGAATTGTTATCAGTAATTCTGTTAACGGTCCATTCTATCCAATGAATTGAATTATCATTAAGTTTTGATGAAAATTGTTTTTTATACTGATTTAAAAATGGTTTACTTGAATCTGCTATTTCAAATTCAGAAGGTGTGATAAAAAATTTGCTGCCTATTAAAATCTCTTTTGATGTATTGAACAACTTTGCGTAAGATTTATTAGCAAAAAAGATTGTTCCATCTTTCTTAAATCTGCATAACAATACCGGCAGATCATCTGCAAGCACAGGATAATCAGATAGATTTCCATTTTCTCCTTTATTCAAATGGCTATCATTCCAGGATATTCTATCACTTTTCAAATGTATACTTCAGGATATATTAACAATTCTTTGTAATTTAGTTTTTTCGAAAAAGTAAATGACAATATTCATTCCAGTAATGTAGAATTGATATCAAAATTCCGTGTCATTTTTATTATAATTATCGAACTTTTTCAACTAATTGTTAATTATTCAGTTAAAATCACTGTAAAAATGACCGAAACCGTAGAATTGTTAATAATTTTTTGCAGTAAAATGTTGACGGCTTAGCAATAGTTTACTAAGCCGTAGATAAAATAAGCAGATCTAGATTAGACTAAAATAAGTTCTTTCTGAGGCTTTGAGATAAACTTACATCCGTTTTTTGTCAAGAAAACTTCTTCTTCAAGTGTAGAAACTCCGTAACCGTCTACAGGTAATCTAGGTTCGATAGTAAATACCTGTCGTTCTTCTAATTTTAAAAATGGAGAGTTACCATACTTTTCCCAACGAGGAAAAAGTCCTGCACCACCATCATGAACTTCTTTTCCGACTTGATGACCAAGGCCGTGTGGATATTCTGGATAACCATTTTTAATAATATAATTTCTTGCAATATCATCCATCTCCACTCCGGTTACACCTGGTTTTATAGCATCTGCAACCATTTGAATAGAATCGCGAATAACATCAAATCCTTTTTGTACTGCATCAGGAGCTTTTGTTTCGCCTTCTTTTAATACATACCATGTTCTTTGCAAATCAGAACAATAGCCTTTGTGGTAAATACCAAAATCCATATTAATCAAATGACCTTTTTCAATTTTTCTATCTGTTGGACCAGAATGCGGGTTTGATGGATTTGGACCGGTAAATACAGCAGGACAAGTTTCTTCATCCCAAGCTAAACCAAAGCCTTTTCCTCTCGTAACTTTTAAAACATAATCTGCAATATCTTTTTCACTTAAACCTGGTTTGATGTAATCTGTAACCATATGAAAAATCTTAAGAGTTTCATCGACTGCTTCCTGCATTATCGCTAATTCTTTATCGGATTTTCTTCCGCGCAATGGTGAGATAATTTCTTCTGCACTGACAATTTTATTTTCGTATCCTGTTCCTTTAAGATAGTCCATCAACAACAAGTACATTCCGTGTGTTAGTCCATCAGAAAGAACTGAGTTTACAGAAAAGTTGATTGCTATTGTTTGCGGATTTTTTTTCTTTACATATTCAACAAATGGTTCTTTAAATGATTTCAAATATCCAACAATGTTTTTATAAACACCTGATTTAACAAAATTCTCTAGTTCCATGTCACCAACAATAGCAGTTGTATCTCCATCTTTATTTATAATAAAAGCTGATTTCCAGGTTGAGTGATCTCCCACTGTCATGTCCATAATAGGATCTTTTAAAACCTTGGTTTCCTGCACAAATGTTACCCACATATCAATATTTTTTTCATTTAAAATATCAACAGCCTGAGCAACTTTTTCCTTAATTATTTCCAAAGACATATCAACCTCACTTAAAAATTTAGATAAACAGTTAATTCATATTTATTGATTGAAAATTTGATTTCTAATTTGGCAAAAGAATTTGAACAATACACTTTTAATTTGCCTTAATAATTTAGGGAATTACTTTTTTTCTTTCTAATTTTGATGTACGAAAAAATATGATTTTAACACTAAATGCTAAATGCAACAGTAATATTTCTTAGGGTAAAAGGTGCTGCACACTCCGAAAATTTTCTATCCATTTATACAATTAATATAATTTATTTTCACAAACTTAATTCATCATTGATGAACAACAAACAAAAATAGAGGTCTTTTATGTCTGACTACACAAATAAGTTAATAGCTGATGTTAAAGCTAAAAACCCTGCTGAACCAGAATTCCATCAAGCAGTTGAAGAAGTAATGGGTTCGCTTGAATTAGTTCTACTGCGTCATCCTGAATATCGCTCAATGAAAATTTTAGAAAGAATGGTTGAACCGGAAAGAACAATTACATTCCGCGTTCCCTGGATGGATGATCAAGGCGATATCCACATTAATCGTGGTTATAGAATTGAAATGAATTCAGCAATCGGTCCTTATAAAGGCGGACTAAGATTTCACCCGTCAGTTACAATGGGCATTTTAAAGTTCTTAGCTTTTGAACAGGTATTTAAGAATTCATTAACTACATTGCCTATGGGCGGTGGCAAAGGCGGATCCGATTTTGACCCTAAAGGAAAATCCGATAATGAAGTTATGCGTTTCTGCCAGAGCTTTATGACTGAACTACAAAGACACATCGGTCCTGATACAGATGTGCCTGCCGGTGATATTGGTGTTGGCGGAAGAGAAATCGGATTTTTATTTGGGCAATATAAAAGATTGCGCAATGAATTTACCGGTGTGTTAACTGGTAAAGGTATTAATTGGGGCGGATCACTTGTTCGTCCTGAAGCAACAGGATTTGGCGTTGTTTATTTTGCGGAAGAAATGTTAAAAACAAAAAACACTACTTTTGATGGAAAGATTGTTGCGATATCCGGATTTGGAAACGTTGCCTGGGGCGCTGCATTAAAAGCTACAGAACTTGGTGGAAAAGTTGTTACTCTTTCGGGACCGGATGGATATGTTTATGATCCGGATGGAATTAAAGGTGAGAAGATTGATTATATGTTAAAACTTCGTGCAAGCAATAAAGATGCTGTTGAAGATTATGCAAAAGAATTTAAAGTAAAATTTGTTGCGGGTAAAAGACCATGGGAAGTTAAATGTGATGTTGCTCTACCTTGCGCTACACAAAATGAATTGAATGAAGATAACGCAAAAGAATTAGTTAAGAATGGTTGTATGTGTGTTTGCGAAGGTGCAAATATGCCGACAACTATTGAAGGATTTAAATTATTTACTGATGCTAAAATTCTTTATGCACCAGGTAAAGCTTCTAATGCAGGTGGAGTTGCAACTTCAGGATTAGAAATGTCACAAAACTCTATGCGCTTGCCTTGGAGCCGTGAAGAAGTTGATAAACGCTTACACGAAATTATGATTAGAATCCATAGCACTTGTGTTACAACCGCAGAAAAATATGGAACACCTGGTAATTACGTTAACGGTGCAAACATAGCAGGATTCTTAAAAGTCGCAGATGCAATGCTGGATCAAGGTTTAGTATAGTCTACTCGATATAATTTAGATTTAAGGCGATTCGAGAGAGTCGCCTTTTTTGTTTGCTTTGTCTGAGGTTGTTTTTGTTACAGTAAAGACCTGCTGGTGGTTCATCTCTTGTAAAGCAGAATAAATTTTTACTTTAGCACGGGTTGAAGAAAAATAAAAATTTGACAGAGGAAACTCATGCGGGCAAATCAAAACAGATTTGAGGTTAGAAGTTATAACTGATTTTCAACTTTATTACTTTAACACTAAATTTAATTTTTTGCTAAACAAATAAATTGCATTAAACGGATTTCTATCAAGTCCTCGCTATTTTTAGTTATGAGGGTGTCTTCTATTTTGGAGAAAAGTTTTGGGATTTGGGTCGGAAAAAATTGACCTAAAAAAAGATTGGAAGTAATAATGCAGTAAAATAGTTTTGTGCAGTTATTTTAACTATTTAAAGGCTACTATCGAAAAAATATACCAATTGTTTCTTAACGGTTAATATTTTTTCATTTACATTCTAGGAGGTCTTATGAACTCAAGGGCGAGCTTAAGAATCAATGTATTATCTCCCATTCTAACTATTGTGATACTCACATCAATTAATATTCAAGCACAACAAGATAAATGGGATTATTTTGATCCATACTGGCGTAATATATCAACAATTGCGCAAGATGGAGATTACTTATGGATAGGAAAATCGATGGGAGGTGCCGTACAGTTCAATATGATAACAGAGGAGATGGAAGATTATAAAAGGTATTTTACACCTTTAACCTCAAATACTATCACGAAAATTATCATTGATAAGCAGGGGAACAAATGGTTTGGGATGGGGAGTAATAGTAATACAAATAAAATGGGGATTGCAAAATATGATGATCAAAACTGGGAATTATTTGATTCAGATAACTCACCTTTACCGGAAGGATACTTAAATTATTTTGATGTAGATGGATTAGGAAATTTATGGGTTGGTACTGCCGGAGATGGATTGTTGAAATATGATGGTATAACTTGGACAAAATATGATACTACTAATTCAGGTATCCCATTCAACTCTGTAAGAAGCGTAGCAATTGACTCAAGTAATAATGTTTGGTTTGTATCATCTGATTTGGCTTTTTATAAAACATTAGTAAAATTTGATGGATTAGGCTGGACAATTCACCAACCGGATAGCAATGGATTACCTAGTGCGGGGTATTGGGAGTTAAAAATTGATAATCAAGATAATAAATGGATGTCTGTTTATGGAATGTTACTAAAATATGATAATTCCATTTTTACAAGTTATAATCCAAATCTTTCAGGTATTCAAATAGGGTTTATATTAACAATAGATTTGGACGATAATGGAAATTGTTATATAGGTACCGCTGACACTGGTTTAGTTAAATTGGACACTGCTGGAAACTGGAGTGTATATATGATATCGCCAGATCGAAACCTGAATTATGTAAATCGAGTTTTTATTGATGATAATAATATTAAATGGTTAGCAACATATAAGGGATTGACTAAATTTGATGAGATCGAAATTGAGAGCTATAAAATGAGTAATGCTCCTTTAATAGACCACCGAATGAGTGACGTTTATATTGAGGATGATGGAACAATCTGGTTTGGAGCCTTTTCGATAGTCAAAAAAGATGGGGATATCTGGAGGAGGTTTGACTACACAAATTCATCCTTCCCAGTAAGTAACATTAATAGGTTTGAAATGGATTCTGAAAATAATTTATGGGCTGGCACTTTAGATGGTCTTGTTAAATTAAAAGATACTACTATAACATTATATACAACAGGTAATACTAATCTGCCAAGTAATTGGATAACCGACATAACAAAGGACAGAAATAATATACTCTGGATTACAACTGGAAATGGTATTGTGAGAATGGAAAATGATTCAATGATCATTTTCGATGAAAATAACACACCATTGGTGGATGATCAAATGTTAACGGTAGAAGTTGATAGGCTCAATAATAAATGGTTTGGTGGCTACACTTGCGGTTTGGTGAAGTTTGATGATGTAAACTGGACAATCTTTAATACTTCAAATTCAGGGCTTTGGAGTAACGAAATACGAGATTTAGCAATCGATAAAAACAATAACATAATAATTGCAAATGGTGAATTACAAAAGTTTACAGGCAATAGTTGGTATACTGTAAATCTACCAGATACTTTAAATTACCAAATTGAGGTTGAGGCAGATAGTATTGGGAATATTTGGACTTCAACATATCAACGGGGTATAGTAAAAATTGATCCCTGGAATAATTGGACTGTTTTCAATAACCAAAATTCAGGATTGATTGGCGATAACCAAATGGTACATTCAACAAGAATCGATAAGAATGGCTATAAATATTTTTGTACGAATGATGGTGGGGTTACTATTTATAAGGGTGATCTGGTGCTTGGCGTTGAAAACAATCCTGATGGCACAATAGTAAGTGACTTTAAACTATTTCAGAATTATCCAAATCCATTTAACCCAAGTACTACCATTAGCTATCAGTTACCAGTGAGCGGGAAAGTTAAATTAGTGATCTTTGATGTTTTAGGAAAAGAAATTGCAACGCTTGTCAATGAAGAAAAGACCGCAGGAAGTTATGAGGTTGAATTTGGGTCTTTAGTCGGCAGTCTTCATTTTGCAAGCGGAATTTATTTTTACCAGTTAAAAGCTAGTGATTTTGTTGAAACTAAAAAGATGATACTTTTAAAATAATTTTCAATGATACTCTGCTTTATAAAGCTTTCTTTCATTGAACATTAAACACTGAACATTTAGCATTTTTAAGGCGGTTTTTGAATCGCCTTTTTTTAATTAATTTTTCCATCAAATCATTTTAAAGTCTTTCCTGGTTGACGATCATTATCCTACTCACTTATTATTTTATAACCGATTTGGAAACGTATCACATTGTGTCTTCATAATTTATCCAAAAAAATTTTACCAATGTTTGTTTTAAAATTAAATTGTTTTATTTTTAATCAGATGTTTTTATCTGATTATATAATTTAAGGTAATTGTGTTACGAAAAATTGTAAATATTGAAGAAGAGCTTTGCGATGGATGCGGACTTTGTGTTCCGGAATGCCACGAAGGTGCTTTACAAATAATTGATGGCAAAGCAAGATTAATCTCAGATCTTTTTTGCGATGGATTGGGTGCTTGTCTTGGTCATTGTCCTCAAGGTGCAATTACAATAGATGTGCGAGAAGCTGAGCCATACAATGAAACCAAAGTTATGGATTACATTGTTAAAGGCGGGCAAAATGTAATCAAGGCACATTTGGAACATTTAGTTGATCACAATGAAATGGAATATTTTCAGGAAGCTGTTGAGTATTTAAAGATAAATGGAATTATAAATCCTGCAACTGAAAAGATAAAAAAGACAGAACAAAAACATTCAGCTTGCGGCTGTCCCGGTTCCAAAGAAATGTCTTTTGCCGCTGATGAAAAAATTGAACAAGATGAAACAGGAAAACGTAAATCTTATTTAACTCAATGGCCAGTACAGTTTCATCTAGTTTCCCCTTATGCTAGTTATTATCAGAATTCAGACTTACTTTTAACAGCAGATTGTGTCCCTTTTTCTTATCCGGATTATCACAAAGATTTTCTAAAAGAAAAAAGTCTTGCTGTTGCCTGCCCAAAATTAGATTCCAATCAGCAGGTTTATATGGATAAACTTCTTTCTATGATCAATGAAGCAAATCTCCAATCAATTACTGTTATGATTATGCAGGTTCCTTGCTGCAGTGGATTATATCAATTAGCACAGCGTGCAATTCAGGAATCCGGAAAAAATATTCCACTTAAAGTTATTGTAATTGGAATTAATGGTGAAGTGTTAAAAGAGGTGCAGGTTTATTAAAAAAAATAACCTTCGAGGTTTCGTTCGTGCAACCTCGAAGGTTTAATTCATCAGGATTCAATTCCCTGTCTTGCTAAAATACCTTCTTGATAGTAGTGTTTGATTACTTTCATTTCAGTTACAAGATAAGCAGCT
>Ga0209288_10000453_pt1 | contig 12436 bp, 8 predicted proteins | sample PPLLaktember2015_4_FD_187261 | JGI IMG/M metagenome (GOLD analysis project Ga0209288, IMG submission 187261) | Freshwater sediment microbial communities from Prairie Pothole Lake near Jamestown, North Dakota, USA - PPLs Lake P8 Core (1) Depth... | ecosystem: Environmental > Aquatic > Freshwater...
ACCCGATCACTGTCCAATGGCTTCGTCTCGGGCGATGACTGGCTGTCGACGCAAAGATCAATCATCGACTCCACGGCGCCTTTGGTAAACGAAACGAAACCGCCGTTCTCCCAGCGATGAAATGTTGTCATCCGCTTGCGTTCGGAGTCGAAGGCTACTTCGGCTACCCGCGGATAACGTGTGACGAGCTCGTCCTTGTCGAAGCCGGCTTTGCGAGCCATCATGCAAAGCGCCGTTTCGGTTGGATCCCCAATAAGACCGCCATCTTTGTCAACCGAAGCGTCATTGCTCAACGCCAGGGCGGTCATCAAAAGGCGATGTTCATCAGGGTCCTGCTTTAATTGATCAAGATCCGCCGCCGGGAGGACTTTCTCGTTTACGAAAAGCGCCTCGACATGCATTTCGTTCATGGTCAAGGTGCCGGTCTTGTCCGAACAGATGTACGTGACCGATCCAAGAGTTTCGACAGCCGGCAACCTTCTGATCAGCGCGTTTTGTTTGACCAGTTTGCGGGCTCCGAGAGCGAGCGATATGGTCACAACAGCGGGTAGCGCCTCCGGGATCGCCGCCACCGCCAAGGAAATGGCCGTCAGGAGAATCAGCAGTGGTTCTTCGCCGCGAAGAAGCCCGGCAATGAAGAACACCGCGCACAGAAGCAGGATGACGATGGCGAGGTTTCGGCCAAACCGCGCCAGGCGCTGCTGGAGGGGCGTTTTGACCTCCTCTTCGCTCTGAAGCATCCGGGCGATCTTGCCAATCTCCGTGGCCATGCCGGTGGCGACAACAACACCCATCCCGCGACCAAATACGACGGGAGTACTTTTGAACGCCATGTTGCTGCGGTCAGCAACTGGCAACGAGTCGTCGGTCAGCGCGTCAGATATCTTCGAAACCGGCGTCGATTCTCCCGTCAAAGCTGATTCATCGACTTTCAGGCTAATGGCCTCGATTAGCCGTAAGTCCGCGGGGACAATTCTGCCGGCTTTCAGGATTACAATATCTCCCGGGACAAGTGATGAAGCCGGAACGCTGGCCGTGGCGCCGTCCCGCAGGACGATCGTCTCGGGAGCAGCCATCTTCTTGAGCGCGGCCATGGCCTTTTCAGCTCGGACCTCCTGCACAAAACCTATCACCGCGTTCAGGATTACTATTACGATGATCGCGATGGTATCGCCGGCATCACCAGTCAGGCCGGCGACTATCGCCGCGCCTATGAGCACGATGATCATGAAGTCCTTGAACTGATCGAAAAACATAGCCAAATGCGTCCGTTTGGGCTTTTCAATCAGCTCATTCCGACCGGTTTCGCCGAGCCGCCGGTTCGCTTCCTGAGAAGAGAGGCCCTCTCGGGATGTGTGTAATCTCTGAAATACCTGTTCTTCGGCGAGGTTAAACCATGCCATGGGGCTGTCAGGTATGTTCGTTGATCTGGAATTCACTTTGTTCCTTCTTCAGCTTACCGCTCAAGCGGCTCGTGTCTGGCCGTAAGCGGCTGACGGCATGTCGATCTGCAACGTCTTGCCGGTCCGTTAGATATTAGCCGACCAGAGGCCGAAGGTCAACAACTAATGCAAACCAGGGCCAAGGCCTGCCCGCTTTGGCGTAGGAAATATCATCCTATACGCTGATTATGTGATAGTTTTCCAACGAGTTCCGCTTGACGTGGTGTAACGCGTTCTAACCGGAAAATTGAATTTCACAAAAGTTTGGGGAGAGTGAGATTGGGGCCGCTTATTTATTTTCCAGCGATATTCAGGCCGCGTTTTCAATCACCCCACTTCAAGACTCGTCTTTAAAAGATCGCCATAAATTTATTGCCCCCGCAGTTTTCCGAGATTATTTTATGTAAATGAGGTTATGGCTGAAATGTTGATTTGGGTGGATTCCAATAGGACCGGTCAGTAGCTGTCTTGGGGCTGTAAAACCAGAGACATGACTGATGGAGGAATCCCGCTATAAATGATTGCAGCCTGGCCTGTGAGTAAATAATCTGGTGAATGCGATGCCATTCCGCGCAGAGAATTTCAAGGAACATGTAAAACTGCTGGTACAAGGGCCCGCAAAAGATAAGCTCATGCGGATTATTGAGGAGTACAGAAATCCGGCAACACCAGGACAGAAAGCAATCGCTATCCACAACATAATGGACCTGTTGGACAGAGAGGTTGAAAGCGAAACACGTAGAAAAATCATGGAAGCATGCGGCCGACGGTGCATCGGTGACAGTATTTTAATGAAGGCTCTTAAGCTCAAGAGCCAGTCGGCTGACCTGGATGATCTTCTGATTCGCCTGAACGAAGCCCGAATCGGCGGCAGTCTTTTGCGTCGCGAGGGCAACGTGATCTTCGCCGAGTACCACAAATGCCATTGCGGGTCGGTAAGCAGAACCAAAACAGAGTTTTCGCCGACGTACTGCTATTGTTCCTGTGGGTGGTTCAGGCGGCTTTTTGAAACAATCCTGGAGAAACCAGTCACGGTCGTACTTCTTGGTTCCATAATTCAGGGCTACAGCCATTGCCGGTTTAAGATTTATCTTCGAAAATCAACACGCCTTCATCAGAGAACGAAGTAATCTTGACTCTTATTCTTCTTAATCCAGTGGACGCCAATCTGCACATTCTATTGTTTTCCAACGATTTCCGTCGGCGTAAATATAGCTTATGCGCATCTGAAGCTCGAAACTCGCAAAAGCTTGGGGAGAGTTAGGTTGGGGCCGCCATTTCCACATCTTATTGTCCAATAAAAAGTTATCGGCCTTGTCGCGCCCACGACGATAAGAATCTTCGCAAGAGTATAATTGGATGGGATAAGTTGTCTGCCGCGTCTAATTTCGCCACATATCGTCCATTAAGAGCAAAAATGGCTACTCCATTTCAACTGCAGCAGGCGGTTACGTGAGTTTACGCCCGAAATCGGCAGCGGTCAAGATATACCTTGGAAAATTCCGATTTGGAGCCTATATTCGACCAAGTCTGAAACGACCCGGGCGGCAAAATGCCGAGCCGGGATTTTTCTTGAATGATCTTCCCTTAAACGGTTTGGTCAGAGGACGTTTTGGCAAAATCTGTAATTGTACAATGAGACGGGAACATTCCCGCATAAGGAGAGGTTCTTCAGCCGTATGATACCAGTCGACCGCATTCGCAATCTGGCCATTGTTGCCCACATCGACCACGGGAAAACGACTTTGATAGACTCCGTTTTTCGTGCTACCCGGACTTTCCGGGACAACCAACAAGTGGCGGAACGTCTGATGGACAACAACGCCCTGGAGCGGGAACGCGGTATCACCATCCGGGCCAAGCATTGCACGGTTACCTGGAGAGACTATCTCATCAATATTATAGATACCCCCGGGCATGCCGATTTCTCCGGCGAAGTGGAACGAGTTCTCTCGATGGTTGATTCGGTGTTGCTGTTGGTGGACGCCAGCGAAGGGCCTATGCCGCAGACGCGTTACGTACTCATGCGTGCGCTCCGGCTGGGACTTCGACCGATTGTTATCATCAATAAAGTCGACCGCCCGAACGCCCGTCCCGACTACGCCCTGAACAAAACCTTTGATCTATTTATCGAGCTGGGAGCGAGCGATGAGCAGGCGCATTTTCCCGTCCTATATGGTTCCGGACTCGACGGCTGGTTTGTCAAAGATCTGGAAAAAGAGCCGCACGAAGGGATGGAAGCGCTCTTTGAAACCGTGATTGAGAACGTGCCGCCGCCCAACGTGGACGAGGACGGTCCATTCCTGATGCAGGTTAGCACACTGGCGTGGAGCGATTATATCGGCCAGATCGGATGCGGCCGGGTACTTCGCGGGACGCTTAACAGGGGGGATGAGTTCACCCGTTTCGTCATGCGGTGGAAAGACTCATCCCGACAAGAAGAGGGCTGGGAGTTTGTCGGGTCTTCCAAGGCAAAAGGAGTCCATCTGTGGGTAACGCGCGGGCTTCAGCGCGTGGAGGCTGACAAAATTACCGCCGGCGACATCGTCTGGCTCGCCGGACCGGAAAAAATTGGGATTGGGGATACATTCTCGGTTCTCGAAGATCCTTCCTCCGCCCTCCCGCCGCTTGAGATTGAAGAGCCGACCGTATCGATGTTCTTTCTGGTTAACACCGGGCCATTTTCCGGTGAAGAAGGCACCGCCATTATGCTCCGGCAATTGAAAGAGCGGCTGGTGCGAGAAATGGCAACCAATGTCGCGCTCCGGACGGAGGATTTGGGACGATCCGACGGAGTCAAGGTTTCCGGACGGGGGGAGCTGCACCTCGCGATTCTGATCGAAGAAATGCGACGTGAAGGGCTCGAGTTCTGTATTTCACGACCTGAAGTTATCACGCATCAGGATGCCGACGGAAACACTCTTGAGCCGATCGAGCATTTGATCATCGATGTTTCCAAAGAGTATCAGGGGATCGTTATCGAAAAGCTGGCGCGCCGCAAAGGGGAACTCCGGACGGTGGAGAATGCCGGCACCAATGTTATCAGAATTGAATTTGAAATACCTACGCGGGGTTTGATAGGTTACCGGTCGGAATTCCTGACCGACACTCGCGGACTCGGGATTATGGCGTCGCGCGTTGTCGGTTACGGCCCTTGGCGCGGTGAGATTTTGGCTCGCAACCGGGGTTCGGTGGTCAGTATCGGTACCGGCCCGGCGACGGCGTACGCCATCGAAGGACTTCAGGAACGTGCCGTTATCTTCGTAGAGCCGGCGGAGCGGGTCTATATCGGCCAGATTGTGGGAGAGAATTCTCGCCCGGATGATCTGCCGTGTAACCCGACCAAACGGAAAAATCTAACCAACCATCGATCTTCCACCAAAGATATTGCGGTGACACTCGATGTTCCCCGCAGAATGTCGTTGGAGCAGGCAATGGAATGGATCGGAAAGGACGAATTGGTTGAAGTGACCCCGAGGGCGATTCGGATGCGAAAGGCCATTTTGGATTCTGGGAAACGGAAACGGACACAGAAAATCCAGGAGAACATCACGCCCGGGCTTGGTGCTGTCCCGGCTTCTCCGGCGTGAACTTATGTAGCTGGATGATATCCTGTTCATCAATTTGCCCCCCTGCCAATCTGCGGTCGGCCTCCTTAACGGACTTTCCCACCTCTTACATTATCGCAGAACGCCTCCGGACCACGGTTTTTGGGGGAACCATGAACGAGAGGAAGCCGGTTGGGAATTTCAGGCCGCCGCGTTTTCAATCACCAGTTGCGGAACTTGTCTCGTAAGTCCCGCTTTGAATTTCGACCCGCACAAGCGGGTCTTTTGCTTTTTGGGGTTAGTCCTCCTATATTAAACTAATAATTATTGGAGTTGAATTTTGAAGGATGGGTTACCAGACCCTATCTTTCGCGTTGTTTTTCAATCGCAATTATATATGAGGATAAAAATAAATGTCAGATTTTAGAATACAGGCCGCTGGGGGCTTACAAGTGGACGACTCATTCAGAACCTCGCGGATTTTTACAGGGGATGATGTTATTCAATTCGCTCAGATATCACGAGACTATAATCCGGTTCATTTCGATGCTCGTTTTGCAAAAGCGCTGAAGTTTCAAGAACCAATTTGCCACGGGCTGCCAGCGGCAAGTTTGGCTACCGAAATTGGTGGACAGATTGGATGGCTGGCGTCTGCAATGAACTTCCGATTCAAAGGACCCATATATGTTGGTGAAAGGATCACCTGCAGTTGGTTAATCACGGCCATAGACCAAAATGACCGAGCCAAAGCGTCCGTCACAATTACCAAAGAAGACGGGGCTACGGTGATAGAGGCAGAGATAGAGGGTATTGTGCCAGGAATTGAAGAGCGTAAGGTCATAAATCAGATGCTGTCTGAGGGAGATCCAACAAATGGGCTGACGAATAAGTAACGCAGCCAGACCATCAATTTCTCTATTTGATTACTCTCCAGCGACTTCCATCGATTATGGCATAGTGTAACTGGACTCGGAATTGGAAACTCACCAAGGTTCACGGAGAATGAGGTCGGGGCCGCCATTGATATCTTTTTTATTCTCAACGAGTTGTATGCCAATGAGGCATCGCCCTCAACTTCAGCAAACACTCTGTCTGCCTGACCTCGGAGTATAGAGTGTTTCAGGGACAGGCTGTATCGCGGAGTCGAGTTCGCAGCAAATCCAACCGATATGATTACTATCGGAGGATAAATAAGGTATGCACTTCGCTCCAGACCAGAACTCGATCGACGATGGGGTTCAATCAGGTTCCTGTCACTTTTTCACCGGATTACTTCGCCCTGGTGAAAAGCTGCTCTGGGCGGATCAACCACGACCGACGAACAATATCAGGCTGAAAGGCCAGCCTGTCCTTTTATTCGGCGCTTTTTGGGTTCTTTTCTTTGCCGCCCTGGTCTATGTTTTGTGGAATGCGGAGAATCGGGGGAGCGCATTCCTGTGGTGCGCAGTATCGGTAATCGTGGTGCTTATAGTGGTCGCCAAATTCCGCGGGGATGCGCAACAAAGAGCAATTACCCACTACGCTCTCACGGAAAGCCGAATTATCATCCATATAGGCGGCCGGTTTCTCCCAGTGAGCAGCATTGACTTGAGTTCCATAGGAGACATCACGCTGTCGGATCAGTCAGGGGAAATCGGGACGCTGACGTTTTATGCTCCGGGGACAATTTCGAAGGGATATAGATTACTCCCCACTTTTTTTCCCTCGACATCGCCAATTGCTGAGTTCATTCAAGTCAGGAATGCCGAACGCGTCCGCGACGAAATCAAGAGAATGCAATATCCCTCGCGGAATTCACTGAGTTCGACTCGGGCGTAGGGTATCGCACGCCCTTTTCTCAACTTGCTCGGCTGCAACACTAAGCTGATCCAGGTAGGCGATCAGGTCCTGTCGGCTTATGGGATTGAGCAGGCTGGCACTTCTGCCGAACCTGCTTCTCGTGAGGGTGGTTGAGACAGGCTCTTCACAAAAGACCTTGTTCCCCTCTATATAAGTTCCGTCGAGCGGACCTTCCTTAGCCAGGGAGAAAAACGAAGATTCACGGAGACCGCTGATCGGCTCAATGCTGAACTTCGCGTCGCCATAGCGCCGTCCCAGAGGATTGCAGTAACAGGTTACCTTTCGCCCTTTGTATAGCCCCTCGACCGTGAAATAGACCGGCAGGTTGAGGAAAGGGTAGATGATCTCTCCGTGGAGCAGGCCGGCAATAAGGTGCAGGTTACTGTTCAGTATTCTCCACAGGCGGCGCAGGAAGAAATACGCGATAGCAGTTAACAAAGCCATTATTACCAGGTTTCGAGGATCAGGAAGCGTCATTGTAACCTCCGAACTTGTAGTATCGGATTATAAGCGGGGACCGCTACCTTTGATATCGGATAACAGAGGAAGCCTCTTGATGGCTGCGAGGATGTGTTTCGGCTCCGACACTGACGGTCGGATCAGGATTATAGGGTAGCCCACAATTCAATCAGCTTAAGCCACTAACATACAACATCTTATATGCATCCAAACAATAGCAGTCGCGAGGATCGTTTGCTATTGCGGCGGCTTACGAGGATCGGAATCTCTGCAGCGATTGCCAGACTCTCTTGACCTAAATCCGGGAGGTCAATATGATAAACCTCCCGGAAATTAGATTTGTAAGTTGAATCTATTTCAGGTCGAAGCGATCCAGATTCATGACTTTATCCCACGCCGCCACGAAGTCGTGCACGAACTTCTCCTGGGAGTCCGCACATCCGTAGACTTCCACCAGAGCCCGGAGTTGGGAGTTCGAACCGAGGACCAAGTCAACACGGGTGCCGGTCCGTTTGAGTTCGCCCGTCGCCCGATCACGCCCCTCGAACACGTCTTCGTCTTCCTCGGTTGCCTTCCATGTAATGTTCATGTCGAGCAGATGCACGAAGAAGTCATTGGTGAGAGTCTCGCGCCGATCGGTGAAAACGCCATGTTTGGATCCCCCGACGTTCGCGCCCAGTACGCGCATGCCGCCTATGAGAACGGTCATCTCCGGTGCGGTCAAAGTCAGTAATTGTGCCTTATCAACCAGCAACTCCGCGGCTCGCACACTGTATTTGGCTTTCAGGTAATTGCGGAAACCGTCGGCTTTCGGCTCGAGGACAGCCATGGAGGCCACATCGGTCTGCTTCTGCGAAGCGTCCATTCGCCCCGGCGTGAAGGGAACTGCTATTTTGTGACCGGCGTTTTTGGCCGCCTGCTCGATACCGGCGCAACCGCCCAGAACAATAATATCAGCCAGCGAAACCTCCTTATCGCCGGACTGGGCTTTGTTGAATTCTTTCTGGATGCGCTCCAGGGTCTTAAGTACCTTAGCGAGTCGGGCCGGCTGGTTGACTTCCCAATCCTTCTGCGGCTCCAGGCGAATGCGCGCGCCGTTAGCGCCTCCGCGTTTGTCGGAACCACGAAAAGTGGATGCCGACGCCCAGGCGGTCGAAACCAGCTCCGATACAGATAGTCCGGAAGACAGAATCTTACCCTTGAGGGACGCGATGTCCTGCTTGTTGATCAGTTTGTGATTAACGGCGGGGATAGGATCTTGCCAGATAAGTTCCTCTTTGGGAACCTCCGGACCGAGATAACGAGAACGAGGACCCATGTCGCGATGGGTCAGTTTGAACCAAGCCCGTGCAAAGGCATCCGCGAACTTCTTGGGATTCTCCAGATAATTCCGTGCGATCGGCGCGTAGATGGGGTCGAATTTCAGCGAGAGGTCAGCCGTGGTCATCATGGGCCGGTGTTTTTTTGACGGGTCGTGTGCATCGACGACCATGTCTTCTTCATCCACATTCTTGGCCAGCCATTGATTCGCTCCCGCGGGACTTTTTACCAGTTCCCAATCGTATTTGAACAGCACCTTCAGATAACCCATGTCCCATTTGGTCGGGTTCGGCTTCCAGGCGCCCTCGATACCGCTGCTGATCGTATCGCCGCCTTTGCCGCTTTTGAAGCTGCTCTTCCAGCCGAGGCCCTGCTCCTCAATGCCGGCGCCTTCGGGTTCACGCCCCACATGGGAAGTAGGTCCCGCGCCATGGCATTTGCCGAATGTATGGCCGCCGGCAACGAGCGCCACGGTTTCTTCGTCGTTCATGGCCATGCGGGCAAAGGTCTCGCGAACGTCACGGCCGGAAGCGACCGGATCGGGGTTGCCATTCGGGCCTTCTGGGTTCACGTAGATCAGGCCCATCTGCACCGCGGCCAGCGGATTTTCCAGTTCCCGTTCCCCGGAATAGCGCTTGTCGCCCAGCCACTCGGCTTCGGAGCCCCAGTAGATGTCTTCTTCCGGTTCCCAGATATCCTCGCGCCCGCCGGCAAAACCGAAAGTCTTGAATCCCATCGACTCCAAAGCGCAGTTGCCGGCGAGAATCATGAGATCGGCCCAGGAGATTCTTTTGCCATATTTCTGTTTTATTGGCCAGAGCAGCCGACGCGCCTTATCGAGATTCACGTTATCCGGCCAGCTGTTGAGGGGTGCAAAACGTTGATTTCCGGTCCCTCCTCCGCTGCGGCCATCTCCCATGCGGTAGGTACCTGCGCTGTGCCACGCCATTCTAATGAAAAGCCCGCCATAGTGACCGTAATCAGCCGGCCACCAGTCTTTTGAGTCAGTCATCAGAGCATAGAGGTCTTTCTTCAAGGCCTTAAGGTCAAGTTTCTTGAATTCCTCGGCGTAGTTGAAATCCTTACCCATGGGATTGGATTTGTCAGAATGCTGGTGAAGAATCCGCAGGTTCAACTGATTCGGCCACCAGTCCCGGTTGGAATTACCGCGACTTGCAGTCGGACTGCCTCCCATTCCTGTCACCGGGCACTTCCCGGCACCTTCCTTGTTTTTCTCGGTCATAATGTCTCCTTAATCACGATTATTGTTCGCATATATGTTCATATATTCATGTGCGCTGTTCGAAGCACCACACACTCGGTATGATTGCCATTCGGTTCTCCCGTGAGGCATTCAGAAATAGTACAATATTAGACATTGTCTTGTTCATAGGCAAAAAAAGATTTATTTTTTCTTCCGTCTGCCTCGCATAATCACTTGAAATTCAGTAATCTCGAAATCTTTGAGCTTTTCCTTTCCTTTGACCTCCAACTGATCCCAGGGGATATCATAGATATCGCCGGTATCATTGTCGATGAAGTGATGGTGTTTCTCAATATTGGGGTCAAAAATGACGGCACCTTCCTTAATCGTCTGCATCTGAAGAAGTCCTCTTTCGACGAGCAGATTCAACGTGTTGTATACCGTGGCTCGTGATACGGTAGGGCACTTCTTCCGTGCATAGTTTAAGACATCATCCGCAGATGGGTGTGTTTTGCTTTTTAATACGTATTCAACAACCGCGATCCTTTGAGGTGTAGGCTGTATACCAAACTGCCGCAACATCGAGATGGCATCCTTCATCGGATTAGAATAAGTATTGTGTTAGACAATGTCAAGAATAAATTCGCCAAGATAACCTCCGGATCGTTATTAAAAAAGCCCGGGGTTTGAAGGGATCAAAGGGGGAGGACGTTCTTATTTTGTTTCACACCCGCCCTGTCCCGCCACCAGAAGTGATTGTCATCCAATGGGTTCCTGTGATTCGGGCGCGGTGTGATCATTTTGAAAAGCGAAAGGTGGCAAAAGTTTGGAGGGGTGAGATCGGGCCCGCCGTTAAAGATACATTCTGTTTCGTTTTCCGGTCGTATTTGCTTGCAACCCGAATTACCCACACGCTTCATTCTTCCGACTTGGCCAATTGCCTATCTTTCTCCAGTTTCGCGATTTTGACTTTCAACTCCTCAATTTGCTTTTGCTGTTCCTTGATGGCTTCTATCAAAACTGCCGTAAGTCGGCCGTAATCAACCGCTCTATATTCTTCATCACCCCACGTAGTTATTAGCTCCGGAAATGCTCTTTCCACTTCCTGGGCTATGACTCCGATTTCCCGATGTCCAGTGGATCGCCCCATCTTTTCGTACGTTTCGTTCCAGTCGAACGACACCCCGCGAATCTCTTTCATTTTCTCCAAAACGTTGGTTAATTGTTTGATATTCTTCTTCAGCCGATTGTCGGAGGATGTCGGAAAGCTCGAGGAGTGAGTTGAACCGCCCACGTCCAGCGTATAGGCGGGACTTGTAATCCAGATGCCAACACGGCCATTACTAACGACATAGAGAGAGGGAAACGTCGGCGCTAAAGGCCCCGAGGCGATATACAGACCGATAAAACCATATCCTAACGAGAGGCGGCTGGTCGCCCCGCCGGGATTTGGAATCGTATAAATTCCACCGGTAGCACCAGCAAGGTAATTGTAACCTAAATGGATTCCGTCTCCAAAGTTCGGATAGCTGCCGTAAAGGAATCCTGAGGAATTGCCTCCCCCGATTCGCAGATGCTGATAATCTGCAGCACTGGTACCGATTTCCATGGAGCCGGCGACGGTGAGCCGTTCTGCCGGACTGGCCGTCCCGATGCCAACATTGCCGGAAATCGCAAGGTCACTTTGAATAGTGGTATTGCCTGAAATTGTCCCCCCTGAAGCACCGTCGACCGTGCCCACCCGATTCGCATACGGCACTGAGACAAGTCGCGTCCGTGGTGAAAGTTCCGGATCGGTTCCTACCTTTACTCCCAGATAACGGAACGCATCCTTGAATACTGTATCGACAATCGCATTGACTGTCCCGAGCTGGACAGCAAATAATCCTCCGGATGTGGTCACGGACTGGGTCTCAGTCCATTTACCGGTGCCACCCGACGGGGTATCATAAATCGTGAAGGCAATAGAATAACTGCCATCAGGAACAGCCGTACCGCCGGCATTGGTCAAGCGGCCCTGGTAGCTGATGGCGGTGGGTGTGGCGGCCGGAGATGTGCCGGCGAATACCATTAGAATCACGAGTGCCGACACGATAGTGCGGAATAGGGATCGTAGGGCTTTAATGGAGCACCTCCTTACGGAGAAAAGGTGACTGATTGTTATTCAGAATGCAAACATGGACTTATATGGTATACGTAGTGAGGGTCGAATATCCAAGCCGGAATGTGTTGAGTAAGGCAACCCTCCAAGGGTGTTGGGGATTCATAAATTGGAATGTCCAGTGCCTATGCGTACTCCCACGGAGTGGCAGAACTTGACATACTTCCTTCACGCGATTTGACGTCAATTCCATCTCTCCGATTCCAACTATCTGACTGCTATCCAACGCCTTCCGGCGACCCGCGCATAGTGCATCCGGATCGGAAAGCTGAAGCTCACAAAAGTTTGGAGAGAGTCAGGTCGGGGCCGCATTGAATGATAACTCAATATAAATCAAATAGTAAAGAGATACGCGGCCGGCAGTTTCCTCGCTCTACCCAAATCAATTATAGCTGAATGCATACATGGAAAGAGGATTTGGTTAATTGCGTCTGATTTCAATTCCCCAAAGTCAACCTGACTT
>Ga0209288_10000458_pt1 | contig 12375 bp, 9 predicted proteins | sample PPLLaktember2015_4_FD_187261 | JGI IMG/M metagenome (GOLD analysis project Ga0209288, IMG submission 187261) | Freshwater sediment microbial communities from Prairie Pothole Lake near Jamestown, North Dakota, USA - PPLs Lake P8 Core (1) Depth... | ecosystem: Environmental > Aquatic > Freshwater...
ATAAATAACAATATACTAAATAGAGGAATAATAATAGTAATAAATATGAATAAAATATATAGAGTAATAATGAGTTTAGGTATCATAGTAGGAATGTTACTACCACAATTAGTAGTAATAGCACAAGACGAGATAATAAACTTACCAACAGATACATTAACGCAAGAAGAGATAGACAAGATTATAAAAGAGCAAGAAGATAGAGAAAAGAACCCTCCAATACCAACACCATCTTTTTCAGAGAAACCACCAACAGCAGAAGAGATCGAGAAATTAATTGAAGAGACAAAAAAGAATACAGTTTCAGTAAAATATAAAAGTAATCTAAAGCAAGAAGGGTTAGGTAATGCAATATTAGGAAATTGTTTTGATGTACATAAATTTGGTAATATAAATTTGAATATAAGTTTAGACCTACAAGAGTATCAGCCGGCAGACATAATTAGAATTAAAGGAAGCATAGAGAATAAAAATATCTACCCAATGCCAGATTTAAAGATAGAAGGAAAGATAGTCAAGATAACACAAGAAGGAGATAGAAGAATAGTAAAGACAGTAGATGAGATAGTATTAAAAGACAATATAAACTTAGTAACAAAAGGGACTCAAGAGATAGATGAACTATATAATATCCCAATTAAAGCCGCAAAAGGAGATTATGAGATACTATTATCAGTAGTACAAAATGATCAGATAAGTATAGCAGGACTAAGTTTCACAGATGACGTATATGCATTTAATCCACAATTCAAGATAGGAGGAAATAATATAGAAGAGATAGCAATAAATCAGAAAGGGATCACAATAAATGATGAGCCATATAATAATTTAGCATTTAACCCAAGATACAAAGACAAGAAACCAATAACAATAAAAGTACCAATACAAAATAATAGTAATACAGATAAAGAAGTAGAATTAGAATATGAAGTATATAGCTGGGGTGATGATTCTGGTAAGATAAAAAGTGAAACAATACAACAAAAAACAATAGTAAAGCAAGGAAATAGTATAGAAAGTTATACCATAACAGATATAAAAGAAGCAGTATACTATGTAAAAGTAAGAGTCAAAGACACTAAGACATCAAGTAATATAAGGTGGGGGAATATAGCTAACATAAGGTTTTCAAATGAAGATATAAATGAGCCAAGAATAGCAGCAGTAACATTTAACACCAGTCCATATAGTCCAGAGCAAGATACACAACTAGTAACCTGTATACACAATACCAATCAACAAGAAGTAGAGACAATATTAGAAAATACAATAAAAGATGAGAAAGGTAATATAGTAGCTAGTAGCGAATATAGAGGAACAGTAACCGGGCAAGTAGATGGAGTCTATACCAAATTACCAAAGGGACAAAGATATAATAAATTATTAGTAACAAGCACAATAAAAGATAAAGATGGTAATATATTAAATACAGTAGAATTAAATTACGATTGTCAGGAATTAGATGCAAGTCAATGTAGAGCTGAAGAAAACAATAATAATAGAATTTTAACAATAGGAAGTATAGCTGGTATTATAATAATAGCAGGTGGGGGAATACTAGGATATAGGAGGTATAGGAATAGAAAGTTAGCACAATAATAATAAATATATGAGATATAATATACTAGAATTAGTTAATAAAAGTAAAATACAGATTATACTATTACTATTCACTATACTAACTATATTTCCAACAGTTACCCAAGCAGTTTCTGTGCCTGTTAACTATACTGGATCTTGGAGCTATAGAAGAGGTCATGGTAGGGTTAATTGTGGTAGTGGTGGTCTAAGTACGAGAACAGACTTTGGTATGTACTTAAATAAACAATTCGATTTAACGGCAAGTGGGGTTAAAACTTTAGCTCAAAATGAATCGGCTATAATACCTACAGGAGTAAATTTAGTAGCAAGTAATTATCCTACAACTGGTTCTTATTGGTATTCATCTGGAGATTATGCTACTCCTCCTATGGATGGACAAGTATATAATTGGAACTACGATGTTGGAGTTGCGTGTAGAGATATGGTTAAGATGGAAAATCAGATGATAGGTGGTATCCCAGTGCAATTAGATTATATATTAACAAGTAGTAATAATGCTATTATAGATTGTAGTGGAAGAAGATCTTGTACTACCAGAAGTGATGGTAGTGCTACGGTTACTGTTTCTTTCCCTGGAGCAGGTTACTACTATGTAGAAAGGAGGTATAAATACTATGCTAAGCCAGTTAGATGGATGATGGGCGCAAGAAGTGGTTCATGGCAAGTAGCTGGACCTCTTCAATGGATAAATGGTCAAACTATAACCGGAGCTTGGAATTACACCTTAAATCCAATTAGTTATACAATGACAGTAAGGAATCCAAATCAACCACCAATAATTAATAATATTAATACAAATAATATAAGCTATAATACGGCAACAGCAAATTGGAGTTATACCGATCCAGAAGGGGATATACAAAGAGGTTCACATGTACAAATAGCAACAGATAGTGGATTTAGCAATATAGTGTATAATAATGGACAGAATGGAGCAGGTACAAGTATGAGTATAAGTGGACTTCAACCAGGTACAATCTATTATCCAAGAGTAAGAGTTTGGAATAATGAGAATGGATGGACAGGATGGATAAATGGCCCAGCATTTACTACACTAGTAAACAACCCACCTAATTTAGATTTATTAAGTTGTGGCGCAACATCTGAACCTACAAATTACGAAAGAGCAAGATTAACATGGAATTATACAGGAACAGATGAGCCAGGAGATCAATTAGTGTTAAGAGCAAGATGGAAGAGAAGTCCAGAAGATACTAATTGGCAAGTATTTAATTTACCATCAGATAAGACAGGAGGATTAGATATGCGAAATCTAATATCAGGATATACCTATGAATTACAAGTAAGCTTAAATGACAATAGAAATAGCCACTTAGGAGACAGATGGAAAGGATGTGGGACAGTAACGCCACCAAATTATCCAGAACCAACAGTAGAATTTAGTTTGAATAAGACAGGAGATATAAATACTGCAGTACAAAAGGGAGGAACATTAACATTAAAGACAGGAGATAGAGTATCCTCAAACTGGAATATAACAAATAATATAGGAGTAGTAGGTAATAGCTGTAAGATTAGTAGTATTAATACAATTGGAGGAGATAATACAGTAATATATAATAATACAGGACTAGGATTTACAGGAAATAATGTGTTAGGTAATAATTTACCAGTAAATATAAATGACCAAAGATATATAATAAGTTTAGAATGTGCAGGCAGGACAGCTAAAACACCAAGAAGTATAAATGAGACAATAACACTGGTAGTAGAATCATATCCAACAGTCAGTTGTAATATACAAGGAGATAAGATAGTAAAGGAAGGAGATACAAGTATAGATATAAATGCACAAGTTGGGAATGTAGCAAGTTATATTTGGGAAGCAGGACCAGATAGTGGAGATAAAACAAGAAAGAAGCAATCTGGTAATAGTCCAATTCCAAATCCTTTAAGGTTAGACTATACAGGACTAGATTTTGGAAAATATACTCCATGGGTTAGTGTAACAAAATTAGGAACCAATAGAACCACCCCTGTAACATGTGGAGCTATAACTAACTTTGGAAGCAGTAACATAAAAGAAGTTAATTAAATTACTATTAATATAATGTAAAACTATAAAGAAGTATTGGTAACAATATTTCTTTATGGTATAATTAAAAGTGATAATAAATAACATGATTATGAAAAATAGAGTTTTGGTTACAGGTGGAGCTGGATTTATGGGGTCATATTTCATTAAATATTTGATTAATAAGTATCCATATATTGAAATAATTAATTTAGATGCATTAACCTATGCTGGTAATTTAGATAATTTATCTAGTTTGGTAGATAACGGGCGCTATAAGTTCATACAAGGAGACATTACTAATTTAGATTTATTAGAAAAAATAGTACAAGATAATAATATTGAATTAATTGTAAACTTCGCCGCCGAGACTCACGTAGATAATTCTATTAAATCTCCACTTAAAGCTGTCAATACTAATGTTATGGGTGTGGCTGCAATTTTAGAAGTAGTTAGAAAATATGATATAGCACTATTACAAATAAGTACAGATGAGGTTTTTGGAACTACTGATATGGGTTCTTTTAATGAGGAGTCGCCATTTTTACCTAATAGTCCTTATTCTGCTGCTAAAGCTGGAGGAGACTTGTTGTGTAGAGCTTATTACGAGACTTATAATACAAATGTAATTATTACTCACTCATGTAATGTTTTGGGTCCAAATCAATATCCTGAAAAACTTATTCCTTTAGCTATTACTAATTTGATGGAAGGTAAGAATATTCCTATTTATGGAGACGGCCTTAATGTTAGGGAGTGGATTTATGTTGAGGATCACTCTAGAGCAATTGAGTATATTATTGAACATGGTACTCAAGGAGAAGTGTACAATATTGGGACGGGTTACGAAATAACTAATCTAGATCTCATTAACAGATTGTTACAAAATTTTAAAGAACCCGTAGATAGAATTGAGTATGTTAAAGATAGACCTGGACATGATAGACGTTACTCAATAGATAGTAAAAAGTTAAGAAATTTAGGATGGTCTCCGTACTTTGACTTTGATACTGCAATTCGTAAAACCATAGATTGGTATAAAGACAATCGAAGCTGGTGGGAGACATTAAAGCATAATAAATCTAATTAATATACTATGAAAGGATTAATTGCAGCTGGAGGTAAGGGTACTAGATTAAGACCAATTACTACTAACCGTAATAAACATACCATTCCTTTAGCTAATCAGAGTATGATTGAACTTGCTGTCAATAAATTAGCTCAAGCAGGTATTACAGATATTGGAGTTATTGTAAATCTCAATGACTCAGAATTGGAACCAATTCTTGGTGATGGGTCTAAATACGGGATTAGTATAACTTATATTGAACAACAAGGAGGGGCTTTAGGGGTAGCGCATGTAATCAAAGTAGCTAGAGACTTCCTAGCCGATGATGATTTTGTATTCTATTTAGGAGATAATATTATTCTAGGAGATGTAAAAAACTTTATAGACTCTTTTTATGCACAAAAACTAAATGCTTTACTAGCTTTATCTAAGGTAAAAGATCCAGAGAGGTTTGGAGTTCCTCGTATAGAAGATAATCGTATTTTAGAGGTGGTTGAAAAACCTGATAATCCACCTAGTCAATATGCCGTGGCTGGTATTTATGTTTATGATAAAAATATTCATAATATTATAGAAAATTTACCTCCTAGTCCAAGAGGAGAGTATGAAATATCAGATGCTCATACTGAACTTATTAAACAGGGCTTTGAGGTTGGTTATTCTGAAATCACTGGGTGGTGGAAGGACACTGGTAAACCACAAGATCTATTAGAGGGAAATCAGTTGTTATTATCTCAAATAAACAAATCAGATCTAAGCGGACATATAGATAGTTATACAACTATAGAGGGTAATGTAATTGTAGAAAAAGGGGCTCAGATTAAAGGGAAAAGTTTTATTAGGGGACCGGTTATTATCGGTAGAGATTCTATAATAAAAGATAGTTATATTGGGCCATATACTTCTGTTGGATATGAGTGTAAAATTGAAAACTCAGAAATTGAGCATTCGCTTTTAATGCATAATATCACTATACATAGCTCTAAGAGAATAGTAGACAGTATAATTGGGAATGGAGTCATTATTACAGATAAAGAAAACACTTTTCCTAAAGGACATAAATTAGTAATTGGGGACAACTCACAAGTAGAATTATAAAGTCAGATATTATGAAAATTAGAAAAGCTATTATCACAGTTGCAGGGTTTGGAACTAGATTTTTACCAGCGACTAAAGCTCAGCCTAAGGCTATGTTGCCACTAGTAGATAAACCTATTGTACAATATTTGGTAGAAGAAGCAGTAAAAGCAGGTATTGAACAAATTATTTTCGTAACAGGTAAAGGTAAAAGAGCCATTGAAGACCATTTTGATTCTCACTTTGAACTAGAGTATCTATTAGAACAAAAAGGTAAAGAGGAAGTCTTGGGACAGGTTAGAGATATAGCTGATATGGCAGAGTTTTTCTTCGTCAGGCAAAGATATGCTAGAGGTAATGGAGATGCAGTTTTAGCTACTAGAAGCTTTATAGGTGATGAGCCTTGTGCTGTTTTATTTGAAGATGATATAGTGTCCTCAGATGTTCCTGCTATTGGTCAGTTGATTGAGGTTTACAATAGATATCAAGACCCAGTTATTGCTTTGACTAAAGTCCCGCATTCCGAGGTCTCTAAATATGGAATTATTGAGGGAACACAAGTTAATGATAGATTATTTGAAATAAATCAATTTGTTGAAAAACCTAAGCCAGAGGATACAACTTCCACCTTAGCAGTAATTGGTAAATATATAATCACTCCAGTTATCTTTGATAAATTAGAGCAAATGAAAGACTCGGTTTCAGGAGAGTTAGGACTAGATCATGCCTTTATAGAAATATTAAAAACTAATCCACTGTATGGATATGAGATAGAAGGGAAGCGTTATGATTGTGGTGATAAATTAGGTTATATACAAGCTGTAATAGATTTTAGTTTAAAACATCCTGAAATAGGCTCTAAAGTCTATGAGCATATAAAAAAGATTAAAATTTAATCAACTAAAATATTATAGATGAATATATTAGGGGCATAATTTTAATGTGTACTAAATAGTTTAAAAATAATAATTGACAGTATTAGAAAAGTATGATATTATTTCTATTAATAAATGTATAAATTTTTTATTATAAATTATGTTAAGAATTAGATTGTCTCGAGTCGGTAAGAAAAACACTCCTATTTATAAAGTTGTAGTGGCTGATAAAACTCGCCCAGTAAAAGGAAAGTTTATTGAGTCCTTGGGTATGTATAATCCTGGTAATAAAGATAATACATTTAATGCTGAGAGAATTAAATACTGGATTTCTGTCGGAGCTCAGCCTTCACAAACTGTGCATAACCTTTTAGTTAAAAATAATATTATTGAAGCAAACAAAATATCTATTACTAGAGCTAAGGTTAAAGAATAAAATTCATTTTAAATACAGACTTTACTAATCGGGAGTAAATTAGAGTTCGATTCTCTAAAGTCTACATTTTTTTAGAGTAAAACACATTTCTGTTTGAAAACATACTTTATTTTATATTATAAGCAGATTAAAGAAGCTCTTAAAGAAAATAATAATTTTATTAAATATATTATATGATGCAATCAAAAAGATTTCATGCTAAATCAAATGTAGGTACTAACCGTTCACGTGCTCAAGGTAAAAATTTTGCCCAAAAAAGAACTATTCCTGAAACTTCCAGACAAGCTTTGAAGATAATTCCCTTAGGTGGATTAGATGGAGTTGGTAAAAATATGTATGTCTTTGAGCAGGAAAACGATATTCTTATTATAGATATGGGGCTTCAGATGCCTGGAGTGAATCAACCGGGGGTAGATTATCTTATTCCTAATACTCAATATATTAAAAATAATATTAGTAAAGTTAGAGGAGTTGTATTGACTTCTCCACATCCGGATCATATTGGGGCTGTCCCTTATTTACTACATTTGTTCCCTAATTTACATATTTATGCTACAGAGGCTTTATTTTCTATTTTAGAGTCTAGACATGACTTTTATTCTCAGGGCATAAAGTATAAAAAGCATATTATTAAACCATATAGTTCAATTAGAGTGGCGTCATTCAAAATTAATGTCTTTCCAACTCCATTTAATGTGAAGGGGTCTATTGGATTATGTGTTTATACTATGCAGGGTAAAATTTTCTATTTATCTAGTTATAAATTAGACAGTAATACATCTGATAAATCAGAACTATTAGATTATATTAAAGATTTAGCAGGTTCAGATACCTTTGCCTTATTAACTGGTAGTGTAGCTAGTGAATCTCAAGGATTTGCACCCACGGAAGCTTCCATAGAATCACATATTAATTTAATTATAGCTAAAAATACAGGGACCGTTTATATTTCTACTTTCCCATCTATGGTGAGTAGAATGCAGCAAATTGTGAATTCGGTAGAAAATAATAATAAACACCTATTCATTGAGGGTAAAAGTTTACTAAATACATTTAATACCTGTCGCAAAAAGGGACTTATTAATATAAAGTCAGGAACTATTGTTGGTCCGAGTGGTCTGTCGGAGATACCAAGAGAAAAGTTGGTAGTATTAATTGCGGGTTCTCATGGAGATGACATTCCACATTTAATGCGATTGGCTAACGGAGAACATCATATCTTTACTATCCAGTCGGGAGATATTGTGGTCTATCCTGCTGATTTAGTTCCAGGTAATGCTAGGTCTGTATCCAAAGTAAATGATAACTTTGCTAAATTAGGGGCTTTTGTAGAATATTATCAGGAATTGGATACTAAATATGGAGCCTATGCTAGATATGAAGATACTTTGTCTGTTTTGAAGGCTGTCAGACCAAAATATTATATTCCTATTACAGGGTCGCATCACTTACTCAGATCCAACGGTGATATTGCAATTAAAGGCGGTTATCCAGACCGTAATGTTGTAGTAGGAATGAATGGTAAAGTAATACTCTTTGACTATAAACAGAGAAGAATTACTCCAGAGAAAGTACCAGCTTCAGATATAATTGTAGATGGACTTGGGGTTGGAGATTTAACTAATGTAGTTATACACGACAGAAAATCTATGGCAGAGGAGGGTATCCTGCATATTATTGCTTTAGTGGATTTGCAATCTATGAGTATGTTAAATGATATAGTTTTAGAATCTAAAGGTTTTGTGGATAATGAATCTTCATTAAAGTTATTTGATGAAATTAAAGAACAAGCAAGATTGATTATAACCACTCTAATTCAAGAAACCGATGAAGTTAACTTAGACTATGTGAGAGGCGAGGTTAGAGAAAACATTTCTAGATTGCTATTGACGAAAACTGAAAGAAGACCGATGATTTTACCAATAATAATTAATGTTTAATATGAAAGCTAATAATTCTAAAATTAAGAGGGGAACTACCTTTGTGAAGGATTTAAGTCACAAAGCGAATCAATATCTTAATGCTAAAGAACCATTTGAAACTAAAGATAATATGTTAAAAATTATTCCTTTAGGTGGATCAGAAGAAATTGGTGGAAGGAATATGACTGTAATAGAATATGGTAAGGATATTATCGTCATAGATATTGGTATGAAATTCCCAGAGGAAGATCAGCCAGGAATTGACTATATTATTCCTAATCCAAGCTATTTGAAGGGTAAGGAGGGTAATATTAGAGCTGTTTTGATTACTCATGGACATATGGACCATATTGGAGGAGTTTCTCAGGTGATGTCTATGATTGGAAATCCACCTATTTATGCTCCAGCCTTACCTTTAGCTATGATGCAAAGAAGGCAGAGTGAGTTTACCAACTTACCTTCACTGAATGGACATGTTGCTAAACTTAATGAAAAGTTGAGATTTGGAGTCTTTACAGTTACATTTTTGCATATTAATCATAGTATTCCTGATTCAACTATGATCAAAATTGAAACTCCAGAAGGTGTGATTCTACATACAGGTGACTTTAAAATTGATGCTACCCCTGTTGGTGAGTTACCCGCAGACTTAGAAATGTATAAAAAAATTGGAGATGAAGGAGTTTTACTCTTACTTTCAGATAGTACGAGTGCCTCAAGACCTGGTAGATTAGTCTCAGAAATGACGATTCAGAATAATATTGACCATATTTTTGAAAATGCTACTGGTAAGATTATTGTGACTACTTTCTCTAGTACTTTGAATCGTATTCAACAAATGATTAATTTATCTGAGAAGTATAATCGTAAGGTAGTAATTGAGGGATTTAGTATGAAAACTAACATTCAGATTTTGCATGAAATTGGCTATGCTAAATTCTCTCCACAGACTATAATTACAGCTCAGGAAGCCAGTAAAATGCCACCAGAAAATTTAACTATAATTTGTACAGGAGCTCAGGGAGATGAAAGGTCTGCTCTAACTAGAATGGCTAATAAAGAACATCGTAACTTTCAAATTGAACCTGGTGATACTGTAGTCTTCTCATCGTCTGTGGTACCAGGAAATGAAGAATCAGTACAAAAAATTAAAGATGCTTTAGCTAGACAAAGAGCCAATATTATTCACTATAAAATGATGGAAGTACATGTCTCTGGACATGCTCAGAAAGAAGATTTAAAGCAATTATTGGAGATTATCCGACCTAAATATTTACAACCAATCTATGGAGACTTTTATGCTCTCAAATCACATTCAGATTTAGCACAAGAAGTTGGTATGGCAAGAGAGAATATCCTATTAACTGACAATGGAAGAGTAATTCAGGTTTATAAAGGTGAGGCAAGAGTTACTACTGAAAAGGTTAATGCTAGTAATATGATGGTTGATGGACTAGGAGTTGGTGATTTAAAAGAAATTGTGATTAGGGATAGACAGTCTTTAGCTCAAGATGGTATTTTAACTATTGTTATATTATTAAACTTACAGCAAGCTAAAATTGTTAGAGAACCAGAAATTGTCTCTAAGGGATTTGTGCATATTCAGACCTCGACTAAGCTTTTAAACTCTATTAAGGAAAAAGTAAAAGAAAATATTGAGCAAAAATTAGCTAAAGGTGGAGAAAATCAAAGTATTGAATATTTACAGCAAGCTATTCGAGAAGATTTAGGTCTGTTCTTATTCACAACAACTCATAGAAGACCAATGATTATCCCAGTGATTATAGAAGTTTAAATTATATGGCCATCATACATCATAGTGAGGCCTATTTGATTAAACAAATAGATTTACCAGATGTAGACAGGCTAGGAATATTTTATACTAAAAATTATGGTAAGCAAACTTTATTATTAAAAGGAATAAAGAAGTCAACTTCTAAGTTACAGTATAGACTTTATGATTGGGGGAAATCAGAGATAGAATTTATTGTAGGGAGAAGTACTTCTCGTCTAATTGCAATTAAAGATCTAGACTCTTATTCTGATTTATATTTAGATTTAAAATCAACTGCTTTAATGGGGATAATTTTCGAATTATTGGATCAATTAATAGATGAAAATCATACAGATACGCAAGTCTTTGAATGCATTGATCAATATGTGGAATTAGTAAAAAAACACTCTAATCAATACAAGTTGCTGATAGGCTGGTTATTAACTAGACTGTTATACACTTTAGGATATGGAATCAACTTATCACATTGTGTAGTCACTGGAGTGACTAAGGCTAAAAATTTTGGTATTAGTATTAGGGCTGGAGGGTTAGTCATATCAAATTTAAAGCCTGATTTTGAAGATTATGTTTCTATTAGTAGTGAGTTAATATATATATTACGACAATGGCAAAAAGGTATCTGGATAGAATCTAAAGATTTTCCGTGGCAGCTTGTACAATATCAGCTAAATTGGTATAGTTTAAAAAGTAACTCCTTGAACCTTATTAGATAAATATGGTATAATTACAGCATGATATTATTAAAATAAATATATGGCATTAGAAGATATTGAGAAGAAAATTTATAAAAAAGAAAATCAAGTTGAATTAGATAAGGAAAGAGTTCATAATACTCCATATAGTGTATATGCTGTACATAATAAACCAAATCCTACTGAATTCAAGCCAGTAGAAGAAGCAGAACAACCTTTTTTTCAAAAGCATAAGAAAAAAATTACACTTTATAGTATCATTTTAACTGGATTATTAGGATTAGGGCTTGTTATAGGCTTTTTTTATCAGCTCAATCAGCAAAGATTTTCTGATAAAAGAGTAGTCTTAGAAGTCTCAGGTTCAAATCAAGTATCAGCTGGAGAAGAGGTTTCATATACTTTGACATACAGAAATGATAATTTAGTCGCCCTTAAAAACCCTACAATAACAGTAGAAGTTCCAAGTGCTTTAATAGACTCATCTTTGGATATCTTAGGGCAGACTAAATCAGAAATTAGAGAATATGAATTGCCAGAATTAGCACCGCGTTCTAAAGGTGAAGTTGTAATTAAAGGTAGACTGATAGGAGAAATAAATAGTATCCATAATATTAAAGCCACGCTTAGTTATATGCCAACTATTCTAACTTCCAGCTTTGATTCTAAGACTGAATTTTCAACTACAATTACTGACAGTCCAGTTATAGTAGATATACAAGCCCCACTACAAAGTGTTAGTGGAGAAGTAGTCAACTATGTAATATCTGTTAATAATAGAGGTAATGATGATTTGAATAATCTAGAATTACAACTAGAATATCCAGATACTTTTGCATTTACTTCCTCAACAATCCCAGCTACTGGAAACTCTA
>Ga0209288_10000462_pt1 | contig 12348 bp, 7 predicted proteins | sample PPLLaktember2015_4_FD_187261 | JGI IMG/M metagenome (GOLD analysis project Ga0209288, IMG submission 187261) | Freshwater sediment microbial communities from Prairie Pothole Lake near Jamestown, North Dakota, USA - PPLs Lake P8 Core (1) Depth... | ecosystem: Environmental > Aquatic > Freshwater...
GCGATACGGATATTAGCCAAACGACCTTTTTCTACTAAAAAAGAATTCATCAGTGCTTTAGATGATCCAAGCATTGCACATGTCATTGAAGAGTATATACAACTGGATTGATAAATAAAAAAAAAAATCATAATGGAAGAGGATGAACATGGAAAAAAATAATTTCAAGCTACTGGAAAAACAACTGGGGCATACATTTAAGGATAAGAAGCTTTTGACAGCGGCTCTTACGCATAAAACATACGCGTTCGAGGCGCAGACACCGGTGGAGTATAACGAACGATTGGAATTCCTCGGCGACGGCATTCTGAATTTTATCATCGCTGAAAGACTTTATCAAAGCAACCAATTTTTTTCAGAAGGGGAACTGACGCGAAGACGAGCACAAAGTGTCAACAATAACGTCCTTGCCGATGCTGCAGCACGGCTCAATATTGGTGCGTATATCCTTTTGGGAAAAGGAGAACTGAAACAAGAAGGAGCAAAGAACCGCACAAACCTTGCCAATGCCTTAGAGGCGTTGATTGGTGCGATTTACCTGGATTCAAATCTTGATACGGTTAGGACTGTTATCTTCAAGAAAATGTATACAAAAGAATTCCAAATTTAATTCATTGTTCCTCTTACAAAATTCATAATTTTTATTGTATAAAAAAATTTATATATTAGAATTTATTCCCTGTTTAAAATAAAAGTAGTGAAATGGGGAAGAAAAACCTTATTTTCCCAAATACTAACTTTAACACCTCCCCGCCCTTCCCCATTCAAACTACACAAAGCTGAAGTGAAATTTTAAAAAAAAAAGATGGGAAAAAGAAAACGTTTCTTTACCCAGCAAAGGTTCGAACGACAAAGCCACTGATAAACACCAGTGAGAGTGTTGCCAAATAAAACAACGTCTGATCCCAATTCTCTGTTACGAAGACTTTCATCTTCCCCTTTCTCCTACATCACCTTGCAAAGAAACATTTTGTAAGAGCATTTATAGTTTTCTATCAAAAATTCGACAACTGACGAACATTTGAAAAAAAGAAGCAGGAAGTCAGGACTCTTTTGTTTCATATGGTCCTTTAGATACGGCAAAACTACAAAAAAAGAAAAATAACACCCGTTAAACACAAAAAACAAAAAAAAACTTATCCTCGTTATATTATATGTTGGCGAATCAGCTTTTTTCCGTATAATTCCAGTTCTTATAGGTATTATTCCGAACCGTCGATGGAGGAAGGTTCTTTTCTTTTTCCTCAGAGGATAACACATCGATGATGATCCCTTCGATATCTCGTATGAGAATCTCGCTTTCATCCTCGTTGTAATCCGTCGTATAGATGGTCCCATTCCGATAGATGACCCCGTCTTCAGCGTTGAACACTGGTTTATGTTCTAATTGTAACTCTGTATCAGTATCCTTGATGTCCTCAAGTTGTTTGAATTGATAGGCATCCTGTGCCATCCCAATCATGGTTCGCAGTACTTGTATCTTTTTAGGGTCTTTCTCCGCATGGATCGCATCTTGCAGACCAGAAATAATCGCAGGGATCTCCTGCGGCTTGGTTTCACACAGTATCTTTCCCCAGAACCAGTTATACAGCTTACTGCCTCTTGCGTTAATATGCTCAGCAGGTTTGTCTGGGTACAGGATAATCCTTCCATTCAGAGTCCGATGTGTTTTTCTCCACTGGGTTCTTAGGGAATCAAGTTCTTTTTTCCGGTCGCTCTGTTTTTTCATTTCATGTTATTATTATGCGTTTTAGGATATAAACATTATGGAACGATAAATTTTGAAAAAAAAAGAAAGACATGTGATAAAATCTCATATGTCCAACCATAATCAATGCGATATACTTGGCAATCAAATTAAAAATAATTATTGATTCCTTTTTTTAAATTTGATTAAATTCTTTCTACAATAAATAAAAATATTTATAGGTGATAGTGACTGTCAACCGCCGAGGGAACATTACTGTGATTGGTAAAATAATATCAATTCTGTTTATCGCAATAGTGATGGGTACCTGTTTTACAGTCATTGGGACACAACAACAGAACGATACCATCACACAACCTGAAACAAATAAGCCATTATCAACAGAAGAAATCACCGCTGAGAATGAGTGCGGTTGCGAATCGTATGAAACACCGGGAGATGATGGACTCTATCACAGGACAGGATTGTTGCCTGCAATCGAAACACTACCGGAAGGAGAGTCATTCACAGGGCGAACAGCGTCATCATGGGATTGGCGTGATGCGACCTATAACGGTCACACCGGTGATTGGACTACACCGATTAGAAACCAAGCAAACTGCGGAAGTTGCTACGCATTCGCACCACTCGGATCAATCGAATCACTCATGAAAATAAAACAGGAGGACCCTGGGTATTCCATTGATCTGTCAGAACAATTCATTGTTTCGTGCGGGATGGAATGGATGGGGAGCTATATCTTGGGATGCGATGGTGCGTACTCTCCAGGACCCTATAACTTCATCACAACCTACGGGACACTACCAGAATCCTGTTTCCCCTATGTAAGTGGATCTGGCTCTGTTCCTCCGTGTTCAGATAAATGCAGCAACTGGGAAGACCTCATCATCCAGATCGATGCATGGCACACGGTCGCCAATGATATCACTTCGATAAAAAATGCCTTGATTCAACATGGGCCGTTGACTGCAGGAATGATCGTCTATGACGATTTCTTTGACTATGATGGAGGCGTGTACGAACACCCAGGCAGTGATCCTAATCCGATGAACCATGCGGTTGTCATCGTTGGTTATGATGATGCGCAAAACTGCTGGATCTGTAAGAACAGCTGGGGGACATTCTGGGGCGAGGACGGATGGTTTAAAATCCTGTACGGAGATTGTAAAATCGGTCAAGAGATCATCTATTTTGATTATGCGCCTCAGACTGGCTCTCAAGTGAATGTTAAAATGCATCGGATCCAGATGGTCGGTGATATCGAAGGATGGTTCGAAAGCGAGGCGGACTGGTCGTATCGAATTCAAGTCTATAGCGGAAGTCAATGGATAGAACAAGTTAATGATGACTATTCCAGCAATGAAGACGACCATACCGAGGATGTCACCCACCGGTTCCACGTCCAGACACCAACAACGGAAATAACCATTAAAGTCTGGGATCGAGACCTGCTGAGCGGGGATGATCTCGCAGATGTCAGCGGATACACCGGTGGAGGAACCGATGACAGCACGACGGACGTCAGAGGAGCAATCTTCCATTGTCAATATAACCTCATCACTAACCAAGTCGTACAGATTGATACGATCATTTCTGAAGGAGGGTATCTTACTACCTCTGGGACATACCAGCCAGACGGGGGCGATAACAGCGACGAGGAGAATGACGCAAAAGTCTGGTTCCAGCTCTCAGATTCCTATGAGCCTCCAGAACCAAATCTCCAGGTGAGCGGAACGCTACAAGGAACTATAAACAGTGGTACTAATCATTACGCGCTTGGGACATTCATTGTGGAAAACATCGGTAGTGACCCAGAGGGTTTTGGCGACTCGTACCTGGATTGGGCGATCGCAGAGACACCAGACTGGGGGAGCAACTGGGCATTTCAGCCAAATAGCGGCATTAACCTTCCCTCAGGAGATCCGGTCACAGTCTCTGTGTATGTCGACGTACCAGATGAACAAGGGACGTTCACAGGCGCAGTAAAAATATGGAATGCGGAGAATCACGCGGATTACGGATTTATCTCCATCCAACTGGTGACACCTATTGAAAAAACCGTTCTGCAATGGAATCTCTTCTGGAAGGGGTTCGATGGTATTTTGTCAAAGAATATCCTATCCTTTGTGCTTGGCCAATCCCTAAGATAGATTTAAATACAGATTTATATAATTAAGAATATACGGGGATAAACATCATCGTAAACATTAGGGGATATATTATGAAGAGAATAGTACCACTATTATTAATTGGAATCATGGTCCTCAGTGGACTTGGAGCTGCTGCTGTTTCAAAAACCTCAGAAACACCATTGGAAAAAACGGAAACCATCATTTTTTCAGACCCAGAAATAACGACTAAAGAAAGTTATTCGTATGTTAAAATAAGCAATGCAAACTCATGGCTCAATACACCCGGCGCACCGATGCTTCCTTCATCGGTCTCTACCTATATTTTCCCATTCGGAACTACCATAAAAAATGTCGATGTGACTTTCTCCGAACCAGAGGAATTCATCGTAGAAAAAACGTTATCACCAGCACCAACACCAATGACCTATGTCGCAGGGACGAAAGTAAGTTACAACCAGCAGCGAGAAATTGGATCGACCTATCCGGAAACACTTTATGAGTATCATCTTGGTGCAGGTATCTCCGGTGAAGATCATGTTCTATTTGTGACGATTCGATGTTACCCTGTCCAATATAACCTACAGGAAAATACAATCCTTTTCCGAAGCAAAGCATCAATCTCGATTATCTATGAATCCGCCTCTCCAGAAACTTCAATGGTCGATGATTACTCATTAGTCATTATTGCTCCGAAAAGCTTTTCCAATTCACTTCAACCGTTGGTGAACCATAAAATCAGCCAGGGAATCACAACGAAACTTGTGACACGAAACGAAATCTGCGATAGCATCTACTTCCCTGCAGAAGGACGGGATTGTGCTGAGGAAATGAAATATTTTATTAAGAACGCTTATGACCAATGGGGAACGGAGTATGTTCTTCTAGTTGGAGGAAGGTCTGGCGGGATTCTGAATGAAAAATGGTATGTGCCGGTCCGATACACCAACCTTGATGATGGAGCAAACTGGGAGGGAGGATATCTGTCCGATCTTTATTTCGCGGATCTCTATGACGCTTATGGGAATTTTTCAACATGGGACTCCAATGAGAACGGGATCTTTGCTGAATGGAACAGCCAAGGAAAAGACATCCTTGATCTGTACCCTGAGATATACCTCGGGCGACTTGCATGTAAAAACATCAATGAGGTCGACACCCTTGTCAACAAGATAATCACCTATGAGACGACGACAGCAGGGACCGAATGGTTCAATAAAATGGTTGTTGTCGGCGGGGATTCTGCGCCGAATGCCACGGACCCCTGGTATGAAGGCGAGGAAGAAAACGAACTCGCATTACAATACATGGCTGGATTTGAAGGCGTTCGACTCTGGACATCAAACGGGAACTTCACCGGGCCTCAAGATATCATTGATGGGGTTAGTACCGGCTGTGGGTTTTTATTCTTTGACGGGCATGGGAACCCTTCATCCTGGTCCACCCATCCACCACACAATGAAAGCCAGTGGATCACTGGATTGCAGTTGAAGCATATGCCAGAGTTGACAAATGGAGAAAAACTCCCAGTTGTAGTCTGTGGCGGATGTCATAATGGTCAGTTCAACACGAGTCTTATGAATATTCCAAAAGGATTTCTCCAACAGGGGTTTTCATATTTCCAAAGGAAATTTTACTTTATGGAATGGGTCCCAGAATGCTGGGCATGGAAATTAGCCAGTGTGAAGAACGGTGGGAGTATCGCGACCATGGCGTATACCGGGCTTGACTGGTTTGCCACGGAAGACTGGAACAATGATACCATCCCTGATTGTACTCAGTTCTTTTCTGGATACGCGAACACACAGTTTTTCAAAAATTATGGGATGAACAATAAGACCATCCTTGGGCAGGCGCATACCCAAGCACTCATTGATTATCTGAACGCGTATCCACCGATGATTGAGAAACTTGACTGTAAGACCGTCCAGGAGTTTGTCCTCCTTGGAGACCCCAGTCTGCAGATCGGAGGATATTCATAGGAAGGAGGTATAAGAGATGAATAAAAAGAAAATCATTTGTTTCGGAACGCTGGTATTGCTATTGTGTGGATCTGTCTCGATTTCAGGTTCACAGAAGGGCGAGCCATTGCTAAATGTCAAAGATCTTGTACGAATCGATATAACCAAGGGAACGGTAGCACTTCCGCAGGACGTGGAGGTCGTTGCAGAATGCCAGGGTGAATGGGTTGATATCATCATCCCACGGTATCGGTTAGAGGAGCTAACCAATAATCAGATTTCGTATACAACTCGTATTGCAGATATGGATGCGTATCATGCGGCCATGATGGGAACATACCATACGTTTCCTCAGGTTGAAGATATCATCGAAGGAATTGCAGAGAACCACTCAGACATTGTCAACCTTTTTAGCATTGGAACTAGTTACGAAGGACGTTCTCAATGGTGCTTGGAAATCTCTGATAACCCTGGCGAGGATGAAGGGGAACCGGAGGTTTTATTCATGGGACTGCACCACGCTCGCGAATGGCCTACTGTTGAGATCTGTCTGCGTATCGCGAATAATCTAACCGCAGGGTATGGTTCCAATGCGACGATTACCGATTTAGTGAACAGTAGGAGAATCTGGATAGTACCCTGTGTAAACCCGGATGGATACGTCTGGTGTCATGACCTGAGTCATGATTGGCGCAAGAACCGACATTATTTCTCTGAGTATGGTACCTATGGTGTTGATTTGAACCGGAACTATAATGGTTCAAGCAACAGTGACATAAAGGGTGCATGGGGGTCGATTGGCACTGGCTCAGTGACGCATTCCCCAGATGGTGAGACCTATTGCGGTCCAGGACCCACCTCGGAATTAGAGATTCAGGCGGTCTGTGATTTTATCGTTGGTCATGAGATTTGTGCGTTAATTTCCTGGCATACCTACCAAGAAGAGCTCTACTGGCCGTGGGGATATACGTCATCTACTACCCCAGATGCCACGTATATGGGAGCTGTCGGTACCGGGATTGCTCAAAGGATTACCCGTCAAAGTGGATCAGGGACCTATACACCCAAACAAGCGTACGGACTTTATCCTACAACAGGTGATACGATTGACTGGTCATATGGGTTCAGTCATTACGTGCTTGGTAGGCCGACCTTTGCATATACCATCGAAGCATGTTCGGAATTCCATCCTCCTGCCGGGTATCTCGATCAGATCTGTAAAGAGAATAATGACGGAGCGATCTACCTTCTCCAAGAAGCACAGAACATACAAGACACCGTTATTCCTCGTGTGATGCCACCTCTTCTTGATGAATTACCAAATGATTCTGATGGGGCGTATCGGGTCTCTTGGCAGGAACAGAACCCGTCTGCCGATCCTGATTATTTCCAGCTGGATGAGCTTTCAGGACTTGCCGTTGGGACAGATGACGCAGAGTCCGGGTCTGGAGCATGGAACCTTGAGGGTTTTGCACTGTCAACAACCAAATATCATTCAGGAAGTCACAGTTACAAATCACGATATCTTGATTCTGATACCTCTGCGATGACAACTACGTCCCCGATACCGATTACCAACGGGATGACGCTTTCCTTCTGGTGCTGGTATTATACAGAGGACGATTACGATGATGTGTTTGTCGAAGTCAGCAGAGACGGTCGATACTATAACATCTTAGATATCTTCACCGGTTCATCAGGTGGCTGGATTTATAAAGAGTATGATCTGAGTAATTATTCCGGAGAATCCCTCGTTATCAGGTTCAGGTATTCAACAGACCAAGGAACATTACAGGAAGGTTTCTATGTAGATGATATCGTCCCAGTTGCTGATTTCGATACGGTGACGACACTGTCAAGTTCCATCACTAATGATTATTATGATGTTACCGGGAAAGTCAATGGGAGTTATTATTATCGTGTGAAAGGCCATAACAGCGCACGTGGATGGTGTGACTTCAGCACCCTTGAGAAGGTCGTTGTCGTATTAGGGGAAGATATCACCCCGCCAGTGACCACCTGTTCTTTAACAGGGGAGCTGGAAGGGGATGTCTATGTCAGTGATGTGACAGTCACCCTCATCGCAACGGATGATTCAGGTGTTGATTATACGAAATACAATCTCGATAATGGGGGATGGACAACGTATTCGTCGCCAGTTGTTGTATCGAAAAATGGGAATCATACGGTGCGTTTCTACTCCGTTGATATAATCGGGAACACAGAGACTGAAAAAACCTGTTCCTTTACCATCCAGAAAGAAGTACCAACGGTTACCATCGCCATAAAAGGCGGCTTCGGCATCTCAGCAACCATTACCAACACGGGGACAACCAATCTGACGGACCTGGATTGGACGATGAATCTTGATGGAAAACTGATTTTTGTTGGAAAAACAAAATCAGGCACCATCGATACACTGGTGGTTGGTGAAACGGTCACCATCAACGACTTCATCCTTGGTTTTGGAAAGACGGGGATAGCAATGCAGGTTGAAGCTGCTGAGGCAACCGCGACTGGTACAGTCATCCTGTTCTTTGTCGTTGGGGTTCAATAATTTCCCCTCTTTTTCTTTCTTTTTTTTAATCGTATTTGTTCCCAAAGTTTTATATATTATTGTAAGGTTTTAATACCTTATATATTTGGGGATATTCTATGAAGAAAAGCCTAGTAGGAATTATCGTAGCTGTTGTAATCATAAGCGGATATGGAGCTCTTGCCACGTCATTGATAAATCAGGATAGTGCCGAAAAAACAGATACTATTGTGTTTTCGTCTGTCCAACTTTCTGAGGACCAGGACTCTATCACTGTCGATTTGTCTGAGGCGACCTCTTATCTCTCAACCCAGGGGAGTTATGTTGTACCGGTCGTGACCCGGGTGTATACGTTCCCATTTATGACAAAGATAAAAGATGTTGTGGTGAGTTTTTCTGAGACGTTAGAAATACCCGTCTCAAAACCACTGAAGGTCGCTCCCAAAGCAATCGCAGATAATGCAGAGGAACCCATGGACGAGTCGCTTCAACCTGCTTCATTGAACATCTACCCGGAGCAAAGCTATCGTTATCATTTGGCAGCTGGAAGACAGAATGAGAATATTGTTATGTTTTTAGCGGTTCATCTCTATCCGGTTCAGTATCTTCCTTCAGAAAGCATCCTGCGTTGTTCTGAGAACGCTGAAATCACGATCACCTATGAACTTCCAGAGACTCGTTCAACGGTATACCTTGATGAGTTCGAGCTTGTGATCATCGCCCCCGGAAAATTTGCTGATGCGTTACAACCATTAGTCACCCATAAGATTGACATGGGGATGACTACGAAACTTGTTACGCGTGATGATATCTGTAACAGCATTTATTTCCCTGCAGAAGGACGGGATTGTGCGGAGGAAATGAAATATTTTATTAAGAATGCAGTTGACCAATGGGCGACGAAATATGTTCTGTTGGTTGGGGGACGGAACGGTGGTGTACAACAAGAAAAATGGTGGGTACCGGTTCGATATTCTTTACTCGATGACGGCGGGGAAGGTTCGTATCTTACTGATCTATATTTCGCTGATATTTATGACAGCGCAGGGAATTTCTCCAGCTGGGATTCGAACAATAATGGGGTTTTTGGGGAGTGGACGAACACACAAAGGGATATCCTGGATATGTATCCTGATGTGTATGTGGGTCGTCTGGCTTGTACAAATATTCTTCAGGTGAAAACCATGGTGAAGAAAATCATTACTTATGAGACAACAGCCTATGGATCAGATTGGTTCAAGAAGTTTGTCGGTATCGCTGGGGACACCTACCCGGCATCTGGTGATCCTTATTATGAGGGGGAACTTGCGACCAATGCATCGTTCATGCAGCTGGAAAGCCTTGGATTTGAAGCTTCCATGGTCTGGACATCCAATGGTCGTTTTACCGGTCCTGAATCAGTGATAGAGGAGTTTAGTACTGGTTCGGGGTTTGTTCATTTCTCAGGTCATGGAAACCCTGCGTCATGGTCGACTCATCCACCAAGAAATGACAGCTGGGTGAATGGATTAAAAGTCACGGACATGTCGAAACTTAAAAACGGAGAAGAACAGCCAGTTGTGATCGTCGGCGGATGTCACAACGCACAATTCAATACAAGTTTGATGAATATCATCAAAGGTGTTTTAGAGAATGGCTTGGATTATTTCGAATATAAGGAATTCATCGGAGAGTTTTGGTACGACGAGTGGATTCCCCGATGCTGGGCATGGTCTATGGCTAGTCAAACCAGAGGTGGCGCGATCGCGGTGATAGCGAACTCTGGGCTTGGGTACGGAGAACCCGGAGCTGATACTTTGACTCAACGAGGACGGCACCTGGAATGGTTATTCTTCAAAGCCTATCACGATGGCGAGGTCAACCTTGGGGCGACGCATGGGACGGATGTGATCTATTATATGAATGAGCATCCACCTATGGCGGATCAAACCGACTGTAAGATCGCCCAGGAATGGGTGCTGTTTGGTGACCCCAGTCTGCTTATTGGAGGATATCCATCCTAATCTCTTTTTTTCTTTTTGTGTTAGAGTTATTTATAAAGAAACGTTTATATAATAAAAGGAGAATCATTTCACATAGGATGAGACGTATGAAGAAGACCCGGTTGGTATTCCTTGCTATTGCTTTGTTGTTGAATTCATCCATCATTTCTGTATCGGCCCAGGGTCAAACATCCAATGGGAAGGCCGTAACATCTGATGAATCAACCATCATTGAGATGATCAACCAAATTGACGAATCACTCCTCTGGGAGTATCATTCTGGGTTGCTGAAGTTTTCGCCTCGATATACCGGGTCGATTACCTGTAACCTTGCTGCAGAATATATCTACAGTGAATTTCAACAGATGGGTCTTGAGACTGAGTTTCATGAATGGAGGTATGGTGGCTATCATAGTAAAAATGTCGTGGCGACCTTGCAAGGGACAGATGCGGGAAGTACGGTAGAATACATCCTCTGCGGTCATTATGATACGGTTATTAATTCCCCTGGTGCAGATGATGACGGTTCTGGGACAGCAGCAGTTCTTGCGATTGCTTCTGTTCTTAGTAATTATCAGTTTAACCATACGATCCGTTTCATCACGTTCTCTGGCGAAGAAGTAGGAACCTACGGGAGTTTTACCTACGCACGTGCTGCATCCTATCGGGGAGATAACATCGTTGCGGTCCTCAACATGGACATGATTGGTTATGCAAACACGGCAGAGGGCGGCCGAGTCCTGCGGTTTTTCCCGCCAGAGCGCTCTACCTGGATTGCGGATGATGCAACCGTGATCGGTGAGAAATACAATGATATTATTGATATGAAGGTCGTAACACTCCCAGCATATCGTGGGGCTGATAATCAGGCGTTTGTTGATTATGGGTATGATGGAGTCTGGATCGCTCATCAAGACGGATACCAATGGGGTCATTCGCCGGAAGATACTGCAGATCATCTGAACTGGTCCTATTATGTGAAGGCGACAAAACTGATGCTTGCGATTACAGTTGAATTTGCACAAAAACCAATTGACGTCCAAGTGGTCCTGCATCGACCCTATGAGGGGTACACGTATTTTTTTAAATGGCCGGTTTTTGAAAGTTCATTTGGCAAAAAATATTTTAATGGACTTCGAGGATCTACGTTTATTTTTGGGGGAAGGACCTTGGCAAGTGCTGAGGTGTTTTCAAATGATCCGATTCAGTATGCAGTCTTCTGTATTGATGGGTATTTCATGTTTTGGGACTCTGAGCCACCATATGAATGGACGATCCAAGGGTGGTTTTCTCCCATCATTGGAAAGCATATTCTTGATGTCTATGCGTTTACGACAACAGGGAAGGTTGCTTCGGATCAGATGGACATTACCATTTTTGAATTTGCGACATCGTATAAATAAGAAGCGAAGAGGAATAGTTTTATAGGGTAAGAACATATAAAAATTGTATGAGACGTCGAGTGGTTTTCCTCACCATTGGAATGGTGATTCTGTTTCTTCCTTTTGGGGCGTACGGTGCGATGGGTGCGAAAATCGTACTAGTGACTGGATTTGAACCGTTTGGGATGTATCCGACGAATCCGTCGCAGGTGATTGCTGAAACGCTGAATGGATCGAGCATTTATGATGCGGAAATCATTGGGCTTGTGCTGCCGGTTGATTTTACGACATCTGTTGAAAGAGCGGTAGAAGCTATAGGTCTGTATCATCCTGATGTCGTGATCAGTCTTGGTCTGAATGCGAATGCTAACGTCATGGAGGTAGAAAAAATCGGGGTCAATCTCAAACGGTATCCCCTTGGTGACGGGCGATGGTCGTTTCCCAGATTGATTGAGAAGAATAGTCCATTCCTTCGGTTCACTCCTCTGAAGACGAATGACATAGCTCGAAAGATACAGGATGCAGATATTCCCGCGAAGCAGAGTTTTTTTGCCGGGTCGTATATCTGCAATGCGTTGTTCTATGGTTTATTAGGATATGCAAAAGACCAGAACCTCAATGCGTCTATTGGTTTTATTCATGTGCCTTTG
>Ga0209288_10000482_pt1 | contig 12069 bp, 13 predicted proteins | sample PPLLaktember2015_4_FD_187261 | JGI IMG/M metagenome (GOLD analysis project Ga0209288, IMG submission 187261) | Freshwater sediment microbial communities from Prairie Pothole Lake near Jamestown, North Dakota, USA - PPLs Lake P8 Core (1) Depth... | ecosystem: Environmental > Aquatic > Freshwater...
AGACTTACGTGCCGCAACAAGACGAAAAAGTTCTGCCGCCTGCGCTGAATATGCAGATTGGTAAATATCTGTGGTCAACCAAAAAGGGCTGGCGCTCTATGAAGACAGAGTTTCAGAACGACGCTAAACAAAACAGCGAGAATTCTTCGGCATGAAAAGCCCTATCCTCGGCTCTAGCTATGTAGCCCGCAGCTCTAACGCTGCGGATAGCCGCATGGTGAATCTGTTTCCAGAGATGGTGCCGGAAGCAGGTAAGGAACCCGCGTTCCTGAGCCGCGCGCCGGGGCTGCGGCTGCTTGCCAACATGGGTGCTGGCCCGGTTCGAGGGCTGTGGCAATTTGGTGGCTACGGCTACGCGGTCAGCGGAACTAATTTGTACCAAATCGCGCCCAATTGGACTGTGTCTGTTATCGGTGCTGTGTCTGGTACCGGCGCAGTTTCAATGTCAGATAACGGCAACCAGTTATTTGTTGCTTGTGATGGCCCAAGTTACATCTACAATCCTTCTGCATCTACTTTTCAGCAGATTACCGATCCCGACTTTCCGGGCGCGGTCACAGTGGGTTACTTAGATGGATACTTTGTCTTTAATGAGCCTAACAGCCAAAAAGTTTGGGTTACAAGTCTGCTTGAAGGTACTCAGGTTGATGCGTTGGATTTTGCCAGTGCGGAAGGATCGCCCGACGGACTCGTCGCACTAATTATTGACCACCGCGAAGCTTGGTTGTTCGGGTCTAACTCGGTAGAGGTCTGGTACGACGCAGGTAATGCAGACTTTCCATTGTCGCGTATTCAAGGCGCGTTTAATGAGATCGGTTGCGCGGCGGCGTACTCGATAGCCAAACTAGACAACGGCATCTTCTGGCTAGGCTCAGACGCTCGCGGTAGCGGTATTGTTTATCGTGCCAACGGCTACACGGGTCAACGGATTAGCACGCACGCCGTTGAGTGGCAGATTCAGCAGTACGGCGACATCTCTGACGCGGTGGCTTACACTTATCAGCAAGACGGCCACGCTTTCTATGTGCTGATCTTCCCCTCCGCCAATACGACTTGGGTCTATGACGTAGCCACTCAAGCATGGCATGAACGCGCTGGGTTCAACAACGGTCAATTCACGCGTCACCGTAGCAACTGTCAAATGAACTTTGGCGGTGAGATTGTTGTCGGTGACTTTGAGAACGGCAACATTTACGCGTTTGACCTGACTACGTACTCAGACAACGGCGATCTTCAGAAATGGCTGCGGTCTTGGCGCGCGTTGCCTACCGGCCAAAACAATCTTAATCGTACCGTGCAGCACGGTCTGCAATTGGATTGCGAATCTGGCGTAGGTTTGGACGGCAACGACCCCTACACCTTACTTGATTCGCTGAACACAGAATTGGGCGGTGCGTTGTTAGCCGAAAGCGGCGCGACGCTTCTGGTATCTGTGACTACTGTGCAGGGTACTGATCCGCAAGTTATGCTGCGTTGGTCTGATGACGCCGGCCATACATGGTCTAACGAACACTGGCGCAGCATGGGCAAGATCGGTGAATACGGGCGGCGCGTAATCTGGCGTCGTCTTGGTATGACACAAAAGCTGCGTGACCGAGTGTATGAGATCTCAGGCACTGACCCGGTAAAGATCGCTATTATGGGCGCTGAACTTCACTTGTCCCCAACAAATGGCTAGCCCACTTAACATTAGCAACATCCCCGCGCCTCGCGTCGATTTTATCGACCCGCGAACCGGACTTATGTCTCGGGAATGGTATCGCTTTTTCTTTAACCTGTTCAATCTGACGGGCGGCGGCACAAACGATACTTCGCTGACTGATCTTCAAATTGGCCCACCAGTCTATGATTTGACTGGTGAAATTGCACAAGTCAGCAACACGACGCAGCTTGCAACTGCTTCAAACTCTACCGTTGATCAGCTTTATGAAGCACTTAAACGGGTAGATGCGCTGGAAGAATCTCCAGTCGGCAATGATCAGCTTTATGAAGCGATCAAACGAATTGAGGCGCTGGAAGAAGCGCCAATTGGCAACGAGATTTATGAGTTGGTCAAACGTATTGAGGCGCTGGAAGCAGCCCCTTGGCAACAGCCCTACACTAAGCGGGTTGCGTATGGTTCGTTCTATGACGTTACCACGCAAACGGCTGCGGCAATCAATACCGCCTACGCGATGACGTTTAACACCACTGATTTGTCCTTCGGGGTGACTTGCGGCTCGCCAACATCTAGAATCATTGTTGATACGGCGGCGCTCTATAACATTCAGTTCTCAGCACAACTGGACAACACCAGCGGCGGAAGCCATCTAGCCTATATTTGGCTGCGGATTAACGGAACCGACGTTCCGAATTCCGCAGGCCAAGTTCGATTGAAAGGCATAGACGGTGAATTAATAGCAGCGTGGAACTATGTTGTATCGTTAAAAGCTAACGATTATTTCGAAGTTATGTGGGCAACGAATGATACTTCTGTGCAAATTACAGCGTCTAGTGCCGTTGCGCCTGTTCCTGCCATTCCATCTGTTATTCTTACTGTAACGGACAACATTACGTAGGCATCCAATGACGACCCTTACCCCGACACCCAAACAACAGTTCCTTGACGCCAACGGCAACCCGCTATCTGGCGGCAAGGTTTATTCGTACGCTGCGGGAACTACGTCGCCATTAGTGACTTATACCGACGAAAGCGGCACGACGCCTAACACCAATCCGGTGATTCTGGACAGCCGAGGCGAAGCGGAAATCTGGTTGGGTGTGGCGTCATATAAGCTCAAGCTCACCACATCAACTGATGTTGAAATCTGGACAGTCGATAACATCGTCAGCGCCAGCGTTCAAGCACTTGCCGACTTGTCTGAATCTAACGGCTCTGCGTTGGTAGGTTACCTACCCGCAGGCACCGGCGCAGTTGCTACGACTGTGCAAGCCAAGCTGCGTCAGACGGTGTCGGTCAAAGATTTTGGGGCTGTTGGTGATGGCATAACAAATGACACCGTTGCAATTCAAGCTGCTGTTGATTACGCCAGATCATCGAATAATGAAACTGTAGTGTTTTCTGCTGGGCGGTATCTAATAACAAACACGATAAACATCGGGCCGGGCACAAAAATACAGGGTTCCAACACGGATTATGGTGGAGTTGCAGGCACCACATCGTTCCCACTCCAGCTTTCAGATTCAAAAGGAACCGTAATCATTTTTGCGCCAACGACAGAGAAGTCGTTGTTTGTTCCGTCGCTTCCTCTTGGGGGAAGTGCTGCTTGGAGCGCCATAAGCATCAAGGGTTTAAACATCTGGGGCAACACCACTCCTGACGCTTTCCATCGAGCTGAACTTGGCATTGCTGCGGACATTACTACCAGTCTGTACGCAATAGACTTTGACAACGTGCAATACGGCAACGTTGAAAATGTGGCAATCATGGGCTTCCAAGCAGGTATCCGTGAAGGTCATGGGTGCCAAGAAAATACGTTTACCAAAGTAAACATTCAGCGTTGTCGAGTAAGTGTTCTCTATTCAAGCATGACAAGCGCGGCAGAAGCCACATCAAGTGTTTGGCGTGATTGCGTAATGAGAACATCACTACACGCGGTTCAGTGCATTGACGATGGTTCTCAAACATATAGCGGTGACAGCCTACAAATCCGTTTTCATAGCTGCTATTTTGAGGATGTGGCAAGTCATGGATTTGTTCTCGCTAGGAGGTCAAAAGACTGGTGTTTTGTGGATTGTTACGGAGAACAAATTGGCAAAGATACTGGCGTTGCAACTCGCTCGTGTTTTTATGTTGGGGCAGGTGCAGGAATAGGCGCCGCAACAACGCTGAACAGCTTATCAATATTAGGTGGTCAATATGCTGGGGATGATTCAGCGGCGAGCATATTCCTACAGGCCAACTATACCGATGGTGTCAACCTGATCGGATGTACTGCAAAACGGTTTGGTGTGGGAATTTCCGCTACCGCAAACACCCGAGATAAATCAATCTACATGGCGAACCCGCTGTTTAATAGCGTGCCGACCTTATTCAGCGGAACCACAAACAAATTACAGGGAATCTACAGAACAGTTACCACTGAAGGAGGAAGTAACGAAGTAATACTAAAAATAAGTAGTATTACAGCAGATGGTGATCTTGTTGTGTTTCCTGCCGTTGGTAGTAATTTGCGGCTTGGCGATGGGGGGACAACTGGCGATGTTCGTCCGGGAAACGCGGCTGTAGATTTAGGTGACTCTGCGATTCGCTGGAGATACATTTATTCAGATGGGCTAACTACCGATGCAAACTATCTTCTTTATGGGAAAACTGCGTACGTTTCAACAAGTACAGACGGAGTCGCGCTAAACAAGTTAGGGTTTATTCAGGCCTCCTATACATCGTCCCCGGCAGTATACTTAAATAGAAACGGTACTGATGGAACTCTCGTTTCTTGCATAAAAGCAGGTGTTAATGTCGGTTCAATTTCGGTTACAGCTTCCGCGACCGCGTATAACACTTCATCAGACTACCGACTAAAAGAAAACGTAAATGATTTACAAGGCTCTGGCACGTTCATTGACGCGTTGCGGCCCCGATCATGGGAGTGGAAAGCAACGGGGGCGACTGGGGCCGGATTTATAGCCCATGAATTGCAGTCCGTATCCCCATCTAGCGTGACGGGCACTAAAGATGCCGTTGATGCCGATGGAAACCCAGAATTCCAAGCTGTTGAATATGGCTCCGCCGAAGTTATCGCAAACCTAATAGCCGAAGTCCAAGCCTTGAGAATTAGATTGGCTGGATTGGAAAGCAAGTTTAAGGAATAAATTATGATTACCGTTAAGGTTCTAATCCCGGCAAAAATTGCCGAAGCGACACAAACGACGCAATACACTGCGACGGGTGTAACGACCATCATCGACAAATTTACCGCTACGAACTACAGCGGTTCAGCAGCGACAATCTCGGTGAATCTGGTAACGTCGGCGGATACGGCAGGTAGTCAGAATTTGATTACTAAAACCAAGACGTTGCAGCCAAATGAGGTCTATACTTTCCCTGAGTTGGTGGGGCAAGTGCTGTCAGCCGGTGCGTTTATCAGCACCATTGCCGGAACTGCATCTGCAATCAATATTCGGGCTTCTGGGCGTGAAGTTAGCTGATGACGTGTGGCAGGTGATTTGCAACACTCTGGACAAGTACGACGGTCTAGATTGTCGCAATATGCCAGAGTTAAGACGATATGTTGAGACACACACCGAAATAACATTGTTTGATGGCGGTGTGTTTATATCGGACGGCAACGAGTTTGATTTGTTTGTAGTGCCAGAAAAGCGTGGAAAATGGGCGATTCGCAGGGAAGTAAACGCTTTTCTTGCTAAACTAGCACAGACACATAGTAAAGCAGTTGTTAAGATTTACCCAGAAAACAAGCCTTCCTTGCGGTTGGCACGCGGATTTGGTTTTGAACCAGTCGGTAAAGACGGCCGACAAATAGTTTTGGAGCGACCATTATGAGCAGCGTAATCAAAAAAGCGGGTGGGTTGATTGGGGCTGGACTAGGTTTTGCTGTCGGTGGCCCTGCTGGTGCTGCTTTGGGCGCAAGTATTGGTGGGGGTCTGCAAGGGTCTGCTTCCGCAAGCGACCAAGCAAAATCTATTGAACAAGCCGGTCAAACAGGCGCAGACGCAGCGCGTTATGCTGCCGACATTCAGCGTCAAATGTTTGAAAGACAAGTTGAACTCCAAGAACCTTGGCGGCAAGCTGGTGTTGGGGCGCTTAACAAGTTGATCCCATTAGCATCTGAATACCAGCCGTTTGGTATGCAACAATTCCAGCAAGACCCCGGATACGCGTTCCGAATGTCCGAAGGCATGAAAGCACTTGATCGTAGCGCCGCCGCGCGTGGGGGTTTGTTGTCTGGCGCTACGCTTAAAGGCGCGCAACGATTCGGGCAAGGTTTGGGTAGTGAAGAGTACCAGAACGCTTTCAGCCGTTATCAAACAGAGCGTCAAGCCAGACTTGGGCCGCTGCAATCGCTGGCTGGCGTAGGGCAAACCGCCGCTACTCAAGTAGGCGAATACGGCGGTCAAGCCGCTTCACGAATGGGTCAAGCCGCGCTGTCTGGCGGTGCAGACGTTACTAACGCCATGCTTGGTGCGGGTAACGTGCGCGCCAGTCAATATGGCGGAATGGGAACTGCGCTCGGGACGGCTATTACCAACCCCTCAATCCAAAACTATCTTGCGGGGCTTTACGGCGGGCAAGGTATGGGGCAATCTGACTTTTCCCGAGGCTATACGCCTGCTAACTACGGTTAATAAATCATATGGCTGACGGAATCGTAAATTTTGGGCTTATTCAACCTGAAGCGAGTAATGCTTTTCTTCGGAATCTTCAAGGTGCGCAAGACCGTCAACAAGTTCTAGCGCAACAAGAGCGGCAGAACAAACTAGCCGATCTCCAATTCCGCGCTGCGCAACGCGGCGAAGAAGAAGCGATGGCGGAGCGCGAGGCGTATAAAGCCGGAGGTTCGCTGGGCGACGTTTCGCAGCGGATGATGCAATCTGGGTTGGGCAAGCAATCTCTTGCGCTGCAAAAGCAAGAGCAAGAGCAGCGAACCGCACGGATCAATCAGGCTAAAGAAGCGCTTACCTTGATGAAATCATCTGCCGCGTCGATCCTCGCTGATCCGAATCCTGTAACCGCTAAACAAAAATTGATCCAGCTTGGGCAACTTACTGGGCAAGATTTAAGCGGAGATCTTGCCCAACTTGAGTCGTACGGAAATGATCCGGTTCAAATTAAGCGATGGGCTGCTGGTTACGCAATGGAAGCGGATAAGCTACTACCCAGATTCGAGACGCAAAATCTTGGTGGCACTTCTGAACGTCAAGGCTTTGATCCGCTTACCGGCGCACCTGTCGGCCCAGCGCAGGTTACGAAAAGGACTGCTACGCCGGACGCAGTCATGGCCGATGCACGCGCACGGCAGAAAATGGCTCAAGACGAACGTCAGTTTGGAATAAGCCAAGCGAATAAAGGTGTAGCAGGCGCGGTACCGCTAAAGCCGCTTACAGAAGCACAAACAATTAAGTTGCGTACCGATGTGGGTAAAGACTACAAGTCTGCAACAACTGCGCTATCTCAAATGGATGATTTGTTGACTTCAATTCAACAAGTAAAAACTGCGCCCGGCTTGTCGGCGGCTACCGGTTACATTGGAAAATATTTGCCCTCCCGTCCTGAAGGCGCTGCGGCTCAAGCTGAAACGCGATTGGCTAACTTACGCGGTAAAGTGACTGCTTTGGGTAAAGCAACTGCGGCTATGTCGGGTTCAATTGGATCAATTGCCAATCAAGAATGGAAAATTTTGGCGGATCAAATTGCAGTCCTAGATGAAGTTAAAGGTAAAGGGCCGTTGCTTGAACAAATTGACCTATTGGAATCGCAAGCTAAAGGTGCGGCTGAACGTATTCGTGACGCGTATGAAAAAACACGCGCCGAAGATTTTGAGCGTTTTCCGCAGTTTCGTGATCTGCCAAAATCTAAAGCGCCCGGCGCGCCTGCTGCTGCGTCGCCCAACATTGACGCTCTTCTGAATAAGTACAAATAACCATGGCGACTCTTGAACAACTTAGCGCAGCGTTGGTCAAGGCAGACGCTGCGGGTAATGCCGAAGACGCCAAAGCACTTGCCGATGCGATTCGGCAAATGCAAACACAGCCCCAACCGCGCGGTACGGTGCCCGAAGAGAAATCAACCGGTATCTATGGTACGGTGCGTCCGTATGTAGCGCCTTTGGTTGAAGCGGGCGGCGCTATTGCGGGCGGCGCGTTGGGCGCTGCCGCAGGTACTTTCGGCGCGGGGCCAATAGGCGCTGCTGCTGGTGGTGTTGCGGGCGCTGGCTTGGGCTACGGCATCGGCAAGGAAGCAATGGAGTTAGCCGATGTATATCTAGGCGGCAAAGCACCTCGCGCTGGTGCTGCTCAAATTGTTGAGCCTGTTAGAAATGTTTTAGAAGGCGCGACAATGGAAGCTGGCGGCGCTGTTGCCGGTAGAGCTTTGGGCGCAGGCGCGCAAGCCGTTGGCGGCTATTACAACAAATTGAAAGATTTGAAATCAACTGCGTATCTTGATGCCGTTGAAAACAAAGGCCGCGATATCGTTAATGCGCTGCGCGGTGAAGGCGCTGTTATTACGCCCGGCTCTGCCCCTACTGCTGGTGAAATTGCGGCACCTGCGGGTTCTGCCAAGTTTGCCGCGTTTCAAGAAAGCTCTAAAAGATATGCGCCTACTGAATATGCAGGGATGACCGCGCAAACTGGCGAAGCGCGTTTAGCTCAAGAATCTCGTGTTGCTGATCGGTTCAAGAACGTGGTTAGCCGAATCAGCGACAAGATCAATCGTGGGCTGACTGACGTAAGCCCCCGTGAGACAGGTGAAGCGTTGCTGGCTGCGGCCAAAGGCGAACAACAGACAGTCAAAAAAGGTCTTATTGAGCCTGCATACACTCGCGCGTTCAAAGAAGCGGGCGATGCAAAGATTGATGCTGGCGGCGTAGTCAATACTGCGGAAAACATTCTTGAGCGCAAGCTGACTGACTTTGCGCCAGAAACCGCGCCGAATACAGTGCGAAAACTATTAGCGCTGAAACCTTCAAAAGCCGAAACAGCGCCGATCCTGCTGGATGCGGCAGGCAAACCCATTAAGCAGATTGCCCCGCCGCGCCCGGAAGCCACGTTGCAGCAACTGGATGATATTCGTAAGGCAATCAACGCCGACATCGCAGCAGCTAAAACGTCGGCTATGCCTTCGTCAGATATGACATTGCGTAACTTGTATAAGTTACATGACGCAATTGATGAAGCGGTTGCAGGTAGCAAGACTTTGCCGACAACGGCTAAAGAAGCTTACGGCGAAGCCCTTAGTCTGTACCGCGACGTTTATGCGCCGCGCTTCAAGACGGGCGTTAATGCTCAATTGTTCAAACAGACTTCGCTGAACGAACCACGAATTGAGCCGGATAAGGTCATTAAGACTTTCTTCAAGCCGCAAGGCGAACGCGAAGCCACGCAGTTTGTGGATATGTTCGGCAAGAATCCTGATGCTATGAAGGTGGCTAGATCAGGAATTGAAGATTTGTATCGGCAAAAGGTTGTGGATGCTACAACAGGTACGGTCAATCCTACAAAGCACGCGCAGTTCATGAAGGAATATGGCCGACCTTTGGGTATTCTTGATGACGCCGGCATGAACGTTACGACGCGTTTGGACGTAGTAGGCAAAGATGCGCAGCGCTTGGTGCGCATAGAACAAATGGCAAAAGAATCAGGCAATAAGTTAGCGCCCCCACTGCCTGCTGGGTCAAATGCTATGGCAGTTGAAAAACGTATCGGCGAGCTAACTAAGAATCTTACACCTCAACAATTATCCGCAGTGGATGCAGTCAAAAAAGATCTGTTGCGAGAAGCCGAATATGAGCGTCTTGTTAAAGCTGGCGGCGGCACAATTGGCGCAGGTAATATTGCCACTGAAACAGGTAAAAAAATGGGGCTGCCTGCGCCCGCACTACTATCCGTTCCTTTAACTGTTTTTAATAACATAGTTAAGCGACTTATGCTTAAAATGGATGATAAACTAGCTATGGAAATAGCTCGTGAATTAACTAATCCTGCATTAGCAGCAAAGTCAATTGAACAAGCAATGGCAAAAGAAATGATTCGTCGCAATGCAATGCAAGGGCAGATTTTGCCTTCGCTTGGCCGTGCGGCAACAACAGGTGGCTTCATTCAATCTCAACAACCATGACCGATCAAGCCTTCATCGCGTTAATGCTGTCCCTAGTGGGTACATTCTTTGGCCTTTTAGTCGCAGTGTTAGGCTGGATGGGTAATAAGATATACCTTAAGTTGGAAGAGGTTAATCTAAATCTTGGCAAACTTGATCGAGATTTGACAACTAAGGTGCATGAGATTGATAAGCGCGTCACTAGGTTAGAGTCGATTCCTACCCTTGTAGCGAGGTCTAAGTGAGTCGCAAAATTGAAGACTTAAACCCCGCAGTGCAATGGCGGGCGCACGCACTACTCAAAGCGGCAAAAGATGCCGGTATTGATCTCATCGTCACTAGTACCTATCGCACCAGCGAGGAACAGGCCGCGCTATACGCTCAAGGTCGAACTAAGCCGGGCGTTATCGTGACTAATGCTAGACCGGGCGATTCATACCACAATTGGCAGTGCGCGTTTGATGTTGTGCCCCTGCGTAACGGCAAGCCTGTTTGGGGCACTAGCGGAGAAGATGGCGCATTGTGGCGCAAGATTGGCGAGCTTGGCGAATCTGTTGGGCTGGAATGGGCAGGGCGTTGGACGGGGAAGCTGCGCGAAATGGCGCACTTTCAATACACTGGCGGGTTAACTATTGCAGATTTCAGAGCAGGAAGGACGATCGTATGAAGGGCTACCGCACTATGATTCTCAACGGCGCTATGGTTGCGCTGCCGGTTATTGATTACCTGAGCAGCAACGGCGCAGTTGTCGGCGCTCTTTTGGGGCCTGCCGGTGCAACTGCGCTATCCCTGCTTGGTCTTGCCAATCTTTTGCTGCGTTGGGTTACAACGACACCTGTTTTTCGAGGCGAATAGCAATTAGTTGAGCGTACTTGTCCGGGCCGCGCGTCTGTCACGCATGCGCTTGTTGTTGGCCTCTCGGCAAAGATTGCACCGGCACTTGTGAAATTCGTAACCTTGACGGGTTCCGTGTTTCCACTCAACTAGCGTGCCTGACTGCAACGCACGCTCCGCCGGCATGCGGCGGATGCGTTTATGCAGCGTATCCACGCGCAGCCCAAGTTCGTCCGCCCACTGTGCCAACGTCTGAGTTTTTCCGTTGTGCGTAATCCGATGGTTTCTGCGTTGGTTGTTGAGTTGCTCTTTAAGGGTAGCCCACCGGCAGTTTTCTGGTGAATAACCCAGATCGTTGTTGATCCTGTCTAGAGACTTTCCAACTGGTGCATCCCCCATGTCAGCGACGAATTGGTCAAAGTTGTCGCGCCACTGCTGACAAACCTCAATGCCTCTGCCACCGTAGTGCTTGAACGAATGGCTCTTGACGTTGTAGCAACGGTTGCGCATGGATCGCCATGCGTAATAGGTGCGACTGCCACTGGGGTTACTCCACTTCCCTTTGAACGCCATTGTTGGTCTCCATTACGTTCTTGATTAGCGTAGAGTATCCAACTATATCAACAATGTTGTCAAGATATGACGGGTCGCCGTTTAGCATCCTAGCCACTTTGTGCTGCACCATCTCCAGCCCTTCCTTTTGTACGTCGGTCAACTTTGACCAGTTGGGGGAAGACTGCATTGCACGTTTCAGCGCTTGGCTAATAGCCGCGTGCGTCTCGAAACTGCCGTATCGTTTCCCGCGTTCTTCAAGAATTTTCATTTTTCGGCCTTTTTGGTAGCGGTGCCCACATAATCCAAAATGTGTCGCGTCCATTATACGCACCATACACAGCGCACCCGAGCGCGCTAAGTAGCTGCACCTTGCGCCCAGTCGGGCAGGTTTCTATTGGCTGCCAGTAGTAGTCGTGATCGACTACGGCAATACCATCTGATGAATTCTTAAGTCGCATCAATATACCTCGTTTCTTCGCTGCGCAATCCGCGCGTTCAATTCGGCTTGTTCTATGTGCGTCATTCTGCCGGCCAAGAACGATAGCGTCATGCCAGCCAGCAGCAACGCAGCAGGCACTACTAAACCGACCGGCCCCAAGACCAGCAGAGCAAACGACGGTATGAGAGATGCAAAACAGATATTAGACATCGCGTGGCAGGCCAGCTTAAATTTTGATCTACGCGCCGGCTCATCCATCTGAACCGGGGTTCTGATTGGGTCGGGCGCATACTGGTTAAATCTGCTGATCCGCGACCCACAAGACGATAGCGATCGTTGCAGCGATTGCGCGGATGCGCTCGGGCTTAACGAATACGTTGTCATAATGTCGGATGGGTGTTCGTCCGACATACATGGGTCGCATATCGGAGCACGCCGGTTTGTTGGTATGTCAATTGGCTGCGAT
>Ga0209288_10000485_pt1 | contig 12031 bp, 9 predicted proteins | sample PPLLaktember2015_4_FD_187261 | JGI IMG/M metagenome (GOLD analysis project Ga0209288, IMG submission 187261) | Freshwater sediment microbial communities from Prairie Pothole Lake near Jamestown, North Dakota, USA - PPLs Lake P8 Core (1) Depth... | ecosystem: Environmental > Aquatic > Freshwater...
ATGAGCCGCCCAGCGTCCGTCATGCGAATCGGGTTCAGGCTGGTCGTTTCGCTCGTGCTTCTTTCCGCTCTGCTTACCGTGCTCTGGACCTGGTGGGCGGAGAGGCACCCGCAGGAGGAACGGGAACTGCGCGTGCTGGTACAGGACCATTTGCACGAATGGTTCCCGGAAGAAATGGCTCCCGCGTCCGGAGTGTACGGGCTCTTTCCGCGATTCTCGAAGACGGCCGCGGGCACGGCTCCCCTGGTCGTCCTGGTGCATGGCCTGGATGAGCCGGGGAACCTCTGGGACGATCTCGTTCCAGCCCTGGAAGAAGCCGGTTTCGGAGTCTGGGAATTCCGCTACCCGAATGACCAGGGCATCGACCGCAGTGCCGACCTGCTGGCCGAGCATTGGCCGCAACTTGAACCCGACCTTCCCGCGGTGCTCATCGGGCACAGCATGGGAGGCCTGGTCGTGCGGGACTTCGTGTCACGCCTGCGCCACCCGGAGGGCGCGGCCCCTGCTGTCGGCGGGCCGGGCGTCGCCGGCGTGATTCTCGCCGGCACGCCCAACCAGGGTTCGGAATGGGCCAGGCTGAGGGTCTGGCTCGAAATCCGGGAAAAGCTGGCGCCGGGTGCGGACAGGCGTTTCCCGTTGTTTGCGGGCCTGCGGGATGGAACCGGCGCAGCCAAGATCGATTTGCGGCCCGGCAGCGCTTTCCTCACGGAGATGAACGAGCGGCAATGGCCGGCGCGGGTTCCCGTGCGCATCATCGGGGGCATTCTGCTCGAACCTCCACCATCCATGACCGCCAGCCTGGAATCCATCGGTGACGAGCTGGTCTCCCCAGAGCTGGCGAGCGCCTTGCACGCATGGTGGTCGGATATCGGTGACGGGCTGGGCGATGGGGTGGTTTCAGTCGCGTCGCTGCCGTTTCGCGACGCACCACCACCGCTGCTCGTTCCCGCCTCGCACCGTGGAATGCTCGCGCGCTTCTTTGCGAGTGACCCCGAGCCTCCCGCGATTGCCCACATCATCGACATTGCCTCGGGCTGGGCCGCGGTGCAGGCTGAGCCTGCTGGGGCCAGTGTCCCGGCTGCGCAACCCTAGGAGCCTGTCGGACTCTTAGCCTGGTAACGTCTCAGCCCGCAAAAGGAGAAGGCGCTGCAATGCGCCGATCGGCCCCTGCCTGGCCAGAGGCCCCCACTACTCGAACAGACCTCGCAGCCGTTCCAGCTCCGCCTCGCTCCAGTCCGCGGGCTCGGTGAGAGCGAGCCAGGCGTCGATATAGTGGGCCGGGGCGTATTCGTGACCAAATCCTGTGGGCGCGGTGCCGACCATCATGTCGGCCGCCAGTTGGAGCATCGTCACCACCGGGAACCAGCGCAGATCAGGCGACACGTCGGGACCGCGGGGCTCGCGCATCCAGGCGGGTTCGCGCCACGCCGCGCCGGTACTGAAAAAGGTGATCGGATCGCTGGCGTACTGCAGGAAAGCGATGCGGAACTTGCCCCACTCGGCATCGCCGCGGTCGAGGCCCTGTTCCTGATTCATGAAGCGGACCACCGCGCCGCCACGAAACTCGGGCAGCCAGGCCGGTGTACCCGGGTCCCGCTCCGCGGTGATTCGCCTCCAGGTCTCGTTGCGAAACGGGGGGCCGCTCCACAGTACGCCGTCGAAGGGATCGTCGATGATGTCGTAAAGATCAAAGGAGAGATCGGAATTCAGCGACCCCAGGCTCAGTCCGCTGAGGAAGAGCCGGGGACGGGAATCCCGGGGCAGGGTGCGCCAGTATCCATAGATCTCCGCGAACAGTGCGCGCGCCATTACGGTGCCGTAAGAGGCCTGTGTCAGTAGCGCCAGCGGGCTGTTCAGGTACGAGTACTGCACCGCCACGGTGGCAATGTCGCCGCGATGGAGATACTCCACGGTATCCTGCGCGGCCGGGTCCACCCAACCGGTGCCGGTGGGGGTCACGAGCAGCAGCATGGAACGTTCGAAGCCGCCCGCGCGCTTGAGTTCCTCGAGGGCCAGCCGGGCACGTTCCTCCGCGCTATCGGCTGAATTCAGGCCGACGTAAACGCGGATGGGCGTGGGCGCCGGGGCGCCAAGAAATTCGCTCAGGTCCTCGGCAGTCGGACCGCCAGTCACGAACCTGCGGCCCTGGCGCCCCAGATCCCTCCAGTCGACCAGCGACGCGGTGCTGCCGGTCTGTTCCGGCCGAACGGGGTGGGGCAGGTCATCCTCGATCAGTGCGTCGAGCTGCTGAAAGGAGCGGTCGGCGATCCGCAGCGTGGCAGAAATGAGCACGCCGTCGATGACCGTCCAGAACAGCACGATTGCGGCGGTGATGCCGACGAGATGGGAAATCCGGGGCGGCACGAACCCGTGCAACCATTGTGAGAGGCGGTGAAAGACCCAGTGAAACAGGCGCCCGAGGCCGAGCAACACAAAAAAAACGACGGTGGCGACGAGGGCAATCAGGATCGGGTGCGCGCCAGGAGACTCCTCCATGCCCATCAGTGCACGAATCGAGTTCTGCCAGTGCGAGGCCTGCCACAGGAAACTCACCGCAATCACGATACTGATCACGGCCGCGACCGCTTTGGCTGTCAGTGCGGCACGCCCCCGGGCCAGGGGCAGTTGCAGATAGTTCCAGAGAAACATGGCGGCGACTCCCAGGCCGTAGCCAGCCGCGAACATCAGCCCCGAGAGGGCGCCCTGGATCAGGAATGGTCGCGGCAGCAGCGATGGCGTCAGGGAAAACGCGAAGAACAATGTGCCGAGGAGCAGGCCGACTATGCTCAGATGTATCCTCATCCAGACGGGCCCTGATCTAGAAGGCGATCCCGAGGCCGAGGTATGGACCGCTCGCGCTGATGTCCCAGACGGTACCGTCATCCTCGTAGTCCCAATACGTGTAACGGTACCCTGCCTTGGCCGTAAAGCGGTTGTTCAAGGTCCAGTTCGCGCCTGCGAGGATCTGGTAGGTCAGACTCGAACCGCCCCCACCCAGGTCCGCGTAACCCGTCAGTGACCAGCGATCCGAGATCGGCTGAATCACCCTCGCGCCCACGACCGCATCGGTCCAGCTCTCGGAACCGCTGAAGCTGGCGCCTCCGCCGGGAAACACGATCCCGGGATCCGTCGAGATCTTCACATCCAGATCCAGATCCAGTTTCGTGTAACGCAACCCACCACCGAGGTCGACCTTGGTCCGGGCGTCCAGCACGCGGTACCAGAGGGACGGCTGCAGGACCGTTACGGAAGCGGAGACATCGAGTGCTCCGTTGACCGTTACCTGTCCGAAAGGTCCGGTAACGGTTTTCGACTGCTGGTCAGCGACCTTGAAGTAGACCCCATCGAACGTCAGGGTCCAGGGTCCCCTTCTCGCCAGAAAAAGCCCCATCAGGCCGGCGTCGAGGTTGTCCCAGATATCGCTGAAGGCGGCATCGACATCGGTCTGGATCCCGCGTGCGCCTGCGGTTCCGTTCAGGCCCGCGGCAAAGAAATAAGGGGTGACCTCGAAGTCCCAGCCGGCCTGCTCTGCTGCCGCGGATTGAACGGCTCCGCCGCCGAGGCCGCATAACAGGACGACTGCGCGGCTGGTCCACGATACGCGTATGGATCTCATCTTTAATTTCTCCCGGGATCTTGAGGACAAAAGCGACCCGCCAGCGATATTCGGGCCCCCAAGATGACAGATGCCGGTGGGCTTCTCGAAGTCGCGGACATGATACACATTCTGCATGACCTCGCACCAACACCTCTACGGAACGCCAGAGCAGCCGCGGGCACGATGACACGGGATCCGATATCCGCCGGATTCCTTGTCATCTCGATCGCCGTGTTGACCGCGACCGGGCTGCTCTCGGAGCCTTACCGCGAGGGATGGCAACGTATGGCGATCCGCGTCGCGGGGAACTGGATCGCGGCCATCGCGCTGTTGGCTGTCGCGTTCCTGTTCAGGCCACTGCCCGGACCGGGCGGGCCCCTACAGATCCTCGCGCCGCAGCATGAAGACGAACTGATCGCCGCCGGCAGTGTCGAGCCAGGTGAAGGGCAGGGCGGGGAAGGCGGCTTCGAGCACCTCGCGGTTGTGGCCGATCTCCACCACCAGCAGGCCGCCGGGATTGAGGTGGGCTTTCGCCTGGGCGAGGATCTGCCGCGTGACGTCGAGGCCGTCTGCGCCGGAGCCCAGTGCCAGTGCGGGCTCGGCCTGATATTCCGGCGGCAGTGCGGCGACCGATTCGGCGTTGACGTAGGGCGGGTTGCTGATGATCACATCGTAGGTGCGGCCGTCCAGCGCCTTGAACAGATCCGATTCGACGAGTTCGACGCGATCCTGCAGGCCATAGTCTGAAACATTCCGCGCCGCGACCTGCAGCGCATCGGCCGACAAATCCACCGCGTCGACATCGGCGTTGGGGAAAGCCAGCGCCGCCAGGATGCCGAGGCAGCCGGAGCCGGTACACAGATCGAGCACGCGGGTCACTTCCTCGGCATCCTCCAGCCAAGGCGACAGCTGTTCCAGCAGCAGTTCGGCGATGAAGGAGCGCGGCACGATTACCCGCTCGTCGACATAGAAGCGGTGTCCTGCCAGCCAGGCCTCTTGGGTCAGGTAGGCGGCAGGGATGCGTTCCCCGACACGCCGCTCGATCACCGCCTGCACTTCCTCTGCTTCGCCATGCGTCAGGCTGGCGTCGAGAAAGGGGTCCAGCCGGTCGAGCGGCAGATGCAAGGTGTGCAGGATCAGGTAGGCCGCCTCGTCGTAGGCATTGTCCGATCCATGGCCGAAAAACAGTCCAGCCTCGTTGAAGCGCGAGACCGCGAAACGCAGCCAGTCGCGGAGGGTGATGAGTGATTCGGTGTCGTCGAAATGTTTCATGTCATAAGGCCCATTGTCCACGAAGGACCATTGTAGGAGGCCCGCCCCCGGGCCGATTCCGTGGAGATCGCGACGGTGCGAAATCGCGGCGAGGGCGCCGCTTCCACAACGCTCCTCGCGGACAACAATCAGGTCAGCAGCTTTTCCAGGGTCTTCTGGTAGATCGTCGCCAGATTCTCGATGTCTTCCACCGCGACGTGTTCGTTGAGCTTGTGGATGCTGGCGTTGAGCGGGCCGAACTCGACGACTTCGCGGCAGATCTCGGCGATGAAGCGGCCGTCGGAGGTGCCGCCGGTGGTGGAGAGTTCGGGGGTGAGGCCGGTGACTTCGCGAATCGCTTCGCTCAACTTGTCGCACAAGGGGCCGCGCGGGGTGAGGAAGGGCTTGCCGGACAGGTTCCAGTCGATCTCGTAGTCGAGGCCGTGGCTGTCGAGGATCTCGTGCGTCGCGTCCATCAGGCCGTCGGCGGTGCTGGCGGTGGAGTAGCGGAAGTTGAACTGGATCTCGACCACGCCGGGGATGACGTTGGTGGCACCGGTGCCGCCGTGGATGTTGGAAATCTGCCAGGTGGTCGGCGGGAAGTAGGCGTTGCCCTCGTCCCACATGGTGTCGGCGAGTTCAGCGATCGCCGGGGCGGCGAGATGGATCGGATTCTTCGCCAGGTGCGGGTAGGCGATGTGGCCCTGTACGCCCTTGACGCGCAGGGTGCCGGACAGCGAGCCGCGCCGCCCGTTCTTGATGGTGTCGCCGAACTCGGCGGCGCTGGTCGGCTCGCCGACGATGCAGTAGTCGAGCGATTCATTGCGCGCGCGCAAGGCTTCGACCACTTTCACCGTGCCGTCGGTGGCGGGTCCTTCCTCGTCCGAGGTGAGCAGGAAGGCGATCGAGCCCAGGTGATCGGGATGCGCGGCGAGGAAGCGTTCGGTGGCGGTGACGAAGGCCGCGTCCGAGGTCTTCATGTCGGCGGCGCCGCGCGCATACAGCTGGCCATCGCGTACTGTCGGTTCGAAAGGGTCGGACAGCCACTGCTCGAGCGGCCCGGTCGGCACCACGTCGGTATGGCCGGCGAAGCAGACCAGGGGGGAAGTCGTGCCCCTGCGCGCCCACAGGTTGTCGACGCCGTTGTGGCGATGGCGTTCGATATGGAAGCCGAGCTCCTCCAGGCGTGAAGCGATGAGGTCGTGGCAGCCGGCGTCGTCCGGGGTGAGGGATTTCCGCTTGAGCAGTTCGACCGCAAGCTCGAAAGTTTCATTTGCCATGCAGGATCAGGCTCCGAATAGTGCTTGGTATTGGTCTTCGGCGAAGCCGAGATGATAGCGGCCATCGAGTTCGAGCACCGGGCGCTTGATGACGCTGGGTTGGGTCAGCATCAACTCAATCGCACCGGTCTCGTCGCCGGCCGCGGCCTTTTCGGCGTCGGAGAGCTTGCGCCAGGTGGTGCCGCGGGTGTTGAGCAGCGCCTGCCAGCCGGTCTGCCGGCAAATCTCATGCAGCCAGGCCGCATCGACGCCCTGCTTCTTGAAATCGTGGAAGGGCACGTCGTGGCCATGTTCGGCGAGCCAGGCGCGGGCTTTCTTCACCGTGGTGCAGTTGGGGATGCCATAGAGTTTCATGCTGGTCGGGAGTCCGCCGGCGGCATCGGCCGCGCGAGGACGTAAAATCCGCTAAAACGAAGCCGCGATTCTACCCGACCTGATGCATCCCGCCGCCCAAACCCATGCCGCTCCGCCGCCCGTCGGCGAACCCAGCCTGCGCTCGATCGGCCGCCTGTTTCCCTATCTGTGGGAATTCCGCGGTCGCGTGCTGCTGGCGCTGGCGCTGCTGATCGGCGCCAAGCTGGCGTCGGTGACGGTGCCGCTGGTGCTGAAGGAAATCATCGACGCGCTCGACAAGCCGCGCCCGGAACTGGTGCTGCCGCTGGCGCTGATCCTCTCCTACGGCGTGCTGCGCTTCGCCAGCACCACCTTTTCCGACTTGCGCGACGTAATATTCGCCAAGGTCACGCAGCGCGCCATGCGGCGCATCAGCATGGCGGTGTTCGACCACCTGCACGCGCTGTCGCTGCGCTTCCATCTGGAGCGCCAGACCGGCGGCATCACCCGCGACATCGAGCGCGGCGCCAAGGCGATGTCGAGCCTGGTCGGCTACCTGCTGTTCCGCATCACCCCGACGGTGCTGGAAATCCTCATGGTCGCCGGCATCCTCTTCGTCAAGCTCGACTGGGTATTCGGCCTGCTGACGCTGATCACCCTTGGCGCCTATATCGGCTTCACCGTCACCATCACCGAGTGGCGTACCCAGTTCGTGCGAAAGGCCAACACCCTCGACTCGCAGGCCTACGGCCGCGCTATCGACAGCCTGCTGAACTACGAGACGGTGAAGTATTTCGGCAACGAGAAATACGAGGCGCGGCGCTACGACAGCAGTCTGGTCGAGTGGGAGGAGATGGCGCTGAAGTCGCAACGCTCGCTCGGCTACCTCAACGCTGCGCAGGCCGGGGTGATCGCCATCGGCGTGACGCTGATGGTGCTGCGTGCCGCGGCCGGCGTGGTCGAGGGCACGCTGACCCTGGGCGACCTGGTTATGGTCAACGCCTTCCTGCTGCAGATGTTCCAGCCGCTCAGCTTCCTCGGCGTGATGTATCGCCAGATCAAGGAGTCGATCGCCGACGTCGAGCGCATGTTCGGGCTGCTGCAGCGGCCGCGCGAGATCGAGGACAAGCCCGATGCGCGCGATCTCGACGTCATCGCCGGCGAAGTGAAGTTCGAGCACGTCAGCTTCGCCTACAACGCCGACCGGCCGATCCTGCAAGACGTCAGCTTCGTTATCCCGGCCGGCAAGACCGTTGCGGCGGTGGGCCACAGCGGCGCCGGCAAGTCGACGCTGGCAAGATTGCTGTTCCGCTTCTACGACGTCGGTGCCGGCAGCATCGCCATCGACGGCCAGGACATCCGTCACGTCACCCAGGATTCGCTGCGCGCCGCCATCGGCGTGGTGCCGCAGGACACCGTGCTGTTCAACGACAGCATCTATTACAACATCGCCTACGGCCGTCCCGACGCCACTCGGGACGAGGTGATCGAGGCCGCGCGCGCCGCCCACATCCTGCACTTCATCGAAAGCCTGCCGCAGGGCTGGGACACGGTGGTCGGAGAGCGCGGGCTGAAGCTTTCCGGCGGCGAGAAGCAGCGCGTGGCGATCGCCCGCACCCTGCTGAAGAACCCGGCCATCCTCATCCTCGACGAAGCGACCTCAGCGCTCGACACCAAGACCGAGAAGGCGATCCAGGCCGAACTGCTGGAAATCGCGCGCGGCCGCACCAGCTTGATCATCGCCCACCGCCTCTCGACCGTGGTCGAGGCCGACGAGATCCTGGTGATGGAGGCGGGGCGCATCGTCGAACGCGGACGCCACCCCGATCTGCTGGCGCAGAACCGCGTCTACGCGCACATGTGGGCGCTGCAGCAGCAGGCTGAGGAGGGCGGCGGTCAATGAACCTGACTTTTGTAGCTCAGAGACGCGGAAAAGCCCATTTTGAATGGATGTTGGGTGACAGACGATTGGCTGGGTTGGCCCACGAGCAGCCGGGCATTGGCCTCGGCTAGAGCGGCTCCAACTCGGTCTGAACGGTCATTGAGGGCTCGCAACTTGGGTGACTGCTCCTTTTCGCGTAGCAGCCGCTCAAACATTTCTAACAGAAAGTCAGTGGCCTTGAGCCGGAACGACTGCTTGTTACAGGTGTGCAACGAGAGGAGTGAGTTGCCTTTTCTGCGCCACAGCTTCGCGATGTAATGATTGTTTCACGTCAGCACGAATGGCACTGATTTTCGGTTATTGATTTAAGAGGAATTCGGCCTCATCGTAGTGGTGAACGAACGAAAATGAGACCCAAATCCTCAAGCAGTAACAAGTCTATCGAGCAAGTGGTGAAGGACATTCGTCGGGCCACGCTGTGGCATTCATCAGCAGAAGATAGCGCAAGCGAGGCCCGCTTCGGGTTAGGTCAACGCCTTGTTCGGCAAGCAACTTCCTCAGATGGCGCATAATCCAAGACGAGCGGTTGATTACATGATCTTTCGGCGCCTCGTGAAGACGGCGGGAAACCGCCGCCTTCAAGCCGGCTGGCTCGACCTTCCGCGTGCCTCGCCACTCTGACGCGAGAAGCTGTTCCGCACATCCCTTTCAATAAATTCGTATATGGCTTCGGCAGGTTCACGATTGCGCGCTCTATTGCATTTAGCCGTTAAGTCGAGATTCAATGCATGGTAGGGCGCATATTGGATGAAAATGAAAGCACGAAAGCTTTTTCTCGCGGCGCTGGCCACAATAGTACTGGCGTCGGCGGGGTACTGGCTGCTGGCGCCGCGCGGAAAGGAAGTGGCCACCTTCGTTGTAAAGACGGCGCCCGCCGTTCGGATTCTGGCGATAAATGGACGGATCAGGCCAAGGCTTCAGGTGGATATCCGCCCTACGCTGGGTGGTGAACTTGTCGCCTTGCCCTTCGATGTCGGCGACCGGGTGGTGGCCGGGCAAATTCTCGCGCGGATCGATGACGCGCCCGAAACGGCGGCGATTGCTGAGGCCGAAGCATCGGTGCAGACGCAGCAAGCAACTCTTGCCCAGGCACGGCGCGATCTCGCCCGTTTCGAAGCGCTGAGTCAGTTCGCAATCAGGCGTGATGTCGAGCAACGACGCCTTGCGGTGGTTGAAGGAGAGCGGGAACTAAGCCGCCGTCGCGCCAGCGTGATGCAGGCGCGCGAATTGCGCGACCGCCGGGTACTGCGCGCACCCTTTGCAGGAGTGATCCTTGAACGCCTCGTCGATCCCGGCCAGGCAGTGGGTCTCGAAAGTGTCATCTACCGCTTGGCCGATCTTTCAAGTCCAGAAGTCACCATTGAGGTTGATGAGATCTATGCCGCGGAAATCCGCCCGGGAATCGAGGCAATGATCAGCTTGCCGGGGCAAGATCGTCAGTTGAGGGCCAAAGTGCTGCATGTCGAACCACGCGTCGATCCAGCCACGGGCGCGCGCGATGTTCGCTTGGGCCTGGTTGATGCGGCGATCGATGCGCCATCAGGCCTTACCGTTACGGTCAATCTGGTCATCGAAAAGCGGGATCGCGCCATCAGCGTGCCCAGAAGCGCCATCATCCAGTCCGGTAGCGAAGCCAAGGTCAGGGTTATCGGCGACGATAATGTCGTGATCGAGCGCCCGATCAGTTTCGTCGATTGGCCTGCTGAAGAGGTGATCGTCACCAGCGGCGTCAAGCCCGGCGAGCGTATCCTTGCCGATCCGGATTCGGCGCAGCCGGGTGAAAAGATCCGCAGGGACGAATAGGTTGAGCCCCTATGCCGTCAAGCTCGCCATCCGGCACCTGTTGTCCCATCCGGGACAGACCGCGTTGCTGATGGCCGGCGTGGCTCTGGGCGTCAGCGTATTCATCTTCATGAGCGCGCTCATCGGCGGGTTGGCGACCCTGCTCACATTGAGGACGGTGGGCAGCATCCCCCATATCGTGCTGGAAATGCCCGATCGCGATCCTGCGACACTGTCCCCCAATGCGCACAAACAAGTCGTGCGTCAAAAAGATCTCAGCCGGCGCGACCAGATTACCCTATGGCAGCCTGTCATCCCGATCATCGAGCAGACTTCGGGTGTCACCGCCGTATCGCCGCAAATCCGGGGCTCCGCCTTTGTCGAACGAGGGCAGACCGTGGCACCCGTGGGCGTGATCGGTGTGATGCCCGGCAAGCTGTCCGACATTGCCGATATCGAAGCGGCCATTGTAGATGGCAGCAGCAACCTGCCTGCGGACGGTATCCTGATCGGCAGTCGACTGGCGCGCGATCTGGGCCTTAGGGTGGGACAGGTGATCCGCCTGAGTTCCGATCGCGGGCGGGTGCGCAGTTTCCGCATTGGCGGTATCTTCACCCTGGGCATTGCCGGCGCCGATCGTCAGGCGGTCTATATGAATTTCACCACCGCCCGCGCCCTGTACGACTTGTCGACAGGGATTTCCCGGATCGAGATCAAGGTGGAACCTGCTACCGACGCGGCCGACATCTCTGAACGCTTGCGGCGGTCCACCGGCCTGAAGGCCACCGCCTGGACTGAAGACAACACCCAGCTATTCGAAGGGCTGGATGCGCAGGCTCGCACCGGCACCATCATCAAGGCCTTTTCCCTGGTCACCATCATAGTTGGCATCGCCAGCGCCATGCTGTTGTCTATTGTCAGGCGGCAATCCGAGATCGGCATTATGCGGGCGATGGGCGCCAGCAATGGACTGGTGATCTCGATCTTCGTTCTGGAAGGCACGCTGATCGGATTCATCGGGGCGATCGTCGGCGCAGTCGCCGCATGGTTCGCCCTCCTGCCACTGCCGCCGGTGACTGAGGTCAGCAGCGGGGGGCTGCCAATCGACCGGCAGCAGGGCGATTTCCTGTTGGCGATTACGCTGACCACTCTTGCAGCAACGCTTGCATCGATCCTGCCCGCCCGCCGCGCTGCCCGTATCGACCCGGTGGAGGCTATCGGGGCATGAGCGCGCAAGCGATCTTTTCCGTCAGCGGCCTGACAAAGAGCTTCGACGAAGGCGAGGCTGAGGTGCTCGTTCTCAAGGGCATCGACCTTTCGATGACAGCCGGCGAAATGACCGCGCTGCTTGGCCCGTCCGGTTCGGGTAAAAGCACATTGCTGACCATTCTGGGCACGCTGATGCGCGCGAGCGGGGGCACCCACGAGATGCTGGGCGTGGACCTGATGCAGGCTAGCGAAGCGCAGCGCACCGAATTCCGCAGCAAGCACCTGGGCTTCGTTTTCCAGTTTCATCACTTGCTGTCTGATCTCTCGGCACTTGAGAACGTGATGATGCCCGCGGCGTCCGCCGCCGGCCGCGAAACGCGCGCCATGCGGGAACGGGCGACGGAATTGCTTGATGCTGTAGGGCTCCCGGACCGCAGGAATTACCGTCCATCGGCCATGTCCGGGGGTCAGCGCCAGCGTGTCGCAGTGGCCCGCGCGCTGATCAACAACCCGGTTCTAGTTCTAGCAGACGAGCCCACCGGCAATCTCGATCGGCAATCGGCCGACCAGGTGATGGACCTGATCCGTTCTATCAACCAGACGATGGCCACCAGTTTCCTGATCTCAACCCATGAC
>Ga0209288_10000489_pt1 | contig 11980 bp, 13 predicted proteins | sample PPLLaktember2015_4_FD_187261 | JGI IMG/M metagenome (GOLD analysis project Ga0209288, IMG submission 187261) | Freshwater sediment microbial communities from Prairie Pothole Lake near Jamestown, North Dakota, USA - PPLs Lake P8 Core (1) Depth... | ecosystem: Environmental > Aquatic > Freshwater...
AGGATATAATGGACCTCGTCTTTTGCTATCGTGGCGACATCGGAAAGATCCATCCAGGCTGCCTCCATCTCCGCCATCCAAAACTCAGACAGATGCCGCGAGGTCTTTGATTTCTCCGCCCGGAACGTCGGCCCCATGTTATAGATTTTCTCTAACGAAAAGATCCCGGCTTCCGCATACAGCTGCCAGGATTGTGACAGATACGTTTTATCCTCATAATATTTGACTTCAAAGAGCGTAGAGCCTCCCTCGCATTGGTTCGGCTGCAGCACTGGTGCGTCAAACTCGAAAAACCCACGGTCTCTAAAAAACGCATGGATCGCACCAACCACCGTAGAACGCACCTTCAGCATCGAGGTAAGCTTCCTCGACCGGATCCACAGATGCCGTTGGTCAAGCAGAAACTCCGGGCTCTGATCCTTTGTAATGGGGAACGGCTCTGCGAAATTCACCACTAAAAGATTCGTAGCCTGAAGCTCATAACCACCTGGTGCTCGTTTGTCTTCTTTGACGACCCCGGTGATTTGCACCGAAGACTCGATTAACGCTTTGACAGCGTCCTCAAACTCTGAGTCAGGCAGATTGCCTCGTTTCACGGTCGCCTGCAGCACACCAGTGACGTCACGCAGTGTCATAAAGACGATATTACCGCTGCAACGGGTCCGATAGATCCACCCGCGCAAACGGATGTTTTTCCCGACATGATCTCCTGTCAATATATCCTCGATTGATGTCCAGTCTGTTTTCGGCATAGATGTCCAACTCACTAAGAGGGATATATTTATTGCATTTATCAATTACGGTGAACAAACATTCCTCTTCATTAAAAACCGGAAATACTACGAATTCAACCAGATATCCTCTACAAACCGCCACTTCCTTCATCTCTGAGGGTTATCCTTAAATATAGCCTCTTTTATTATTGGCAAATACTTTCTTGTAGTATTCAAAGTACTATAGAGAGAGAGCTTGTACATTAAAACGGGGTATCATCTTGGCAGAAAATGAAAAATCACCAGAAGAAAAAAAACAATTTTCAACAAAAGAATCAGCAGAGATAAAACCATCAGCGGGAAAAGAACCCCCTGTAAGAAAAGATGCTGACACACCGGAACAACCAGCTGCAAAACCAGATCAACAGAAGAAAAAAGAGAAGAAAGGAAAACAACCTGCCAAAGAAGAGGAACCGTCAAAGAAAAAAGAACATGATGAGAATTTTAACTATATCATCCGTGTGGTCAACACCGATATCAACGGAGAAAGCAATATCGTCCAGGGTTTAACCCAGATTAAAGGAATCGGACGGCACATGGCCACATTCATCGCTGACACCGCCGGGGTGGACCGAAAACTAAAATTCGGAAACCTCCCTGAGCCCGAGATTGAAAAACTCAAAGAAGTCTTAGAGAACATCGACGAATATGCACCACCATGGATGCTGAACTACCGGAAAGACGCGTACAACGGCGAGGACACACATTTGATCAGCACCGACGTCACATCACGTCTTCGGGATGACATTAACATGATGAAGATGATACGGTCCTACCGCGGAGTACGCCACGAACTTGGTCTGAAAGTACGGGGACAACGAAGCAGTTCGAATGGCCGGAAAGGCTTAGCATTGGGTGTATCAAAACGAAGAGAAGCACCTGCAGCAGCGGGGAAGAAAGAAGATTCTAAGGAGAAATAGGAGTTGTGTAGATGAGCAGTCAGAAGTTTCCGAGAAAACAATATGAAACCCCGATGCATCCCTGGAAAGAGAGCCGTATTAAAACCGAACGAGAGATGATTAAAAAATACGGTCTGAAAAACCATAAAGAAGTCTGGAAAGCAAAAACATACCTCGGGAAACATCGTGAGCAAGCAAGAGAACTACTTGCAAAGCTTGGCACTGCAAGTCCGCAGGCGAAAAAAGAAAGCGACCAGTTACTTTTACATTTATCTCGCATGGGGATTGTCGCTATGGGAGCATCTCTTGATGATGTCCTTGCACTTGACACCGAATCAGTTCTCTCAAGACGACTGCAGACAATTGTGTATCTCAAAGGATTCTCAAGCACGCCTTACCAGGCGCGTCAGTTGATCAGCCATGGTCATGTTGCGGTGAGTGGCAGAAAAGTTACTATTCCAAGTTACATGGTCGCAAAAGATGAGGAAGGCCAGATCGAGTACACGATTCGATCTCCTTTAAATGAACTGTCACATCCTGCACGGCCAAAGGGTGATGTGTATAAGACCGAGCAAGGAGTCTCGCTGAAAGCACCAAGTGAGGTAAAACCTGCTGCGGTGGTTCTACCAAAACAAGAACCAGCAGCAATCGTAGCACCTCCAAGCCAGCCTGCAGCAGTAGTACCAGTACCGTCACAACCAACGGAGATTCCACCAGCACCTGTAGCCGAGAAACCAGCTGAGGAAAAACCAGCCAAACCAGCAGAGAAACCGAAGGAACATGTGAAAAAGGAAAAGAAGACGGAAGGTGTGTAAGACATGGCTCGAAAAGGAATAGCACATATTTATTCATCCTTTAATAACATCATTATTACGATTACTGATTCGACTGGTGCGGAGACGATTACGAAATGCTCTGGTGGGATGGTGACGAAATCAGCAAAAGATGAAGGGTCTCCGTATGTTGCGATGAAGGTCGCACAGGTGGTCGCAGAGGCTGCCCTGGAGAAAGGATTTGACAGTGTCAATATCAAGATTAGTGGAAAAGGTGGGAAGAAAGGCGGGAACCCTGGTCGTGGTGCTCAGACCGCGATACGATCACTGGTTCGCGCAGGGATACGGATTGGTACGATTGAAGATGTGACACCTCATCCCCATGATGGATGTAAACCGAAAGGTGGAAAACGAGGACGTCGTATCTAAGGTGCACGTATGAAAGTCAAAACCGTGGAGCTGAAGGGAAATAAAGGAGTGTTGAAAATAGAGGACACCGATGTGTACTTTGTCAATTCCCTCCGACGCATCATGCTTGCGGAACTACCAAAACTTGCTATCGAGGATGTGATTATCTACGATAACACCAGTGCGTTGTTTGATGAACTGATCTCCCATCGGCTTGGTTTGGTTCCGATTCCTACGATTGATCTCCCAGCTCTCGCGTTTCGCTCTGAGTGTAAATGTGAGGGAAAAGGATGCCCGAGTTGCACGGTCCGATACACGCTCAGTAAAGAAGGAGAATGTGTAGTGTATTCTGGTGATCTGCAGCCGGAACACCCGAGTTTTGCAATCACGGAAACCTTGATTCCTATCGTTGATCTCATGAAAGACCAACGGGTGATCCTTGAGGTCGAAGCAGTCCTTGGACGAGGCAGAGACCATGCGAAATGGCAGGTGGTTCTCGCGCCACGGTACCGCATGGACACTAAAATCACCGTCGATAAGAAACGCATGAACGAAGTCAAGTCATTTATCGAAGACCTCCCAAAAGATCTCGTGGAGCTCAAAGGAGATAAACTGGAGTTATTGGATCCTACAAAGGCATCCCTTTTGGAATCATATATGGACAAGAACAATGCTGATTATATCACGATAACAAAGGATCCGACGAAACTGCTCTTTAGCTTTGAGACCGATGGGTCGATGAGTGCAAAAACCGCGTTACAAGAATCAGTAAACATTCTGACGAAGAAATACGAGGAATTCCGAAAGAACCTCAAAGACCTGTGATTCCGGTTCATTACACCGAAAACTCTTTTATCTGTTTTTTCTTTTTGCTCTTCAAAAACATCTTGGGCCTGTGGGGTAGCTTGGTATCCTTGTGGCTTCGGGAGCCATCGACTTGCGTTCAAATCGCAACAGGCCCACTGCATTCTCTTGATACTGATTCTGTGGTTTGCTAACCATCTCTAAGAATTGAAAATACTCCTGGAGTTTGACCTCGAGGAACCTACGAATCCCGTGTCTATTGTTTCCTGCATCTGTAAGTATCATCTCCCCCATCAGGAGTAGGACTATCATCCCTTTAGTATCTAGTTCTGTCAGGTCACGCAATGAATAAGAGAAGCCAGATAAGGAGGTATAAGAAAGGCCAAAGCAGACTATAGAGAATTAATTCACGTTGGTGCATATGACTTCCCTGAGAAAGAAATAAAAACAGGTACGTAAGGAAAGCGATGACGAAATAGAGGAAGCTTACGATCCCACTGGAAGATACTTTTCCAAGATGGCTGATTTTATCTTTGAGTACTACGTGCTGATTAGCCTGAACAGTCTGATACCCAACCACAGTATTCAATGAACCCAGAACAAGAAAAACCACAGCACAGATACTTACCATTATCAGAGGTTTCTTATCCATTCCTTTCCCCCTTATCAACACTTTCACCTAATTCCAACAATAAAAGGACCTAGCATGAACGCAATCTTTGTTACTGATTCTTCACCAGCGTTTAGTGCTTTTGCAGTAATGACGATGCTGATTTTACCAAATCCAATAAAGGTCCCGACACTGACAGGTGTTGATGCTCCAGCGGCAAGGGTCGCTATGGTTCCTGTGGTTGTTGCGTTTACTCGTTTCAGCAGACCACCGCTGACCGCGATTGACCATTGGACATTATTTGCATCACTTTCACCAACGTTTGATACATCAGCTTTTATCCCCATTGGTCCTTTGAGGTTCCCAATTGATAGTTCCGCAAGATTAGTGCCTTCGATGATGGCACCAATTCCCCATCGACCATCAACTTCTGGAAGCTCTTCATGTAACGTACCCCAGTAGTCGTTTAAATATACAAAATCGCTTTTATTAGTGACATGGGGTCCAGATAAGGTGTCCATCCATGCATAATACCCGCCAGGACCAGGACCCATGTAGTACCATTCCACCGCAACCCAGAGTTCCTCATGTCCACTGAGATTTACAGGTGTCTCCAGAGGAATTGTAATAATGCCAGTGGTATCTAACGTAGCGGTTGTATCACTGACAATGACTGCTCCTGGATTTGTTGGAGTTGTTCCTTTGTCATAGATATAAATTTTGACATCCATTGAAGGGCAGCCATTATCCGCTGAAAATGCTACATTCACTTTTGTCATGGTCCAGTCTGTATATGTTCCCATTTCATCCTGAGTCAATCGAATACCGGATTTCCAAATGCAAGGATGGCACATTACTCCTATCACTTGATCGAGGTTTTCTTCAATGTAATATTTTATTTCCGTTTCACCCTTTGATGAATCAGAAAGAGCCAACGTTTTTGTTATCGCGGAAAACGGGGCTTTCAGCGGGAATGTTGCCATCACCGTTGTTGAAGACACAACGAGAATACCAACAATAATCAATGCTCCTAACTTTGCGAATTTCATCATTCGATTTTCCACTTGCTTTCCCCCGTATACAATTTTATAACACTGTTCTCCTATAAAAAGAATATCCTTACAGAACAGAAGCATTGACACGGTTTTAAGGACTCGATGGTTTTGTTGTGGGACCGAAAAATGATAAAAAAGAGATACGAGGGATGGGATATCCCCTTTTCTATTTCTATATTTTGATGAAAACGAAGAGTACGGTCGCATTCTGTGATTTTGTGGTTGTATCGGCAGTGACGGTCATAACTGTTTTCCCTACACCAAGGATTAATTTCGAGGAAATATCAGCGGTGGCTCCAGCCTCGATTGTAGGAATCGTACCTGAGGATTCTTTTCCAAGGATGATAAGACCACCTGTCAACTTGATGCTCCATTGCACGTTGGCTGCTGCTGCACCACCCGTGTTCTTGATCACTGCATTTACTTTGAACAATCCGCCGGTAATGTTTCCGATCTCGATGGCTGGTGGATTATTATATTTGTAAAGATACACTCCCTCGCTCAATACAGTAAATAAGACATAATTTTCATTCAAATTCCAGGGTGTCGTAAGATAAACACCTTCGTAAATCGGTATATCTTCATTTGTAATTAAATCATAGAGATTCAGACTCACACCAGTTACACTATAGACGATTTTGTCGCCAAATATCTCTGGAGTACTACCTGTAGGTTCTCCTGCTGTAAATATGGTTGTCTCATCTTCAGTAGTGATATTGTACATTGTAAGTCCATAGAGTATTGTCCCATTTATTTTATCATAATAGAAATAGCTATAGACGATAGTATTTTCATAAATTGAAGGATAAGTTTCCGATGCAAACTGGGAAGTATTTGTTACACTTGTGTATTTGTTACTATCGATATCATACATAACAATATCATTGAGGTTGCCTTCGCTCAGTTGCCAGGCAACGGTATTTTTATAGATACATGGATTTGCCGGGTAATCTTCACCAGGACTCTCTGTTAACTGAATATTTTCACCAGTGGCAATGTTATAAAGAAAAATTTCGGTGCTATACATATCTGAATCAGTGTTTTCATACACGATATAATCGCCGTAGAATTGAAATGAATCTGAACCTCCGCCTGGCCAATTCGTAACAATCAAATCTGTTTTTTCGCTAGTGTTAATATTATACATTTTAAAACCCATATATACAAAATCATAATAGACAACTCTATTTTCTGAGATTTTAGGAAAGACGATATCCCCGCCCACAAAAACATTATCTGTCTCCCCTGTTTTTATAGTATATATGTAAAGATTGGAAACGCCTGCATATACTACAAAATCATTATCTAGATCACTAGCTGCTTCCTCATCAGTGATTTTTATTAGATCTGAATCGCCTCTCAAATCAACATTAGCGGTTGCGGCTCTCGTCTCAATACTTACAAGGTTTTTCGCAGTGGTTAATCCTGCAAAAATACTAGTAAGAAAGAGTGCGCAAATCAATAGACTTATTATTTTTATTTTCATTTTAATCAGCTCCATTTTATTTCCCTTTACCTCTTATAGATGGCACATAATATATAAATGTTTATCTTAAAAAATTCTACGATAATAAAGAAACAAACAAAAGAATTTGATTTTTGTATATATTCAAATTCAATACACATTAAAAATATCCTTTGGATTCTTTTCAATGTTTTGAAAAGATAAAAATTCAATATAGAGATAAAATATGAAAATATTTATATAATTTGTTTGTACTTTCTTTCATATGATGCCGGTGAAGCATAGTGAATAGACGCTTTGGATCTTTGTTATCACTTGCGTTCATTATTAGTTCTTGTTTCTTCCCGTTATTTCTATGTACCGCCGCTGAGGAAAATCCTTGTTCTTTTGGTGGTTGGCTTGAAGAACGTGATGGTATACGAATTCTCCATATTAATGGTTCAAACTATGAGATGGGCCATCAACAAGGGACTCTCTTAAAAAATGAGGTAATTGTAAATTATAATGCATTCATTCATTGGGCGAATCAAAAAGGATTTTCCTACGATGATTTATTGAATTCATGGGTACTAATGCAACCATATATACCGACTCGTTATATCGAAGAAATGCGAGGTCTAGCGGATGCCACGGGTCTTTCGTTTCAGGAAATCGCAATTTTGAATGTTGGTCCTTATTTTGTGATAAACTGCGGTAGTTTTGCGTCATGGGGTCCTGCGACACTGGATGGAAAACTGTATCATGCGAGAAGTCACGATATGTCAATTACCATTCAAGATCCGGATACAGGAGCCTATCTCGTAGAAAATCAACTGTTAATTATACGCAAACCAGACGGGTCTTTTAAATCAATAGCACCATCGACCGCAGGAGACGTTGCCTGTTCAGATGGGATAAACGAAATGGGGATTGTTCCAGGGATGCTGTCATCATGGACTAATGATGAGACATTTCAGGGCATCGGTGTGGGATTCCGGGTGCGAATCGCCCTTGATACTGCGGCAACATTATCTGAGGCGACACAGATTCTTACTGAAAATAAAACCTTAGGATATAATTTTATTGTTTCGGATGGAAAAATTCCTGAAGCTTATGCAGTTGAGACGACAGCAACCTTATCATATGTCGGTTCATGGGACACATCTTCTGAGTCCATTTCTCCTTTTTGGGGGATTCCTTATGTTGTTCGTCGTGCGAATCTTTTTGTTAATCCGAGCACCAGTGCGACACAACGAAATGTATACAATACTGGTTTGTTTCCTTTATTTTCATTTTTTTTACAGACAAATAAATTGAGTGGGACATCACGTTCTGCTGCTGGTCCTTATATACATTATGTTGCACTCAGCAAAGGGATTGAAGAAAAATGGGGGAAGTTGGATTTACAAACAACAATGACGGTGCTTCGTGATGTGTATAATGGAAAAACAGATTTTCGATTTTTTATTCTCCAAAAACTGCATTGTTATTCAGCACCATATCAATGGGTTCTATGCCCGGAAACTGGGGATTTTCTTATCTCGTTTGCTTCTCATACGGTGAATGCATTTGAATCCGAGGTTCATTTGTTTAATATGTTTGATTTGTTTAATGTAAATCCTCTATAAAAATAACTATTTTTTTGTAAGAATCAAATGACAGAAAAAGAAAAGAAGGGGTTGAGTGAGATAGACGTAACCACCCTGAAAAGCAACAGGTCAAAAAACCGCATTCTGTTTCTAAATTTTACTCTTGTTGAGAGTATCCAAGTCGCAACAGGTTCACTGAATCATATTGAAAATGACCCTGTGGTCTACTGACAACATCTATAGACTGAAAATACTCGGAGATTTTAATCTTGAACGATCTTACATTCTTTGGTAATCCAATATTCCTTATTTTTATCTTTTTTAAGGTATTGTTTTATCGCTTACAAATATAAAATAATATAATTTTTATGATATTTGCAAATAAAACAGGGCTTATAATTTATTGTTCGTACAATTTTCTCCTCATAACTATTAAATATTCTTTTTATCTTTTTATTATTAGGCAGAGAAAATGAGTGATTTTGTCATAGGCTTCGTCCTTGGGATTCCCATTGGTACCGCAGTTGGGATTGCTATTGAGATCGCGATAGGGATACAACAGAAACCATGGTCAGAGCTGACCGAGGAAGAAAAAAAGATACGGAAAAATGCACTCAGCATAGGAATTATTACACTTATCATAGGAGTTATTGTTTTTCTCAGTCTCTTACTCAATTAACAATCAAGAACGCATCTTTTGATCATCTTGCAGAGACTCCAAAACATACAAGGCAAGCTTCATTCATTGAACAAGAACCTCAATTGTGGTCTTGTCGTACGTCCCAGAGATTGTTGGTCCAAAAACAAAAACAAGGGTTTAAAAAAGGATAAAAAATTACGAATCTGAATGCTATCGGGAAGAAGAGACCTATGAAAGAAATACCTGAAGAAGTACAAAAGACGTTGGAAAAATGCTATAACGACTTTCAAGCAACCACTGAAGAACCTAAGAGTGTCATCAGAGACAGCACTGGGCAGTTCATAGGAGTCGGAAAATTAAAATTCCCAACCTACCATCATGACAGCAACGCTGATGTTGTGACGACTCGGATTGTTTTTTTAACCGCGGGGTTCGATGTCAAGGAATCACGCATTGACCTTACCAAAGAGGTCTTTGAAAAATACAAGCAATGCTGCGAAGATGTTCTACAACGATGGGATATCTGAACAGTCTGGGCTGCTGCAGCGAGAGAAAGGGTGTTTTTACCGTCACTGGGATTACAGAAGAATCAGCGGTCTTATTCGTGTTGATGATGGTGACAATCCCCTGGTATTGTGTGTTTTCTTCGTTTGGTACGACGACCTTGACCTGTACCGTTAGAGAATCCCCTGAAAGAAGATTCGTGCCTAAAGATGGTGTGAACGTCCAGGTCCCCCAATCAGGATAAGAGAGGACTTCCCAGTTGAGCAGCGAACCAGGATCACCATTATTTGATACGGTAAACGACCCTTGGATAGTGGCTCCAGGGGAGATATCGTCCCAAGAAAGCGATCCATCGCATTGTAAGTCAGCACCTCTGTAGGTTCTATGATCAAACTCCGGCAGAGAGTAATTGATCATTTTATTATAGTACAGGTAGTTCCCGATATCAGGGTCCCAGTTGGTTACTGCCATGTCCTGTGACGCGGAGTACCGATAGGTGACCTCAAGGGACTCTTGGGGATCGGTGTTGACCGTTATCCAACCTTCGTCCCTGCTGTTGGTATATTCAGATGGATCTAGCAGAAGACCATCGCAGACGACAGTGTTGATCCCCTGTATCTGTCGATGGGGGAGATAAAACAACCTGCGGTCTCCTGAAGGGGTGAATTGTTCGGTGAAGACCTGTTCGCAGAACGACGGTCCGATGTTGCCAAACACGATTTTTTCATTCACGGTCTCATAGCTAGAGCTCCAGGATGGTGACGTGGGTAGACTTGTTCCTTGATTCAGGAACAGATTCGTGCTGAACCACCAGGCTCCGGTCGCAAGGTCAAGGAGGTCATCGCCATTCACATCAGCAAGGGCGACTGCAGATCCATAGTCTCCAAAATAACCCCAGGAATGTGTTGTTTCAAAAAAACCTGTGGAAAGACCCGTGTATTGTTTAAAGTATCCGTCTCCGCCGAGTTGTGTGTTGTCTGTTGCGAACAGATCACGGATTCCATCGCCGGTGACATCACCAGCGGTCAGCATGATGCCGAATTGATTGGCACTGTCCGTGGAATACCAGCTTGCGGTGGTCTCTAATTCTCCATTGATGTTCCGGTAGATTTGTGTTTGTGTGCTATCTGCGATGCCTGCGAGATCAAGCCAGCCGTCATCATCAGCATCGACCCAGAGGACGTTCATATAGATATTGTCATCATCAGACTCCCAACTAGGTGATGATCCATAGGCGCCATCTATGTTTAGGTACACATAGGTATGATAATGGTAGGAGTTGTAGGACCATCCGGTCGCTATGGCCAGGTCTGGTCTGCCGTCGTTGTCCATATCTCCGAAATCCACTCCGAACGCGTTCCCGATGATGTTAGCAGTCCAGCTTGGTGCTGAAGAAAGAACCCCATTGTTGTTCATGTACACCCGGGCGATCGGTCCAAGTGAAGAGCTAGTCCCTAGGTAGGATACCGCGACATCAGGCCATCCGTCACCATCGATGTCTGTGACATCAAGATGACCATTGTAAGCGATGTCCGCTGACTCCCAGCTTGCTATGGTCGGAAGATGACCGTCCCCATCGTTTAGGTAGACTCTGATGTGTCCTTGTCCCATGTCGTTGCCATCGGAGACAACAAAATCAAGCCAGTCATCATTGTTAAAATCAGCAAACGCCCCACCGGTGCTATACTGCGGTGAGCCAGAGACCCAGTCTGGTGTGTGTGAATACACAGAATCAGATGATGTGACCGGATGAGTGTCGTCATCAGTGGTCTTGTTGTGTATGACTGTGTTTTGGATGGTTTTCGAAGAACCCGCTTGAACAACCGGCACAACGACTAATAAGACTATGAGGAGAATAATGCTACTTTTCTCTGATACACTATACCTCTTCATCTGTGTGCCCTATCGACAGCTTTATATCGATTATCTGCTTTAAAAATATATCCATCCATTGTTTCTGCTTGTTGCTTTTTTTTGTATCAGCAATCTAGATAAATGCATGGCTCTGCTACACAAACAACCAAGAAAACATTCTTGTTTTAACATGCGTAGATGGTTCAAACATCTTCTTTTGGTATTCCTGGTTTGGCTCTGGCAAGATGATACAGGATGGATGTGTCGTATCGATGTAGACGGTGTTATGCGCGATAACAGACGAAGTGTTCTTTCCGATCCCATCAATGGTGTTAGGGTTATTCAGGAACCGCGGGTAGTTCGACGAGGAGATCTCCACACGGATCCGATGACCCGCATTCCAGACATATGATGTGCTCCACAGTTCGACGTCGACTTCGTAGATGCTCCCTGGTTCTATGAATTCCCAGTGGTCCTGCCCGTTTCGGTTTCGCATCCGAAGGATCCCATCGGTGATGAACATCGAACGTCCATCAGGGTACACATCGGTGAGTTTTACGGTAAAATCCGTATCAGGACAATCCGAGGAGACAAACAAGCGTGTTTTCACCCGTCCTGTCGCCTCAA
>Ga0209288_10000490_pt1 | contig 11974 bp, 32 predicted proteins | sample PPLLaktember2015_4_FD_187261 | JGI IMG/M metagenome (GOLD analysis project Ga0209288, IMG submission 187261) | Freshwater sediment microbial communities from Prairie Pothole Lake near Jamestown, North Dakota, USA - PPLs Lake P8 Core (1) Depth... | ecosystem: Environmental > Aquatic > Freshwater...
TTACTTCGGGTTGGAACATATTTTTTATTTGTTTTGATACTTGGAAAGGACTAATGACTACTCCCAATGAAGACAAATATCATATTGATTTGGGAAAAGAAGTTCTTTACAATTGGATGACAATTACACATAGGCATCGCATGTGATTATGACTAACGAAGACATCCAAATGCCCAATGGAGATTTCCTAAAGAACTATCCAGATGTGACTCGTGTTGAAGTGATTACTGATACTGGAAGAGAGTTTGTTCGGTATGAATGCTCTAATGTCCAGGTAAGTCTTCAGGACGACGGACAAACACTTAAAGTATTTCTCTTTACGACTTATGACTGATTATTCTTGGTTAGAACCAATGGAGAGACGCACAAAAGAAATAAGGGAAGAAACCCAGAGAATCAAAGATGAAACTGAAAAAATGAGACAAGAAACTCATAATCTTCCAGTTCCTGATGATGCTCCTTGGTTGGACTTATCACAAGAAGAAGTGAATGAGTTGAGAAATAAGAAGTTTGAACTTACTCAATACGGAAAACAAAAGTTCAAAGAAATGACAACAGGAGAACTTATGGACACAGAAAAGTTTCAGGAAGAGTTTGCTAAATCGCAAGTATTTGATGCTGATAAGTTTGAGGAAGAAAATAGTAAGGAACGAAGTAATCGTATCCTTGAACGATACAATCACTTCTATAATACAGAAGTTTCTGGTCTTGCTTGGGGTACGCATATTACTGCGGAATTCCAACAGGCAATGGCATTAGAATGTATGCTTGATGCACTGAGATATGAGAACCTTAACCACGAGTTTGATGTAGTTTCTACTGCAGATATTAACGCACTCATTGAAGGATTGTATCAGCAGGGCAAAGATTACCTTGAACGTGTGAAGAATAATGGATGAACCATTCTATCGTTTCTTTGCGATTGATTACTTTGCCACTGGTGAAGGTAAGACATACTGGTTGATGATTTGTCGCAACTATCCATTTATTGGTGATAAAGATCGTCAAAAAGAGAAGTTTGTAAATTTTATTGGTATGGGTGCAGACTATTATATGCACGGATTTGATGAACTGACAGAAGAAGAGTTTATGGAAAAGTATGCTAAACTTATTCCAGAACACGTAAAAGTTCAGGTTCATCGTAGAGACCAACCAATGTTTACTTGGCAACAACATTTACACGTTAATTACTGCTAATTATGAAAATCCAATTCAAAGGACACTCACAAACTGACCGAGAAGTAGAACTCTCGCAACAAGAACTCTTCCAACTCTTTGAGATTATGCGAAGAGAGTTCAAAGAACACATCACTTATGCAAGGTTCCGTGATTGTTATTCTCCAACTGAAACTGAGAAAAACATTATAGATTTTTGCAATTCTCATTCGGTTGATGTAGAATACGACAAAGACCGTATTGCATTCTTTTCTGCTATTCTTGATAACCTTAAGAACCCATATCAATGAATCTCACATACCGACAACTGATTCTTTTAACTACTGCTTTAACTGTTTTTTATGATGAGGTTGCAGAGACTTCTACACCTGAAATGAAACAGGAACTGATGGAACTTGGTGAGATTATTCAGGAAAATGCTATGATGAGGAAAAGGGCAGATGAACGACGGAAAAATGACTAAAAAACTCTGCAAGGATTGTAAATGGTACAGAAAATCCTGGGTTGAGCATATCCTTTTTAGAACTAGCAAATATGATATGTGTGCTTCTCCAAATACAACTGATGACCTTGTAACTGGTCATAAGCAACGATTTTGTGATATGTTGAGAGCAAACTGTTGGAAAGAACTTGATTACTCTTGTGGTCCTGATGGTAGATTTTGGGAGGCAAAATGAACGACGAAAAGAATCCTGATGAACTTGTCATTCGGGACATTGATATGGTACACTTTGAGATGATGGATGATGGGTTCCTCTGGTGTGGAATTTATCATAAGAATGGTCAGGTTGATCACTTCAACATCACTGCAAAGAAAAACAAACTCTCTACCATTTGGATGCCTAATTGTGGATAACCTCTTACAACGATACAAGAACTACACACGCAAGCAGTATAATCGTTACTGTTATGATGGTGATTTTGAACCTCATTTCAGGTGGAACCCATTTGATACAAACAACGACTGGGTGTATGATAATGAGAAGTGGAGACACTTTATCTGGGGATTTCAAAATATAGCAAATGCTTGGGAGGCGTGGTCTTATTGGATGAGAGATAAGAAATATTCTTATAAACTTCCTTATGCGATGTGGTCAGAACTAAATGATGGTTGGATGTATATGTATGAATATTCTTGGACAAAGAAATGAACTTCCATAAATTAATCATTTCAAATAAATTTCTCCGTTATTCAAGTTTTTGGTGGTGGTATCGTTTGATGTCCCATCAAAGATTTCGTTTTGATGATTATCACGTATGGGGAGAGTTTTGGCACTCTTTGAATGGTGGGTGGTTAGATATGAATTACCAATGGGAGTTTGAGAAGTTCTGGGGTAAGGGAGCAAAACCTGAAAGGATTGTTCTACCAAAAAAAGATTTTGATGCTCTTGTTGAGAGACTTAATGCTCCACCAGACCCTAAAGTAGTTGAAAGATTAAAAGAGATTATGTCTAAACCTGCTCCTTGGGATGGTGACAGAGAAATCTAAAATCTTCTATAATGTCTGGTGCTGTGCTTATCAACGTAGACATTTGTATCGCGGCACACCCAGAGAACAGGGAGAACATGATACAATACTCATGTGCCTCCAAATGAAAGATGCCAAATGGTATCAATTTGACACTGAAAAACCCAAACATTTAAAATGATCTCCATTTATGATATAATGCATGATGAGCGCAGATATGGTTGGGTCGTAGATAAACGTTATGACTGGATCAACATGCTTTCTAAAATGCAAAAGAGCAATCCACAAAGATTTGTGGAGTTCAAATACTCGCAGGAAACAATCTATCATCACATAGATAGGTTGCAACAAGAACAAAACCTTTATGATTAATTAAATGCCTAAACCAATTAAAGAAGAGTTTCCACATCCTGGATTTCCAATTAAGATTGTGCATAAAGATGGAAAAGATCTAAAGGATAAAAAAACTTGTTACTTTCAGTGTGAAGAACATGCTAAAAAATACATAGAGAAATCTCAATTCAAGAAAAAAGACTACATTATTACTTACCAAGAGGATACCAAATGACAACACGAACTTTTGTTGATAAGAATGGAAATTCCTGGGAGTGGGAAGAAACTCCAGAAACAATTGAAGCACTTAAACAACTTCATGAAACTGTAAAGAAAGTAAATGAGCGAAAGAACTGAAAGACCATGGGGTTGGTTTGATCTTCATGAGGAAGATGGCAGTAATCCCTATAAAATTAAAACAATTTATGTAAATCCAAATCTTCAGTTCTCTTTACAGAGGCATACTAGTCGCCAAGAATTTTGGGTAATTGTTGAAGGAGATGGAATTGTAACTACATCAACATATCAGTGTGATGTTAGACGCGGAGATCATATACATATTCGCAAGAATGAACTTCATCGAATGACTGCTGGTGAGTTTGGAGTTAAGTTTATTGAGGTTCAGGTTGGATCTATTTGTGATGAAGACGACATCGTAAGATTTGAGGATGATTATGGAAGAAAAACAAATTTTAGTTGATGATTGTTTCTACGTTCAGGAGAAAAGGTATGGACTCTGGGACTCAACCGATCTTAACGGAAATGGACTGGTTACGTCTCTCACTAAAGAGCAGTGTATATCAGCGACCCGTTACATTCTTAAAGGACGGCAGGAAGGTTTCCCTGAATCCAAAATTTATGAAGGGCAAGTAGGTGGAAAACTCTGATTATCCATACCATGTTTTAGATCCTACTACACCTTGGTATGAGTGGTTGTGTTACTGTGAGATCTGTCATCAATTAAATATTGAAGGACAACCAAGTATCCGAAGATATATGGGATACAGAAACTATCTTAAATCTGTAGGTGTACTATGATTAAAAAGATCAGAATACTACTTTGGCAAATAGTTTCTGATTGGGAACAACGTTTGTATCCTTATGAAAAAGAAGATGCAAATGATTATTATTACACAGTTAAAAATGATGAGACTGGTGAAAACTATATGATTATTGAATGGATTAAATCATTTGATGAACGTATTATAAGACTTCAAGATGAAATGATGTATGTTCAAAGTCAATTGAGAGATATAAAAAATGATTGATAAATTTATAAATTGGTTCTTTTCTCCTACCGCAAAACCAATTGTAGGGGATCTTGATTTTTATTCAAAATTAATTGAATTGGAAGATCGTATTGAAGTTTTGGAATCGGAAAACGTAGGACTCACAAATGAATTGTATCGTATGGAAAACTCTCTTGATGCCCGTATAGATATTCTTGTTGAACGTTGTAGGATTAATTACGATGTATGAATTGGATGACTTTGAAAAAGCACTCGCTCACTTTGGAACGCGAGTTGATGTTATCGTAGCAATGGAGATGGGAGGAAAACTAGATGCTGACTCTGCTTACAAAAATATTAAAATGGAACTCAAAGATCTCAAACGACTCCGAAAGTCCATCAAGAAAAACAAGGATCTGTGATAAGTGTGGAGTAGAAAAATCTCTAACACAAGAAAACTTTCAAGTAGTGAAATATTTTAGAGATGGATTCTCATATTATTGTCATGATTGCAGTAAAACAAAAACCTAGAAACTGATGGAAGACACTCTTAAAATAACAGAGAACGAGGATGGATCGTTCACCATGGACTGGGACCCACAAGACCCAAAATGGAAGTTTCTTAATGGGTTGACAAGCAAGGAGATCCAGGTTATAGTGGAACAAGCAATTAAGGAACACCTTGATGGACTCTGACTACAAAAAGTATTCTCTTGAACGCCTTGAAGAGTGGATGCACGATGCTCTTTCTGCGACAGAAGCAACTCCTCAGGAAATTTATGATGTAATTAAAGGTGTAGTTGATGAAAACTATCACATTTATAAACTACATGCAAGTCGTTGTTATGAACTTCTTGCACTTCTAAATGGTAATGGCAAGGGTCATATTCCAGCATATGATGAATATGTTGAGAAGAAAGAAAATCTTTTATGCGACAAAGACAGTTCATCAGAAGAATGTAAGAATTCTTGGACTTCTTTCTGGGAAGAGCATTATTATCCAGAAGAATATAAAGGTTCAACTGTGAGTAGTGTGATGCCACCTTGGGGTCATAGTGATATGGAGGCACTCAAGTATACTGATGAAGAACTAAATGCGATGTGCGACAAGGCAGCATCAGATCAACTTCCACCTCAACAAGAATATCTTGGATGGAAAAATGTGAGTAGTAATGATTTTGATAAAATGTTTCCAAAAAAAAGATAAAGTAGTAAAGTGGCAACTTCCTGTTGAAGTTGACGGTGCAAGTGGTGAATATTTTGTATGCTTTCCCGATGATCTTCTAGAAGCAGCAAATCTTGAAGAAGGTGATCAGGTTAGCTGGGTAGATAATGGTGATGGTTCTTATACACTTATTAAAGTCACTAAACCACTTGATATGGATGAGTGTTGATGATTGAAACTCTTCTTTGTGGTTATAATTTATTCTGTCATGTAAAAAATGTGGTAGAATATCCAAGAATACAAACGCCTGTAATAAAATACTATGAACCAGGCAAATCATGTTATGTAAATGGAACTTTTTATACTAAGTGTGAGGATAGACTAAAAAATGGCACTCTCTGAAAGTGTAGAACAAAGTTTGAAAGAAGCAGAAGCATCTTTGCGTAATGCACTTGCATATGCTGCTCGCCAAGAGCGGCCTATGGTTTGTAGTGTTGTTGCTGATATTATTTCACGTATTGATACTCTGATGTCAACAGATGCACTTCTTGATAAACTTGAAAACCGTAAATCAGGTGACAGTGGGTTCTTTGGACCTTTCTTCAACAAAGATTAATCGTTAAGTATTGTAACGCGATCCCAAAGAAAACATTAAGCTTCTAGATAGTAATGTATTAGAATGCTAACATTGGTACACATCGCAAAAATACTATGTCTCTTACAAAAACTGGAACCGCAAACCTCTCAATCGAAGAATGGAATGAACTTGTAGCACTTAAAGATGCTATTACGTATGCTCCACAAACAGTTTCTGTCGAAAAAATGGAAAAGTTTACTGAATTGATGGTGAGATCTCTTGAAGGCAAGGGTGATTGCACACCACGTTAAAATAAATAAGTATCATAAAATCAAAAAAATGGAAAACATCAACCAACATATTCAGAAGGATGAGGAACTGCTGAATGATCCAATGATTTCTCCTCAGGCAAGGAGACACACAGAAGAAGAGCTTGATGCACTTAAATCTTATAAAGAACATCATCCAAATGACACTCATGACCCAACTGCATTAGAATTGTACTGTGATGCTAATCCTAATGCTCTTGAATGTAGAATTTATGAAGATTGAGTAACAGTTATCAAACTGTCACATCAGGCACCCTATGTTTTCTAGGGTGCCTTTATAATACTATGATATACTTTTAAATTATGTTTGAATCTGTTGTTCCGTCGCTTTCAAATTTACTGTTAAAACACCATGAACTTTATAGTGGAAAATGCAAGGCAGAATATGGGGAAGAACTTCTTTCAAAAGCATTGAAGGAAGCAGGATTTGGTAGCGATTGGAAACCAGATTATAATCACAAATCTGGACTTGATCAAACCACAGATACTGGAATTCGCATTAGTAACAAATCTGGAAGTATTACAAATGATAGTGTTAGTATTTCAGGATCTCGACTTACAAAACATAAAACACTTCAAGATAAACTAAATTTTTTAAGTGTTAAAAAGGAAGATTACATCCTTTGTCTTTCTACAGATAAAAAAGAATGGGAGAGGGGAAATAAATTTTATTATTTTCTTGTTATTGATTCTGATAAACTTAATTATCATGAACAAGAATGGAAAGAAAAATTTGGTCAACAAAAACATAATTCTGGAAAAGTAGTTGGTTGGGAGTGTGTTTGTGAAGAATACTATGCAGACATTACAATAAGTATGTCTGATCAACTTTGGACTAAGGTTAAACTTGATATATGTGAGGAAATTTATGACATTGTTATTAGGTGATTGTTTAGATCTTCTACCAACACTTGCAGATAATTCTGTTGACATGGTGTTGGTAGATTTACCTTACGGAACAACTGCCTGCAAATGGGATAGTATCATTCCTATTGATAAACTGTGGGAACAATACAATCGCATCTGTAAGGAAGATGGTGCGATGGTTTTCACTGCTGCACAACCATTTACAATAATTCTTGCCGCATCAAATCTTGAGAACTTTAGATATGAATGGATTTGGGAGAAACCACAAGGTACAAATCCCATGAACTCAAAGGTGATGCCTTTAAAGTCTCATGAAAATATTCTGGTTTTCTATCGCAAGAAACCCACATATAATCCGCAAATGTGGTACTCAACTCCTTACAGTGGATTTTCTTCAAATGACAGCAAGATTGGTGAAGTTTATGGGAGTGCCCAGTCAAAACATAGAGATAATCCCGATGGATCAAGATATCCCAAAACTGTATTAAAGTTCAAACAAGAAAAAGGTTTACATCCAACACAAAAACCTGTAGAACTCATGGAATATCTAATTAAAACTTATACTAATCCTGGAGAAGTTGTATTAGATAACACTATGGGTAGTGGAACTACTGGTGTTGCAGCAGTTCAATCTAATCGCAATTTTATTGGTATTGAAATGGATGAGCAATACTATAAGATTGCAAAAGAACGTATTGAAAGTGCTGTGCCAGTTGAAAAGGTGGACCAAAACACATCCAATCCCCTGCTGGATGCCCTATACTAACAAGGTACTCAAGAAAATCACTTGTGGAACTCACCGAAGAAAACTATTGTGATCAACAACCTGTCAGCATAGAATTCACTTTTGAAGAGCATGATTTTCTGAATGACATCTTGTGCCATGCATCTGATGGAATATATGTTGCATGTCCAAATCTTCATGAAATGCCAGAAGACTCTGAAATTCGCCAACGTTTTAGAATGCTTGAACAAATGAGGCACAAATCTAATCAACTTTGGAAAAACCGATTCGGTAACTGATTATGAAATTCACTGATCTTGATTTTCAACCTCATTCAAACTATCCTGATAGTGGTATTGCTGCTCGTCACTTCTACCCTAATGGTTATGGTGTGAGTGTTGTTCAATTCACTACACCTTATGGTTGTGGTTCATATGGTGCCGAAGAAGGACTGTATGAGGTGGCAATTCTCAAAGGACTTGAAGAAGACTGGGAAATCTGCTATGATACTCCCATCACGGATGATGTAATTGGTTATCAATCCGTGGAGGATATTGATAATCTTCTTTCACAAGTTGAATCTCTTTAATTATGACACAACAATTTAATATTGGTGATATTGTCACCAAAAAACATGGTAAAAAACCTGCTGAAATTACCTATTCTTATTCTGGAGGATATGGTGGAGGACAATACTCTTGTAGATATCTCCATAACAAACAAACATTTTCTGCTTACGGAACCGATCTAAAACTTTACGATGAGGAAACTGAAATGACTGCTGACACTAAAACTCTTTATTCTTTCACTGTTGATGGTGCTGTTGCATATGGCACTCACATCGGCACTAACAGTAGCAACCAATACCTGATTGAAGAAAAAGGTACTGGTAAGATTCACGTCTTTGATAAGAAAGACCTGGAAGAAGTTGTGCCTTATACTTTCAGTGCTTCTATTTCTGGCAAAGAAACTCATTACGTCGGCACTCCTGGTGCTCTGAACAAAGGTGATGTGCTACTATACACTGGTTCCAGCACCCCTCAAGTTGCTGTTGTGACTGGTGTGGATACAAAGAACAAAAGTGCCCGATCCAAGTTCAAGGGTGCTAAACTGGTAACTGAATCAATCTGATCTATGAAAACTTCTACTGCTCTTGGTGTTGTATTTGGTGTAATTGTCCTTGCAACTGCTGGACTTCTCTTTGAAGCATGGTTGCTTGGTGTAATTCTGTCATGGTTTGGGGTGTCCTTGACCTTCTGGCAGAACTTTGCTATCATCTTTCTTGCTAACCTTATCTTTAAAAATACTGGAGTATCTTCTAAATGAAAAATCAAAACGGATTTATTGATCCTGCTGTTGCTCTGATTGTAGTTGGTGCTGTTGTCGTTGGTGGTCTCATCTTTATTGGTGGTCCTCAATACAACGTATGGCAACAATCTCTTGCTGGTAAAGCAGAACTGCAGAAGGCAGAATATACTCGTCAGGTTGCAGTTCTGGAAGCACAAGCAAAGAAAGATTCTGCACAGCAACTTGCTGATGCTGAAATCATCCGTGCTCAAGGTGTTGCTAAAGCAAACCAAATCATCGGCAATTCTCTGAAAGACAATCGTGAGTATCTCCAGTATCTGTACATCACTGGTATTGAAGATGGTAGTAAGAATGGTAATGTAACCATCTATGTTCCAACAGAAGGGGGAATGCCAGTTCCAACACTTCAAATGAATAAGTGATATAGTTATGATTATTACATTTACTGCACGTAAAACTGATTATTCTATTTGGGTATTTGATCATGATCATTTAAACACAGTTAATGAACCTTTGTGTAATGGTACTGAACTTGTCATAGATCAATATTTTGAAATTTTCATGAAAAGAAAACCCATTCCAAACGATCTCATTCAAATTACTGTCAATACAGAAGATTTTGAGGATTCTGATACTATTCTTTCATTTCAATCCACAAATGATAATGGAACGGTTTATTTGGACATGGTTTTGTTTGAAGAAGTGTGGTTATGTCCTTGGTTACAATCTTACTTTGGGTACAAACCAAGTGATCTATATGTTAAATTAACTCCTGTTAATCCTGGTTTAAAGAACATTCAAACCAATTATTCTAACCCATTTCGCAAATATCTAAAAAAAGATAAAAAAGAAATTGATAACACACTAAAAGAATTTACTGATGAAGAACTAATCAATTTTCTTGATAACGCTCATCTAAATGGTGGTAGACTATAAATAATTAAAAATTTTAAAAAATGAAAACTTTTAAGGAATTTATAGAAATATCTGAAAAGTATTATGAACCAGATGAACCCTTACCATCAGGAAAAACTCCTTATGGTAAGGCGACTTCTTCATATTATAGACAAAGAGGTGAATTCAAAAGAAGTCCAGTTAGAACATCTGATCAAGCTTTTAGAATTACAAGACAAGGTAGTAGAAGAAGAAATGAAGTAAGCCGAGGTGCAAATAATCCTGACTTTGATGCAAGACCAGATAAAACTGGTAGATATGAAATAGATGCCGATTCAGGTTATAGTATGAGAGTGCGTGATACTAAGAATGATCTTGAGATGAGAATTCGTCAAAAGGATCAGATTGCTCCATCTCAAGGTAATAAACCAGTTTATGATGTTGAGTGGTATAATCAATCGGGAAAAAGAAGACATAATCCAGGTGAGGCAAGAGGTGTTGCAAGAAATGTTGCTGATATGTGGAAAAAACAAGTTGCTCCACGTATTCCAAGTAACTCAATTTTAACAAACTTCCCAATCAGTAACGATACTAGTGAACGTAATACAAGGTCAAAACTGTATTCTAAGGTTGCGGGATTTGGTGAACCTGGATCACTAGGAAGACAATATGCAAATGTTGGGCGCAATCCATCACCAAGACAGGCAGCAAAAGGTGCTCAGCGTATTACTCCACTCTCAGGTAATTTAGATCCAAAGTGGGCAAGTAGGGATGAATTGATTGATATGGACGCTAAAAGAATGCATTTACCTAGAGATTCTAGAATTAAATTAGATAAAGAATCAGGTAAACCCAGAAAGATTGCTCCAGCAAAACCATCAAGACCTTCACAGACAAAAGCACTAAAGGCATTAAAATCAACTCCAAAAATGAATGCTCCTGCTTTACCAAAACCTGCTGCGATAAAACCACCAGTAACTCCTAAAGTTCCAAAATTAAAAATTAAAGGAGGAGGAAAAGCAGCACTTGCCACCGCAGCATTAACTGGTGCTGGTGCTCTGATTAGTTCATTACGATCTAAGAAATAAATAAATAATATAGATTTAGATTTAAGTAATCGGATGGAAAAACAAAATATTGCACAAGATCTACAAGAGTTATATTATACTAAAGTATATTCTGAGGGTGCATTTGGTAGTTCTTCTATGCCAGCAGCATCATCTGGTGCTGCAAAAGAAGCTGCTAACAAACACAAAAAAGCAGCAGAAACGGCAACAAGTGCTGATGATAGAAAGAGACATAGAGATTCTGCAGCACGTTATGAAGTAACTGCCAGACGTATGAGTATGACTGCAGATCACTATGAATTTTTGGCTGGATATTTGATTCATGAGAATTTTGCTTCGGATTTAGATTCTGCTCTCATAATTATTGAAAACATGAGTGAAGATTGGATTGAATCTATATTTGAAGAGAATTTAAATGAAGTTACGGGTATGGGTAGAGTTGTTTTTAGACTTGCTAGTGATGCCCTTAAAAGAGGGATGAAAACAACTCCAGCAAGAAAAACGAGTTTAAAATTAAATCAAGTATCAAGAGATATTAGAAAACTTCAAGATACAGGTACAGCAAAAGAACTTGAGAAAGCAGAAGAAAGAGCAAGAAGATTAGATACGGTTGATAAAAGCAGATCAATGGTTAGAAATACGTCAAAATGGTGGGGCGCTAAACCTCCTCAACGTGGATACGGTAGCAGATGAAAACATTCCAAGAATTCCAAGAAAGTGCCGCAATTGCAAGAGGTGCTCTAAAGTTACTTAAATCAGCATCAAAGGGCGCTAAAGTCGCAAGAACTGCTGATGGTGGACGTAGAGTTACCTCTGCCGCAAGAAAGGCAAGAACCG
>Ga0209288_10000491_pt1 | contig 11970 bp, 12 predicted proteins | sample PPLLaktember2015_4_FD_187261 | JGI IMG/M metagenome (GOLD analysis project Ga0209288, IMG submission 187261) | Freshwater sediment microbial communities from Prairie Pothole Lake near Jamestown, North Dakota, USA - PPLs Lake P8 Core (1) Depth... | ecosystem: Environmental > Aquatic > Freshwater...
CTGCAAAGGCCGAGCACCGCGTCAGCGTCCCTGGCCAGAGCCGCAGCCTCCGCCGCGTCGTTCGCCATCAGCAGTTCGACCCCAGGCGCCGCCGCCTGCAAGGACGGGGCGAGCTGTGGCGCCAGGTTCCAGACCAGGATACGTTGCGGTTTGCGCCAACCGGGCCGCTCTCGAACCGGCGTCTCTGATTCGACGAGGCCGAGCCGCTCGATCAGCGCAGCGGTGGCCGGATCGACGCTCACTTGAGCATCAGCCACCGCGGCTGGCATTCCCACGCACGCCCAGACCAACAGGGACTGAGCCAAACCGGCGCCGGCACGAAGGATCGGGTCCATCGTCGTCTCCTGCGGATCTTGAACGACTGCAGACCCTAGACCAATGAGCGCGCCTGGGCCAGCCCCGTCGCGGACCCCGGCCTGTACAGATTCACTTGTACAGCCCCGTGTGCGCGTCCTATATAGGCGCCCATGACCCAAGCCAACCTGTTCTCCCCGCTCGCGATCGGCCCGATCACGGTGCCGAATCGCATCGCGGTCGCCCCGATGTGCCAATACTCCGCCGCAGACGGCTGTGCCCGCGACTGGCACCTGCAGCACCTGCCTTCGCTCGCGATGTCGGGCGGCGGCCTCGTGATGGTGGAGGCCACCGGCGTCGAGCGCCGTGGCCGCATCACTCACGGCTGCCTCGGGCTCTACAGCGACGACTGCGAAGCCGCTCTCGCGCGGGCCCTCGCGGCGGCCCGGCGCGTTGCGGGGCCGGCCAGGTTCGGCATCCAGATCGCCCACGCCGGACGCAAGGCATCCTCGCAAGTCCCGTGGGAAGGCGGCCACGCGCTGCGCTCCGACCAGGATCCGTGGCCGACGGTTTCCGCCTCGGCGATTGCGTTCGACGCGGGCTGGCACGTGCCGCAGGCGCTCGACGACGACGGCATGGACCGGGTCACCGACGCCTTCGTCCACGCCGCGCGCCGGGCGGTTCGATTGGGGTTCGAGGTCATCGAGCTGCACTCGGCGCACGGCTACCTGCTGCACCAGTTTCTCTCGCCGCTCAGTAACCGGCGCGACGACAGCTACGGCGGGACGCTCGTCAACCGCCTGCGGTTCCCCCTGCAGGTGCTCGAAGCCGTGCGGGCCGTCGTGCCGTCGAACGTCGCGCTCGGCATGCGCATCTCGGCGACTGACTGGGTCGACGGCGGCTGGGACGTCGACGATTCGATCGAGTACGTCGGCGCGGCGCAGTCCGTCGGCATCGATTACGTCTGCGTCTCGTCCGCCGGCCTGACCACGCAGGCGCGCGTGCCGATCGGCCCGGGTTACCAGGTGCCGGCGGCGGCGCGCATCCGCGCCGCCACGGGAGTCGTGACCCGTGCGGTCGGCCTGATCACCTCCGCACTGCAGGCCAATGCAATCGTCGCCGAGGGCCACGCCGACCAGGTCGCGCTGGCCCGCGCGATCCTCGACGATCCGCGCTGGGGCTGGCACGCGGCCGATGCGCTGGCGGCCGAGGTGCATTGCCCGCCCCAGTACGCACGCGCGCGGCCGGGATCCTGGCGCGCGGTGCGCGACCGCAGCGCCTGAGACGGGCCAGCGAGCCTGCGCGCCGTTATCATGCGCGGCATGACGGGGGGCATACGGCAGGATCCGCCGCTCGACGCCGACCATGCGGAGTTCATCCAGGGCGGCGTATCGGTGATCGTGGCCACGCGCAATGCCGGGCAGGTCGCCGACGTGGTGCGCGGCTGCGGCTGCCGCGTGTCGCGTGACCGCCGCCGTGTCACCGTGCTCGTCGAGCCCAGCCGGGCGGGCACGCTGCTCGACGACATCGCCGCGAACGGCATGATCGCGGTCGTGTTCAGCCAGCCGAGCACGCACCGCACGATCCAGCTCAAGGGCAGCGACGCGCGCGTCGTCAAGGTCACTGCGGCCGACCGCGCCATCGCCGCGCGTCACTTGCGGGACTGGAGAGAAGACCTCTGCCGCATCGGTTACACGCCGGAATTCGCGAATGCGGTGCGCGGCGCGGCGCCGCGCCTCGCGGCGATCGCATTCACGCCGTCCGCCGCGTTCCAGCAGACGCCGGGGCCCGGCGCCGGCCAGCCCATCGTGCCCTGAGCATGCCGCTCACGCTGCACGCGATCCGCCCCTGCTTCGAAGGCGCCGTGCCCGCGGTGATCGCGACTTGCGCGCTCGATGGCACGCCCAACGTCTCCTACATTTCCGAGGTGCATTACGTCGACCCGCGGCACGTCGCGCTGTCGTTCCAGTTCTTCAGCAAGACGCGGCAGAACGTGCTCGAGAATCCGCGCGCGACCGTGGTCGTGATCCACCCGGACACCGGCGCCCAGTACAAGCTCGCCGTGCACTACCTGCGCACCGAGGACTCGGGCCCGCTGTTTGAGTGCATGAAAGCGAAGCTCGCCGGCATTGCGTCGCACGCCGGGATGACGGGCGTCTTTCGCCTGCGCGGCGCCGACGTGTACCGGGTCGAGTCGATCGCCGAGGTCTACGGCACGTCGATCGCGGCCCTGCCCGCACGCAGCGCGGGTTCGGCCGAGCTGCGTTGCTGCATGACACGGCTATCGTCGGCGCCCGACCTCGCAGGCCTGCTCGACGCGCTGCTCGACGGCCTCGCGGCGCACTTCGGCATTGAGCAGGCGATGGTGCTGATGGGTGACGCCGCTGGCGGAAAACTGTACACGGTTGCGAGCCGTGGTTACCCGCAGTCCGGCGTCGGTGCCGAGATTCGGCCCGGAGAGGGCGTGATCGGCACGGCGGCGCTGGCGCGCACGCCGATCCGCATCTCGCACGCAACGTCCGAATTCGGCTACGGGCGGGCGATGCGCGAGGATGCGCGCAGCCGCGGTATCACCACTGGGCTCGAGCAGGAAATCGCCTTCCCGGGGCTGCCGGAATCGCAGAGCCAGATCGCAGTGCCGATCCTGGCAGGCGAGCGCCTGCTCGGCGTGTTGTTCGCGGAGAGCGCCGAAACGAGCCGCTTTGGCTACGACGAGGAGGACGCGCTCGTCGTGCTGGCCAGACACGTCGGGACCGTTGCAGCATTGCTGGAAGAGCGCGACGACGCGCACGAAGAGGCCCCTGCGACCTCGCAATCCGCATCTCCGGAGGGCGCGCCGCTACGGATTCGCCGTTACGCCGAGAACGACAGCATCTTTGCCGGCGAGGATTACCTGATCAAGGGCGTGGCGGGCGCGATCCTGTGGAAACTGCTGCGCTGTTTCGTCGACGAGCAGCGCACCGAGCACACGAATCGCGAGTTGCGCCTCGACCCGACGATCCGCCTGCCGGACCTGAGCGAGAACCTCGAGGCGCGCCTGATCCTGTTGCAGCGCCGCCTCGAGGAGCGTTGCCCGGCGCTCGGCATCGAGAAGACGGGCCGCGGACGCTTCCGGTTCAACGTCCGGCGGCCCTTGCGGCTCACCGAAATCCCGCGCTGACCGCCGCTCAGCGTGCCGCGGCCTGCTGCTGGTCCACCTGCGGCACGAACACGAAATAGGGCGTGTTGACCTTGCCGCCCGGCGCGACATACGCCGGTGCGGCTACGCCTGCGGGCCCGAGGCTGCGGACGTAGGCATAGACGGCCTTGAGATCCTCGTCGGTCATCTCGCGCAGGTTGAACCACGGCATCGGCGGCAAACGCTCCTGCCGGGCGTGCTCCAGCCATTGTGCTTCCGTCATTGCGTTGATCACGAGCCGCAGGTTCGAGGCATAGCTGGTGCCCCAGGGGCCCTGGTAGCCAACCGGGACGCCGGTCAGCCAGTCCCTCTCCGGGACCTTCGGCCCCTGCTGGAGGTAGCCCGGCGTGTGGCAGTCGTTACAGCCTGCAACGACGACCAGATAGCGCCCGTGTGCCACGCGCGGATCCTGTCCAGTCGCGTCCGCCGCCTGCGCCGCCGCGCCCACAGCCAGCGCGAGCCCGGCGAGGATCCCGGCGGTCGTTCGAATCATCATCATGACTGACCCCTCCCTCTCGTTGTGGGATCAGTGTGCGCCGGACCGGCGCCGCGACTTGCTAAATGCTCGCTAGCGAAATCCTAAAGATTTGCTAAGTAGCCTCAGGTGAGCCCAGTGCGAGCCATCTTCCGCCGCAGGAACGCGATCTGCGTCTGCAGCGGCAGGCTCTTCGGGCAGACGTCGTGGCAGCCGAGCAGCGTCATGCAGCCGAACACGCCGTCGTCATTGCCGATGAGCTCGTAGAAGTCTTCGTCTGAGCGCGCGTCGCGCGGGTCGAGCGCGAAGCGCGCGATCTTGTTCAGGCCCACCGCGCCGACGAAATCCTCGCGCATGCGCGCAGTGCCGCAGGCGGCGACGCAGCAACCACACTCGATGCAGCGGTCGAGCTCGTAGATCCTGTCGGCGAGATCCGGATCCATCCTCGCCTCGATCCGGCTCAGGTCGGGGTCCTGCTCGAGCGAGTGCACCCAGGTCTCGAGCCGCTCGCTCATCCCGCGCATCCACTTGCCGGTGTTGACCGACAGGTCAGCGATCAGTTCGAACGCCGGCAGCGGCGCCAGCGAGATGTCGTCCGGCAGGTCCTTGGTGAGCGTGCGGCAGGCGAGGCCCGGCCGTCCGTTGACGACCATGCCGCAGCTGCCGCAGATGCCGGCGCGGCAGACGAAATCGAACGCCAGCGAGGAATCGAGCTGCTCGCGGATCTCGTTCAATGCGATGAACAGCGTCATGCCGGCCGCTTCCTCGAGCTCGAACAGCTCGACGTGCGGGACGCTCTGCGGATCCCGCGGATCGTGGCGCAACACGTGGAAGCGAAGCTTGCGCGGCGCGATGGCAGTCGGGGCCGGTTCGGTCATGGCAGCTGCTCGTCGATGCGTTCGTTGCGGCCGCGGAAACGTTCGGGCAGCAGGTGCTCGTAAGGCATGACCGCGCTCTGCACCGCGTGGCGATCCGCGTCCTTCATCTGCTCGCGTACGCCGGCAACTTCCTCGGCACGCCGCGGCGTATCGGGATGGTCGACGTAGTTCTTCGCGCCGTAGCCGCGCCAGCCGGGCGGCAGCTCCATGGCCATGACGTCGAGCGGCTCGTACGTCAGGCAGGGCAGCGTGTCGCGAGGCTCGCGCCACATGGCGAGCGTGCGACGCAGCCAGGCCGCATCGTTGCGCGCCGGGAAGTCCTCGCGGAAATGCGCGCCGCGGCTTTCGGTGCGCGCGAGCGCTCCGGTCGCCATGCAGAGCGCGATCTTCAGCATCTTCTGCGTGCGGTACGCCGTCACCAGTTCGGGATTCGGGCCATCGACCTTGTGGCGCAGGCCGATCTGGCGGCTGCGAACCACCAGGCCCTGCAGCCGGTGCACGGCCTCCTCGAGGTCGGCGCCGGTGCGGAAGATGCCGACCTTGTCGGTCATCGTCTGCTGCATCTCGATCTTGATGGAGTCCGCGCGCTCGTTGCCGCCGCCGTGCAGCAGCACGTCGAGCCGGGCGCGCTCTGCCTCGACGGCCTCGCGAATCAGCGCGGTCGGAATGTCCAGGTCGCCCTTGGCGCTCTCACAGAAGTCGGCGATGAACTCGCCCACGATCATGCCGGCGACGACGGTCTCGGCGACGGAGTTGCCGCCGAGGCGATTGAACCCATGCATGTCCCAGCAGGCGGCCTCGCCCGCCGCGAACAGCCCGCGCAGCGTCGGGCTCTGTCCGGTGTGGTCGGTGCGGATGCCGCCCATCGTGTAGTGCTGTGCCGGTCGCACCGGGATCCACTGCTCGGCGGGGTCCACGCCGAGGAAGTAGTGGCAGATCTCCTTGACCTCGCGCAGGTTGTGCTCGATGTGCTTGCGCCCGAGCAGCGTGATATCGAGCCACAGGTGCTGGCCGAAGCGCGAAGTCGCGGCGTGGCCGGCGCGGATGTGCTCTTCCATGCGGCGCGAGACGACGTCGCGCGAGGCGAGTTCCTTCTTCTCCGGTTCGTAGTCCGGCATGAAGCGGTGCCCGTCGGCATCGCGCAGCAGGCCACCGTCGCCTCGGCAGCCCTCCGTGACGAGGATGCCGGCGGGAAAAATGCCCGTCGGGTGGAACTGCACGGCTTCCATGTTGCCGAGCGCCGCCACGCCTGTCTCGAGCGCCAGAGCGGCTCCAATGCCCTCGCAGATCACTGCGTTGGTGGTGACCCGGTAGACGCGCCCGGCCCCGCCGGTCGCGATCGCGGTGGCCTTCGCGACGTAGGCGGTGAGCTCGCCGGTGATCAGGTCGCGCACGACGGCGCCATAGCAGCGCGAACCGTCGTGGATCAGCGCGATGGCCTCCTTGCGCTCGTGCACCGGGATGCCCTGCGCGATCGCCTGGTCACCCACCGCGAACAGCATCGCGTGGCCGGTGCCGTCGGAGACGTAGCAGGTGCGCCATTTCTTCGTGCCGCCGAAGTCGCGCTGCGCCACCAGGCCGTGCGCTTCGCCGCGCTCGGTGATCGTGACCTTCTGGCCGTTGATGATGACCTCGCGGTCGCCCTGCCGGACCCGGCTCCAGGGCACGCCCCAGGCCGCCAGCTCGCGCACCGCCTTCGGCGCCGTGTTGACGAACATGCGGACGACCTGCTGGTCGGCGCCCCAGTCGCTGCCCTTGACCGTGTCCTCGAAATGCACGTCCTCGTTGTCGCCCTGGCCCTTGACGACGTTGCCGAGGCTCGCCTGCATGCCGCCCTGGGCCGCGGCCGAATGCGAGCGCTTCGGGGGCACCAGCGACAGGATAATCGCGTCGTGACCGCGGCGGCGCGCGCCGATCGCCATGCGCAGGCCTGCGAGCCCGCCGCCGATCACCAGCACGTCGGTGTAGACGACCTTCACGGTGCGGGCTCCGCCGCGACCCAGGAGGGTACGTAGGGCTCACCGTAGTTCGGCGCGTGCTCGATGCCGATCTTGACGTAGGCGGCCAGTGTCGCGAGGCCGAGCGCCAGGAAGAACACCGTGAGCGCCCACTTGAACGCCCGCAGCTTGCGGCGCGTCGCGTCCGGGTCGCTGCCGGCGAACCAGCCCCACTTGAGCGCAAGCCGGTACAGCCCGATGCCGCCGTGGAATTCGACTGCGAACAGCATGACGAGATAGAGCGGCCACATCAGGTCGGTCCAGACGCGGTCGCCGGACTCGAACGGCCCGATGCGCTCGGGATGGGTCATCATGATGTACAGGTGCACCGAGGCCATGAAGAACAGCGCGAACCCGGTGACCACCTGCCAGTACCAGAGCGAGGTGTCGTCGTGCTTCATCGCGCCCATGTGCTCGCGATACGTGCGGTACTGCCGGTAACTCGCGGGGAACTTGCGTAGCGCGAGGGCCGCGTGACCGATGAACAGCGCGAAGATCGTCGCGACCAGCAGCGACACCAGCCACGGCAGCGGCCGGCCGAAGAAGAAATAGCCCTCGAAAAACCGCGCGACCGTCCACATCGCGTCGCGACCGAGCAGGATGCTCGACACGAAGAACATGTGGACCCACATGAAGAGGCCGAGCGCGAGGCCGCTCAGGCTCTGCAGCAGGTCGAGGCGCGCGGGCCAGCGGCTGCTGCGACCCGGCAGGCCGGAAAACGGCGTAGAGCTGGCGCGGGCGTTCATTGGTCCCGCATTTGGGGTGATCGGGCTGGCTGACAGCCATAGGTGATTTCCGCAGCGAGAAGCGCGGTCCGGCTGTCCGATGCTGCATTGCCGCGGCCTCGTGCGTAAGTAATTTCCGTGGATCACGAGTACGCATTTTCCTGCCTATAGTCCGGGGGGCGCCGGGGGGCGCCGCGGACAACATGAACGCCTACCTCTCCTTCCTGGTCTACCTGCTCGCGATCCTTGGGTTCGTGGCCCTCACGCTGTGGCTCAACAAGGTCGTGGGGCCGAAGCCTGTGCCGACCGCGCTGAAGCTCGAGCCCTTCGAATGCGGTGCCACGCCGGTGGAGCAGGTCAACGTCAAGGCCGTGCCGGTCAAGTACTACGCGATCGCCATCCTCTTCATCCTGTTCGACCTCGAAACGGTGTTCCTCTTCATCTGGGCGCTGGGCTCGCAGCCCCTCACCGGCGCACTGCTGGCCGCCTTCGGCGTGTTCACGCTGCTGCTGGTCGTCATCATGCTGTACGTCTGGCGCACCGGGTTGCTCGAGGAGGTGACGCGGTGAACACGCAGCCGTCGCGGGCGGCGCCCTCGGGCGCGTTCGAGTACCTGACGACGAAGAAGGACGAGTTCGTCGGCTGGGCCCGCAAGTTCTCGCTGTTTCCGTACCCGTTCGTCACGGCCTGTTGCGCGATGGAATTCATGTCGGTCAGCTCGACGCTGTACGACACGGATCGTTTCGGCGCCGCCCTGCCGCGCTTCACGCCGCGCCAGTCCGACCTGCTGATGGTCGTTGGCACCGTGACGCACAAGCAGGCGCCGATCCTGAAGAAGGTCTACGAGCAGATGTGCGAGCCAAAGTGGGTGATCGCTTTCGGCGTCTGCGCGACGAGCGGCGGCTTCTACCAGAACTACGCCGCACTGCCCGGCATCGACAAGATCATCCCGGTCGACCTCTACATTCCGGGTTGCCCGCCGCGACCGGAGATGGTGATCGACGGGATCATGAAGCTGCAGGATCGGATCGCCCGCGACCGCCACCCGATCATCAACGAGAAGTTCTGATTGTGAGCGACGCAGTCTTCGAACAGGTTCGCGAGCACCTCGCCGGGGTGGCCGAGGAAGCCACCGTAGCGCACGGGGTGCTGGCCCTCCTGGTCGAGCCCGCGCACCTGCTCGACGTGGTCCGCGCGCTCAAGGACGCCTTCGCCTTCGACATGTTCCTCGACGTCACGGCCGTGGACTGGCCGGAGCGCGAACCGCGCTTCGACGTCGTCTGGCACTTCTACTCGACCCGCCATTTCGTCCGCGTGCGGGTCAAGACCCACGTGCCGCTCGCCGACCCGACCGTGGACACGCTCGTGACACTGTACGGTTCGGCGCGCTACATGGAGCGCGAGTGCCACGACATGTACGGCATCGTGTTCCGCGGCAACGACGACCTGCGCCCGATCCTGCTGTACGAAGGCTTCGAGGGGCATCCGCTGCGCAAGGACTATCCGAAGCAGAAGGAGCAGCCGCTGGTGCCTTACCGGGACGTGAAGCCATGAGCGCGCCTCCGGTCACCCAGCTGCCCAACCCGATCCGCCCCGCCTTCGAGACGGGCACGACCGAAGGCTCGGTCATCGTCAACATCGGCCCCTCGCACCCGGCCACGCACGGCACGATCCAGATCGTGGCGGAACTGTCGGGCGAGCGGGTCGTGCGCACCGACGTGCACTGCGGCTACCTGCACCGGGGTTTCGAGAAGGAGTGCGAGTCGCACACCTGGCACAACCTGATCCCCTATGTCGATCGGCTCAATTACTGCTCGGCGCTGATCAACGACTTCGCCTACTGCGAGGCGGTCGAGAAGCTGATGGGGATCGAGATCACGCCGCGGGCGCGTTACCTGCGCACGCTGCTCGCCGAATACTCGCGCATCGCCGACCACCTGACCTGCATCGCCGCCGCGCTGATGGAACTCGGCGCGATGACCGCGTTCCTGTACCTGGTCACGATCCGCGACTACATCTACGAGCACCTCGCCGACCTGACGGGCGCCCGCGTCACCTACAGCTACGGCCGCATCGGCGGCCTCGCGCACGACCTGCCCGCGGGCTGGCTGCAGCGCCTCGAGGAGATCCTCACCGAGATGGACACGTTCACGGGCCGCGTGCACGGCCTCGTGGACCGCAACCGCATCTTCATCGACCGGATGCGCGACGTGGGCGTGATTTCCACGGCCGACGCCGTCAACTGGGGCTTCACCGGCCCGCTGCTGCGCTCGACCGGGGTACCGCGCGACCTGCGCAAGGACACCCCCTACCTGGCCTACGCGGAGCTCGAATTCGAGGTGCCCGTGGGCATCAAGGGCGACAATTACGACCGTTATTACGTGCGCATGCGCGAGATCGACGAATCGGCGCACATGATCCGCCAGCTGGTGGACATGCTGCCGGCGGGCCCGCTGTGCGTGGACGATCGCCGCTGCACGTTCCCCGAGAAGCAGCTCGTCTACACCGAGATCGAGTCGCTGATCAACCACTTCAAGCTGGTCATGGAAGGCCCCCAGGTGCCGCCGGGCGAGGTGTATTCGGCCCACGAAGGCGCGAATGGCGAGCTCGGCTTCTACATCGTCAGCGTCGGCGGTGGCGTGCCGTGGAAGGTGCATTGCCGCAGCCCGAGCTTCGTCCACATGGGCGGCGTGCACCGGATGCTCGACGGCTACCAGCTCGCCGACATCGTGCCGACCTTCGGCTCGGTCAACATGATCGGCGGGGAGTGCGATCGGTGAAGCACCTGATCCCCGAATTCGAGAAGCTGCGCGAACGATTCCCGGCGGGATTCGAGTCGTCGCTGGTGCTGCCGTGCGTGCGTCGCATCCAGGAAGACCGCGGCTACGTCGCGGACTCCGACATCGAGGAACTCGCCGCCTACCTCGGCGTGCCGCAGATCCAGATCGAGGAAGTGCTGTCGTTCTATACGCAGTTCCGCCGCAGGCCGATCGGACGCTGGCACCTGCAGTTCTGCCACAACGTCAGCTGCTCGATGAACGGCGCCGAGCGCATCCTCGCCCACGTCGAGAAACGCCTCGGGATCAAGCCGGGCCAGACGACTCCGGACGGCCGCTACACGCTCTCGACCGCCGAATGCCTCGGCTCCTGCGGCACGGCGCCGATGATGATGGTCAATGACGGCTACCACGAGAACCTGACCTGCGAGAAGGTCGACGAACTGCTGGAGGGCCTGAAATAACCATGCCCGGCCGACAGCTCATCATGACGTTCCCGGTCACGGCGACCTCGCACTCCTTGGCGGAGTACCGCGCACGCGGCGGCTACGTCGCGCTCGAGAAGGCGCTCAAGCAGATGAAGCCGCAGGACGTCACCAAGGAAGTGACCGCGTCCGGCCTGCAGGGCCGCGGCGGCGCCGCGTTCTCGATGGGCCGCAAGTGGCAGGTCATCGTGCCCGACGACGGGCAGCCGCACTACCTGATCGCGAATGCCGACGAGGGCGAGCCCGGCACGTTCAAGGACCGGTGGATCCTCGAGAACAACCCGCACATGCTGGTCGAGTCGATGCTGATCGCGAGCTACGCGCTCGGCGTCCGCAACTGCTTCGTCTACATCCGCGGCGAGTTCGACCTGCCCTACCGCCGTCTCGCGGGCGCGGTCGAGGAGGCCTACGCGGCGGGCTATTTCGGCGAGCACATCCTCGGCACCGGCTTCTCCTGCGACATCGTCGTCTATCGCGGCGCCGGCGCGTATGTCGCCGGCGAGGCCTCCGGCCTCCTCGCGTCCCTCGAAGGCAAGAAGAGCTACCCGCGCAACCGCCCGCCGCGGTTGACCGTCAAGGGGCTCTACCAGCGCCCGACCGTCGTCAACAACGTCGAGTCGCTGTCGAACATTGCCTGGATCATCGCGCACGGCGCCGCGGCCTTCAAAGAGGTCGGCACGCCGAAGAGCCCGGGCACGCGGCTCTTCTCGGTCTCCGGCCACGTCAACCGCCCGGGTGTCTACGAAGTCGAGCTCGGCTACCCGTGGATGAAGTTCCTCGAGGAAGACTGTGGCGGCATCCAGGGCGGACGCGCGATCAAGTGCGTGGTACCGGGTGGCGTGTCCTCGAAGGTACTGACGGGCGCCGACATCGCCGACCTGAACCTCTCGCACGAGGCGCTGTGGGACGCCGGCTCGACGCTCGGCTCGGGCGGCATGATCGTGATTGCCGAGGGCACCTGCATGGTGACCCTGTTGCAGATCATGCTGCGCTTCTACCACCACGAATCGTGTGGCCAGTGCACTCCCTGCCGGCACGGCACGGGCTGGATGCACCGGATCATCGACCGGATCGTCGCGGGCGGGGGCCGGCCGGAGGACATCGAGCGGCTCTACTACATCTCGAAGTTCAACGACGGCACGACGATTTGCGGCCTCGGCG
>Ga0209288_10000493_pt1 | contig 11964 bp, 7 predicted proteins | sample PPLLaktember2015_4_FD_187261 | JGI IMG/M metagenome (GOLD analysis project Ga0209288, IMG submission 187261) | Freshwater sediment microbial communities from Prairie Pothole Lake near Jamestown, North Dakota, USA - PPLs Lake P8 Core (1) Depth... | ecosystem: Environmental > Aquatic > Freshwater...
AGCAGATGGAACCGTTGGACAATTCCCGGAAGGTGTGACAAGTGTTGAAGAAGTATCTTCTATCACTCCGGATAATTACACACTTTCACAGAATTATCCGAATCCTTTTAACCCAAGCACAACCATCAATTTTACAATCCCAAGTAATGAATTAGTAACTTTGAAAATTTTTAATATCCTTGGCAGTGAGGTTGCAACCTTAGTAAATGGAACTTTAGCAGCAGGATCTTATAAATTTAATTTCAATGCCCAAAATTTGGCAAGCGGTATTTACTTATATGAGTTAAAAGCAGGCAATTTTCTTGAAATAAAGAAGATGAATCTGCTAAAATAAACTCTTTTTGATAGTCGGAGATTGTTGGCATATTGGATTAGAAATTGATTATATATAACTTAAAATAATTGATGTCTAGAAAACTTTTTTAATGTTGCTAACAGTCTCCTATTTATAAGAAATGAAAATGAAAAAAATAAATATTATAGATTCCGGTTTAGGTGGTTTATCGCCAGCCCTAAGACTTTCTAACAAATGCTATAATATCATTTGACTGTTGATGGAAATTCCAGTTGACAATACACATTTAGTTTAGGCGGAAATGAGAATATGGAAGGATTTATATATCAAAGATCCTTCAAATAATTTGCTCCACCGAGTGAATTTATTTGTCTGACAATCCAATTTTGTCTTCCCCTCACATATCCACTCGGCTTTACTGCAGAATACCTTTTAGGATTTGGCAAAATTGCAGCCAGCAATGCAGCTTGTCTGATATTCAAACCCGCTGCGGGTTTTTTAAAGTAAGCAACACTTGCGGTTCCAACACCAAATATTTTATCACCCATTTCTGCTATGTTCATATGAACTTCAAGAATTCTTTGTTTATCCCACAACAGCTCTATTAATAATGTAAAGTATGCTTCGATTCCTTTGCGAACAAAACTTTTTCCTTCCCACAAAAATAAATTCTTAGCAACTTGTTGAGTGATTGTGCTGGCTCCTCTTACCCGCCTTCCTCGTTTATTTTCTTTTAATGCTTTTTCAATCTGTTTAAAATCAAATCCAAAATGTTTAGGAAAATTTTGATCCTCTGCAGCTACGATTGCAATCGGCATAAACTTAGAAACGTCATCATAATTCACCCAATGATATTTTACTAATTCAAATTCACCATCAAATAAACCCCATATTTGTCTTTGAATCATTATTGAACTAGTAACAGGATTTATCCATCTCATTGCAAAAACCAGAAGCACTGTTGAGACAAAAAAGAATATTGCCAACTTTAAAATCCATTTAAAGAAATTAAAGATTCTTTTTCCGAAAGATATTTTTTTTGATGAAGATTTTTTTGCCATATTAATCGTAACGCAGAATTCATTCTGCGAGTTTTATTTATAATTTTTTAATCTCAGACTGATCCGTCGCGGCGGACTGAGCTACGAAGATCATAAATTCTTTCACGGTACCGGGTCATATCCACTGCCACCCCACGGATGACAACGTGAAATTCTTTTAATTCCCAGCCAACTGCCTTTTAATATTCCATACTTTTTCAATGCTTCCAAAGTATAATGTGAACACGTTGGAGAATATCTGCAAGATGACGGGAATAAAGGAGATATTATTAATTGATAAATCTTAATAAGCAGAATAAATGGGACTGCTAAAAGTTTTAAAATTATGTCAAAATATTTTTTTATAGCTGATTCAAACAATAATTGTGATTTATATATCAAATATTATCAAATTTTTTATCATAAAAACGAACTAATTGCCAATTAAATGATGATGCTCACCAAATAACTTTGAATTTTGTTTTTTTTATCGGTTTATTTGCAAGCGTTTTTTTCAATTTAAAGAACTTATTTGCACTAAATCAGAATATTCCTTTATTTGAATTAATATATTGTAACTGTCATACTTCGACTTCACTCAGTATGACTATATAATTAAGCAAACTAATTAGTCACTCTGAGCGAAGTCGAAGAGTGAGATTATTTAATTATCTTATTTTGTAAAAAATTAGATCAGCTGAATAAAAGAATACATAATGCCAAAAAATTTAGTTATTGTAGAATCACCTGCAAAAGCAAAAACTATCGAGAGTTACTTAGGAAAAGATTTTTTAGTTACTTCAAGTTACGGGCACATTCGCGATCTCGAAAAGAAAAATAAAGGTGTTGAGATTGACAATGATTTTAAACCTCTTTACAAGATTTCTGAGGAAAAGAAGAAAGTTGTTAGTGAACTAAAAAAACTTTCTAAAAAAGCTGAGACTGTTTGGCTCGCGACTGACGAGGACCGTGAAGGAGAAGCGATTTCCTGGCATCTTAAAGAAGCATTAGAACTTGAAGAAAAAAAGATTAAGAGAATTGTTTTTGATGAAATAACAAAAACAGCAATTCTTAATGCTATAAAAAATCCTAGAAAAATAGATTACCATCTTGTTGATGCACAACAGGCAAGAAGAATTTTAGATCGTTTGGTTGGATTTGAAATCTCAGGAATTTTATGGCGAAAAATAAAATCAAAACTTTCTGCCGGCAGAGTTCAATCTGTTGCAGTTAGATTGATTGTTGAACGCGAACGTGAAATAGATGCATTTGTTCCTGAATCCAGATTTAAAGTTGTTGCAAACTTTATCGTAACCGACGATAATGGAAACAAAACAAATCTTAAAGCAGAGCTTGCCAGATATTTAAAAGATGAAAAAGAAGTAGAAGAATTTTTAAAGAGTTGTTCAACATCGGATTTTATAGTTGATGATGTTGAAAAGAAACCTGTCAAACGTTCGCCTGCCGCACCATTTTATACTTCGACCCTGCAGCAGGAAGCATCCAGAAAATTACGCTATTCAGTTTCAAGAACTATGCTTCTTGCACAAAGACTTTATGAAGCCGGTAAGATAACTTATATGCGTACTGATTCTGTAAATCTTTCTGACTTTGCACTTGATGCTGCAGAACAAACAATCAAACATGATTTTGGAAAGCAATATTTTGAGAGAAGACAGTTTAAAACAAAATCAAAATCTGCTCAGGAAGCACACGAAGCAATTCGCCCAACTGATTTTGATAAGGAAAAAGTTGACGGACCAAAAGACGAACAAGCTTTGTATGAATTGATTTGGAAGCGTGCAATTGCATCTCAAATGAGTGATGCAGAAATTGAACGCACTACTGCTAAAATAAAAATCACCGAGAACAAAGATGTTCTTACTGCAAAAGGCGAAGTAATTAAGTTTGATGGATTTTTAAAAGTGTATTTAGAAGATACGGATGATGAGAATTTAGAAAATGGTGATGATGCGATTCTTCCTCCTCTAAAAGCTGGACAGAAACTTGATATGAAAGAAATTGTAGCAACCGAAAGATATACCCGGGCATCTGCACGATTTACTGAAGCTAGTCTGGTTAAGAAACTCGAGGAGCTTGGAATTGGAAGACCATCTACTTATGCCCCAACAATCAGTACAATTCAGAAACGCGGGTATGTTCATAAAGAAGAAAGAATGGGAGTTGAACGTACATTTAAAGTCTTGACTTTAAATAAAAAGAAAGAAATTAAGCACGAAAAGAAAACTGAAATTACCGGGGCTGATAAGGGGAAACTTTTTCCTGAGGATATTGCTATGATAGTAACTGATTTTCTTAATCAGCATTTCCCTCAGATAATGGATTACCAATTTACAGCTCTTGTTGAAGATGAGCTTGATGAGATTGCATTAGGAAATTTGAGCTACAGTAAAATGCTTAAAGAATTTTATTTTCCATTTCACGAAAAAGTTGAACATACCACTGAAACAAGTGAGCGCGCTTCCGGCGAAAGAATTCTTGGTATCGATCCGAAAACAAAAAAAACTGTTTCAGTACGCATGGCTCGATTTGGGCCTGTTGCGCAGTTAACTGATCCAAATGATCCGGAAGCTAAACCGGAGTATGCGGGAATTAGGCGAGATCAGAAAATGGAATTATTAACTCTTGAAGAAGCTTTAGAATTATTTAAACTTCCGCGAGTTGTTGGAACATTTGAAGATAAAGAAATTGTCGCAGCTATTGGCAGATTTGGACCTTACTTAAGACACGATGGAAAATTTTATTCTCTAAAGAAAGAATATGATCCTCACACAGTTTCTGAAGAAGATACAATTATTGTTATAGAAGCAAAGCGTGTTGCTGATGCAGAAAAGTTTATAAAAGTTTTTGATGAAGATCCAGCCTATCAAATTCTTAATGGAAGATGGGGACCATATTTAAAAGCCGGTAAGAAAAATGTTAAACTTCCAAAAGATCGAGAACCAATTTCCTTTACTTTTGAAGAATGTGTTGAGCTCGCAAACAATGCCGTGGAATCTAAAGGAAAGAAAAGAGTTTTTAGGAAGAAAAAAGAAGAATAGTTATTTAGTCATTCCGGGCTTGACCCGGAATCTCTAGTATATTTCAAAAAACCTGAACATGGTTCAGGTTTTCTTTTATTCTTTGCATCCATAAACACATCAAAGTATATTTACAATTAATTATAAAACAATTATCAAACTAAAATGATCATCTCATCAATATTCTGGAATGTTAGTCCTGAAATAATAAAACTTGGACCAATCTCTTTACGATGGTACGGATTACTTTTTGCATCAGGTTTCATATTCGGATATATGATTCTTACCAAAATATATAAGTTTGAGAAAAAACCTCAAGCAGATCTTGAACAGCTTTCTATTTATGTAATTATGGGAACCGTAATTGGGGCTCGACTCGGACATTGTTTGTTTTACGATCCTATATATTATTTATCAAATCCGTTTGAGATGATTAAAGTTTGGGAAGGCGGACTTGCAAGTCACGGTGCTGCAATTGGGATTCCATTATCAATTTATCTTCTTACCAAAAAGCAAAAAGATAAAACAGTATTATGGATTCTTGACCGTGTAGTAATTGTTGTTGCTCTTGCCGCAGTTCTTATTCGATTAGGAAATTTATTCAACTCAGAAATTATCGGAACAGCAACAAATGTTCCTTGGGCATTTATATTTGCAAGAGTTGATGATGTGCCAAGACATCCGGCACAGTTATATGAAGCAATTTTTTATCTTATCTCGTTTATTATTTTGTATTTTGTCTACTACAAGACTGAAAAAAAATCTGAGCAAGGATATATTTTTGGATTATTTCTTGTACTGATTTTCGGATTTAGATTTTTTGTTGAGTTCTTAAAAGTTGAACAATCAGCTTTTGAAAAAGGAATGTTCTTAGATATGGGTCAACTACTAAGTATTCCGTTCGTTATCGGCGGACTTTATTTTATGTTCAGAAAAGAAAAAGAGATTGAAAATAAAAAAGTGAAATCTAAAACTTCACACTAATTTATTTAGGTTTTCTAAGATCATTTTGGGGTCATAAGCAATCATAAAAATCCGCATACCTTTTTTTATCTCTTATGGAAATCCACTCAATTATTCTCTAAATTTACATCAGAGTTTTAACATCAATTCTACTAAGGAGTGTATATGTTTGATAAACAAGTTTATATTGATCGCAGGGCTGAGTTAAAGAAAAATTTTAAAAACGGGATGTTATTATTTCTCGGTAATGATGAATCTGCAATGAACTACTCCGGCAATACCTATGCTTTCAGACAAGATAGTTCTTTCCTCTACTACTTTGGTATTGATGTTCCTAACATGGTTGGCATAATTGATATAGATGAAAACAAAGAAATTCTTTTCGGATATGAGTTTAGTGTTGAAGATATACTATGGATGGGACCACAACCAAAGCTTGCACAACTAGCAGAACAAATTGGTGTTTCGCAATCTGAATCTATTGATACTCTGAAAAAATATCTTAAATCAAAAATCAATAAACAAATTAAAGTTCACTTTTTACCAACTTACCGCGGTGATCAAACGCTAAAACTTGCAGATTTAGTTGATGAGAATCCGTACAAACTAAAAAGTAAGTTTTCTAAAAAATTAATTGAAGCTGTAGTTGCTCAACGCTCAGTTAAGGGTGAAGAAGAAGTTGCTGAGATTGAATATGCGATGGAAATTGCTTATCAAATGCATACTACCGCAATGCGTATGGCAAAACCCGGAGTGGTTGAACGTGATATCGCCGGAGCAATTGAAGGGATTGCATTATCCCTTGGCAGCGGACTTTCTTTTGGCGCCATAGTTTCTAAAAACGGACAAACACTTCATAATCATTATCACGGAAATGTTTTAAAAGAAGGCGATCTTCTTGTTTGTGATGCCGGTGCTGAATCTCTTCTTCATTACGCAAGTGATATTACTCGTACTACTCCTGTTGGTGGAAAATTTTCTTTCAGACAGAGAGAAATTTATGAGATAGTTCTTACCGCACAAAAGAATGCAATCAATATGATTAAGCCCGGAGTTAAACATGCTGATGTTCACTTAACTGCTGCTAAAATTATTGCTGCCGGATTATCACAAATCGGAATTATGAAAGGTGATCTGAATGCTGCTGTTAAAGCCGGCGCACATGCTCTTTTCTTTCCACACGGACTTGGGCATATGATGGGACTTGATGTACACGATATGGAAAATCTTGGAGAAAGTTCTGTTGGGTATGATGATAAAACAAAACGAAGTGATCAGTTTGGATTGGCATATCTGAGATTAGCAAAAGAACTTAAACCGGGATTTGTTTTTACTTGCGAACCGGGAATTTATTTTATTCCTGAACTCATCGATCAGTGGAAAGCAAAGAAGAAATTTAAAAACTTTATTGATTATGATAAGGTTGAAAAGTATCGCGACTTTGGTGGAATTAGAATTGAGGACAACATCCTTGTTACACAAACCGGATACAAAGTTCTTGGCCGTCCAATTCCAAAGGAAGTTGATGATGTAGAAGCGTGGGCTAAGAGTTAGAAGTTAATAACCACAGAGGCACAAAGACACAGAGAACCTTGTGCCTCTGTTTCTCTGTGGTAAAGATTATTTTTATTTCCTGTTCGCTTCAGAAAATTCTCTTCCAGCTTTTAATGCATCAATATTAAGCTGAACTATTTTCTCGCCTTTTCGTTCAAAAATTTTCCTTATTCCATTTTCCAGTGATTGATATGGAATATCTATAAACGGAGAAGCGGCACCAAGCATTACCATATTTGATGAACGCGGTGATTTTACCTGTCTTGCAATTTCATCAGCGTTTATTGCGATGTTGTGTGGAAGTTTTTCAATTTCCGCAAGCAACTCTTTCATATCCGGATAATCCGTTATGTTAACAAACGGAGTTGTGTTCGTTACCAGCCAACCATTTTCAGAAAGCCATGGCAAGTATCGCAATGATTCCATTGGCTCAACAGAAATTATTATATCTGCTCTCCCTTCTGGAATTAAATCACTTGCAATTTCTTTTTCAGAAATTCTTAGATGAGATTGCACAGCACCGCCTCGCTGACTCATCCCGTGTACTTCTGCTTGTTTTAAGTAAAGATGATTTTCCAAAGCTGCCATTCCAACAACCGCGGCAATTGAAAGAATTCCTTGTCCACCTACGCCGGAGAGAATTATATCAGATTTCATTTCTCTACCTCTTCTACCTTAACTTTTATTTCCTTCTTACTCCGGCCTAAAGTTTGTATACATTCTCTTCTAGGAATAACAACTGAAACACCTTCATACAACATTTCTTCTCGCAGAACTTGCACCATTTCATCATGAAATTTTGGTAATGGAGTTAAAACTCTAACGTGTTCTGGTTTTACACCAAGACCAATACAAATTTCTTCTAGTCTTCCTGTTGCATGGGACGCTTGTCCGCCAGTCATTCCAGTTGTTCCGTTATCGGAAATAATAACAGTAACCGGAGTGTTTTCGTAAACACAATCAAGCAATGCTGTCATTCCGCTGTGCGTAAAAGTTGAATCACCAATAACAGCAATTGCAGGATGCACACCGGCATCGGCAGCACCTTTTGCCATTGTAATAGATGCGCCCATATCCACACAGGAATTAATTGAATTCCACGGAGGCAATGCACCTAGAGTATAACATCCGATATCAGAAAAAACTTTTTGTTTACCAAATTCTTTCATCGTTTCATTAAGTGCGTTATAAATATCACGATGACTGCAGCCAGCGCACAATTCCGGCGGACGGTTTGCAACGATGGCAGGAACTTTCATTCCAATTTTTACTTCTTTGCCTAAAGCCTTTGCAACGATATCCGGATTCAATTCACCATCACGCGGAATTGTTCCATCTAATCTACCTTTAATCTTGCTGTTTTTCTCTAAATATCCCTTTAACATTTCTTCAACAAACGGATATCCATCTTCAAGAATTAAAACTTGCTCACACTCGTTTACAATTTTTTCTACTTTTGAAAAAGGAAGAGGATACTGGCCAAGCTGTAAAACCGGATGTGGAAATTTTCTTTCAGGATAATTTTCCATTAAATAATTAAATGCGATCCCACACGCAATTATGCCAAGCGATTTGTTTCTTGCCGGATAATATGTGTTGAAAGAAGACCTTTCAGCTTCTTGTTCCATTAATGATTGTAAACCCAGCAAACCTTTGTATCTTTTTCTTGCGTTAGACGGAAGAAGAACAAATTGAATCGGGTCTTCGGGATATTTTAATTTATTCTCTTGTTTCAATGGACGAGTTTCAATTCCCGCACGTGAATGTGATAGCCGTGTTGTTATGCGCATCATAATTGGAATTTTAAGTTTTTCAGAAAGTTCAAATCCTTCGTAAGCCATATCATAAGCTTCCTGCTGACTTGCTGGTTCAAAAATTGGAATCATAGCAAACTTGCCGAAGAAACGAGAGTCTTGTTCATTTTGTGATGAGTGCATCGAAGGATCATCAGCAACTGTAACTATTAATCCCCCATTAACACCTGTTATTGCAGAATTGATAAATGCATCAGCTGCAACATTTAATCCAACATGTTTCATACAGACCATTGCCCGCTTACCGGCATAACTCATTCCAAGTCCGGCCTCCATTGCGGTTTTTTCATTTGCAGACCACTGGCTATGAAGTTTTCTTTCAAGAGCAATTTTATTGTGTTGAACATATTCGGTTATTTCTGTGGATGGTGTTCCGGGGTAAGCATAAACACCTGACATTCCCCCATCAATTGCGCCTTGAGCAATAGCCTCAGCGCCAAGCAGTAATAGTTTTTCCATTATTCCTCTCCTTCGGTTTTCAGAACGGAATTTCAAAATTTTAATAATCAAAAATAAGGAAAGGAAATCTGTTTTCTAATTAAAACTGAGCAGAATATTTTGATTTAAATGGAGTTAAACGTGGATTTAAAGAATCTTTTTTAATTAATGCATCAAAAAGATTATTACCTTCTTTAATTTGATCAGTTTCAGAGTATATAATTAATAAATTTATCTGCGGGTCTATATAGTTTGGAAAAAGTTTTTGCATCTTTTTATAGTAAATAATTGCATTATCATATTTTTTTGAGGATTGATATATTCCAGCAGTATTATGCAGAACTAAGGGATTATATGGAGAAAGTTTTTCAGCATCTAAAGAGTTAGTTAACGCTTCATCTAACTTTCTAAGTCGGTAATATCCCATTGACGCATAATATTCAACTGGCTGTTTTGTAACATCATAAGGATATAGAATATTACTAACGTTTTCGAGTTCTTTAACCATATTTTCATAGTCACCCCAAATTTTATATTCTATCGCTTTGATGTAACTTAATTCAGAGTTTAATCTCGTAAATGAGGTAAATATTCCTAAAACAAGTAGAATGATGAGAACGCAAGAGATTTGTGTAGCAGAAAACTTAATAACTTTCACTTTTTCATTATTAGCTGATATAGCTAATCCACCTGCTATGGCGAAAAGAAAGTACGATGACATTTTACCCATTGGAAATGCTATGAACGAGAATCCAATTGTTGCAAATGTAGAAAGTAATATAAAAAAATAGTTCTCGTTCGATTTACTTTTTTTGTAAAGATTATAAATAATTAGTAAGATAATTATTAGATAAACTAACGGTGCCGCAAATCCGTTTTCAGCAGACAACTCCAGAAAATCATTATGAGCGTGTATTGAATGAATGAAGTAAATCTGGCTGTCAACAAATTCACCTCCATAATATTGGGGATATATGCCGCTCCATTTCTGTAATCCAACACCTGTAATTGGATTTTCTTGAATCATCAGTAACGAAGCTTTCCAAAAATTCATTCGCATTTTATTGCTTCGGTTTTCTGTATCAACAACACTTGTTACATTAGAACCAAAGTCTGCACGTTCACCTTTAACCGGTGGAATAAGTGAAAGTAAAAATGCAATTATATAAACGCCAATAATTGGGGCGAGAGTTTTAATTTTATCCTTATGGACTTTCTTTAGGATGATATAAGCAGACAAGACTATTAATATTAATATTGAAAGCCCAAGAGCAGATCTACTGCGTGTAAAAAATAAAAATGATAGGTTAACCACACCAGCAAATAATAATAGTGGAGTATAATCTTTCTTAATATAGTTTTTTAATATCAGTAAAAATGGAATTGCTGGAAGCAGATACTCAGCAGCAAAACCTCTATGGCCAATTGTAGAGCCTGGGATAATAATCTGCGGCAGCGGTATCAACTCTATACTCATTACCTGCAATAATCCAATAAAACTAAAAAGTGTGGAAACAATGACAACAGAAAAGGAAATAATTTTAAAGAATTTTTCTTCGCCTATTTTATTTAAAGTGTATAAAGTAAAAATTAAAATAAATACTGATGGAAGAAGAAAGGTTAACTGCAAAAGCAGCATTCCAGATGAATCATTTAAGAACGAAATAAGAAATGTAAATGGAAAAAGCAAAAGAAAGATAAACAACGTTTTGTTTACAGAAATTACTTCCTGATCAACTTTAATTTTATTGAGATAAATGATTGCTGGAATTGATAAAATAAATAATGTAAGCTTTTGCAGATTATCCATTTCTAAAAGTTTTGTGGAAAATAATATTGGAGAAATAAATATGAGTCCAACCAGCCAGGCGTAATTATTTTGTGTTTTATGTTTATTCATTTTCATTTTTAAGTTGGTAAAAGATAGAGAAAGAAATATTTCGCATCAATTAACAGTGTCACTATTTTATCAAGTTAAACACTACTTGAGAAGTCAGTGCGAATTAATTAACTTCAATATGTAATAACCAACTTTACTTTTTTTATGAATTCAGTTTCTGATAAGAGCAAAACTATTTCAACTCTTGGCAAAAGTATTATAAAAACTTTGGCTTACTATGATATTTTTGAATATCCGTTAACGGCTGAAGAGATTTATCAAAACCTTGGAACAAATTCAGTTTCTAGTTTGGATGTTTTTAATGAACTCGAATCTTTAAAAAATAACGGTTTGATCTATAATAGAAATAAATTCTATCTATTACGAAACAACGATGACTTAATCTCACGGAGAATTGCAGGTAATAATCTAGCTGAGAAAAAAATAAATTCTGCTTATAGAATGACCAAGTTCATATCAAAATTTCCCTATGTAAGAGCAATACTTCTTTCGGGTTCGATTTCAAAAGGATTTATGGAAGTGGATTCTGATGTGGATTATTTTATTATCACTCACCCAAATCGATTATGGGTAACACGATTATTATTAATGTTGTTCAAAAAAGTTTTTCTATTTAATTCCAGAAAAGTGTTTTGCATAAACTATTTTGTAGATACCGAAACTCTTGAAATTGAAGAAAAAAATATATTTACCGCTACTGAACTGGCAACTCTTATTCCGACTTACGGTAAAGAATTATATGATGAACTTTACAATAAGAATTCCTGGATAAGAGACTTTTATCCAAATTTTCCTAAAAGAGACAACAATATAATTTCAAACAATCAGAATAGTTTTATACAGAAGACGTTTGAAAAAATACTTAGCAATTCTTTTGGTGATAAACTTGATGATTTTGCGATGAGACTTTTTGAAAAAT